>Ga0068872_10000836_pt1 | contig 25400 bp, 27 predicted proteins | sample NOAtaG_7_FD_66441 | JGI IMG/M metagenome (GOLD analysis project Ga0068872, IMG submission 66441) | Freshwater lake microbial communities from Lake Erie, under a cyanobacterial bloom - NOAA_Erie_Diel1S_2200h metaG | ecosystem: Environmental > Aquatic > Freshwater > Lake | place: USA: Ohio, Lake...
TACAATTGAATCGTACTCAAAGAATAATAAGATCAACTTTGTAATAAAAGGAAGCTCAATTCAATTAACAGATAGTTTAGTTTTAGAAAATTACTTCAGTTATTTTGTATCAAAAGATCTTGATACAAAATATAATTTTGAGTGGGACGATAAACAAACACCAAAAACATCCGGCAAATTCAATGGAACGGTTTCGTTTGCCAACAACAGAGCTTTGTTTAAATACAATGAATTATCGGTTAAAGTTAAAGACAGCACTTGGCGCTTAACGGTTTCAAACCCTACTATTATCGACAGCTCAGGAAGTATCATGATCAATCCGCTTAAATTCGAGAATCTTGCGCAAAGCATCTTTATAAGTGGCACCTATTCTGATAAGAAATCAGATTCCTTGAATTTCATTACCACAGATCTCATACTTGATCAATTTAATCCTTTACTGAGACGATACGGAATTAAATTAACCGGCGAAATCAACTCAAGGATCAAACTTCAAAATACGGATAAACAAATCACTCTAAACAGCGTTGTTGACTTAACCAAATTCAAATTCAATGACAACTTAATTGGAGAGATGCATTTAAAAACAGATTACATCCCTCAAGAACAACGGATACAAATGGATGGTTATACAACCTTAGGTTTAGGAATAGGATTTGGTGTAATGAAAAACCTGTCGTTTGGTGGCAATTACTATCTCGACAAACGCGAAGAAACCATTGATCTTGAATTTAAAGCTAACCCACTTAATTTACGACTCATTAATCCATTAATGGAAGGTATACTTACCGTAAAAAAAGGAGTTGTATTTGGAGGAGGTAAGATACATGGAAATGCTGACAAGATCCTTATTGATGGGGAGTTGAAACTAAAGGAGAGTGAAATAAAAATTGACTATACAAATGTTACCTATAAGATGAACGGAAAGATAGAGATCATGCCCGATCAAATACGTTTTAGTGATATTTTAATGGAACAAATAGACCCTAATGCAGATCAGTTCAAGAACATGAAAACAAAAACAGTACCGCAAGGAACTATTAATGGCAACATATTCCATTCTAATTTCAAAAAAATGCAGCTTGACTACGACATAAGCTTTAAAAACATGTTGGCATTGAACACCACAGAGCGTGAGAACAAAGATTTCTATGGGCGAGTTTATTGTACGGGATTTGTAGGTTTGTACGGCTTTTTAAATGACATTCATATGGAAGTAAAAGCGACTACCAAAAAGAATTCTAAATTCATTTTGCCATTGGATGGGCCCACCGAAATAGCCGAAAATGATTTTATCAAATTTGTAAAAAAAGACACCGTTAAACAAGAAGCAAAGCGAGATCTCACTGGTTTCAATCTCGACTTAAACATTACTGCAACGCCCGACGCTACAACACAGATCATTTTTGATAAGATCACAGGTGATGCCATCAACGTTTATGGAAATGGTGAAATAAAAATGAAGATCAATACACTTGGTAAATTTGAGATGTACGGTGATTATATCATGAGTGGTGGTGATTACAATTTCAGCTTACAAAACGTGATCGCTAAAAAATTTGATATTGACCCAGGAAGCTCCATTGTATGGAGTGGTAATCCTTACAATGGAGATATTGATATTACTGCCAGCTATAGGCAACGCGCTTCCATCGCGCCTTTGATAAACGATCAAACGGGACTTCATAAATCACGCACGCCTGCAGCATGTAAATTGATCATGAAAAACACATTAATGAAACCGGAAATTTCATTTGAATTAGAATTTCCAACCATTTCAGATAATGTACGCTCGCAAATAAGCAGTGTTTTAAGTGATGAAGCAGAGCTGAACAGACAAGTGTTTTCGTTCTTGCTGTTTAGAAGCTTCATTCCACCCGTAATTTATGGTACAGCAGGCGGTGGTGTGTCAGCAGGAAATGCTGCAGCTTCAACCGGAAGTGAATTATTAAGCAACAGAGTAAGTGGCTTACTAGATGGATTAGTTGGTAATTTTGACAAGGACCTTCAAGTGGGTGTAAATTACAGGCCCGGAAGTTTGACCAATTCAGATGAAGTTTTAATAAACGTAAATAGAAATTTTTTAGATGATAAACTTACCGTAGATGGTAATTTTGGTGCCGGTACCAACACAGGTTCCAGCAAGAATATTATTGGTGATGTAAATGTGGAATATAAATTAAGTAAAGATGGGCGTTATAAATTGAAAGGTTTTAACCGCACCAATGATATAACTCAACAAACAAATACAGGCGGTCCGTACACACAAGGCTTAGGATTATTTTTTAGGGAAGAGTTTGACACATGGGACGATCTTTATAAAAGATACACCAAAAAAATAAATAAAAACAAAAAACCTGGCGATAAAAAAACCGAATGAGAAATCTTAATTTATTTTTTGCACTTGCAATTTCCCTTCTATCGTTTTCACAAAACGCAGATGTTCGTTTATTGAAGTCATTCAATGCGGGGTCGATGCCTATGTGGGACAAAACGATGCAAGGCGTTTCCTTCTCTGCGTATCCGGCCATGCCCCTAACCGTTGGGGGAATTTGGGCTTACGGTTATTTTAATAAAGACAAAGAAATGATGCGTAACGGATATAAAAGCGCGATCACTATTAGCTTTGCCAACTGCTTGAGTTATGGCTTAAAAGCAGCCATAAAACGCGATCGTCCTTTTGTAACACACCCGAATGATATTACTCAAAGAACACATGTTGGTCCGCTTTCATTTCCAAGCGGTCATACCACAGCAGTATTTGCTACAGCAACTGCTTTAACGCTGAGTACAAAAAAATGGCAATTTGCAATACCGGCGTATGCTTATGCAGGACTTGTAGGATATTCGCGTATGCGACTAGGCGTACATTACCCAAGTGATGTGTTGGGAGGCATGATCATTGGAATTGGAAGCGGCTTGCTTACCTGGCAAGTTGATAGATGGATCAGAGGTTCAAAAACTCCTTGATATTCTTGTAGATGTATTGCAATTCTTCTTTAGTAATACAATACGGCGGTAAAATATAAAACACATTCCCTAATGGTCTTAATAAAATACCCTTCTTCAAAAAGTAAGAATTTATTTTTTCGGATATAGTATTTAGATAATGTGTTTCGTCACTTGTATTTAATTCAATCGCTAAGATCGTTCCTTTTACCCTTACATCTTTACAAGCCTTATGATCCTTTATCTCATTTAAAAAGTTCAAATGCTCCTTTTCTATCATTTGGATCTGATCTAAGGTTTCCTTTTTCTCCATAAGATCTAAACTTGCCATTGCCGCTACACAAGCGGCTGCATTAGCCGTGTAACTGTGCCCATGAAAAAAGGTCTTTGTTTTATCATCACTCACGTAAGCATCATACATAAATTGCGCGCAAGAAGTAACTCCTAATGGCAAATAACCACCGGTTAATCCTTTTGATAAACAAATAATATCTGGCTTGTGCTTTAAATGATCGCTGGCAAAGAATTTTCCTGTTCTCCCAAAGCCTGTCATCACTTCGTCGGCAATGGTAACGATCTGGTTTTGCTTACAAAAATCGATCAACTCATCCAAAGGTTTTTCATCGTACATCATCATACCAGCAGCGCCCTGAACCAATGGCTCAAATATAAATCCAGCAATAGAATGATTTTCTTTCCACGTACTGATGACTTCCTTTATTTGTTCCAAATTCTCTTTTGTGGGAATTGGAATATGCGCCACATTGAATAATTGATTTTCGAAAGCATTATTAAAAACATTTCGTGCACCTACACTCATGCCGCCAAATGTATCTCCATGATACGCATTTTCTAAAGCAATGAAGGTGTTTTTTGGTTCACCTTTATTATGCCAGTACTGCAATGTCATTTTTAAAGCCACTTCTACTGCAGTTGAACCATTGTCAGAATAAAAGATCTTAGATTGGTTAGGAGGAAGATGTTTTAATAATCGCTCTGCTAATTCAATAGCAGGCTGATGTGTAAAATCGGCAAAAGGGATATGCTCGAATGAAAATAACTGTTCGCTCACTTTTTTTGAGATGTGAGGATGAGAATGCCCGTGTAAATTCACCCACCAGCTCGAAATGGCATCCATGATCTTGTTGCCTTTATCATCATATAAATAAATACCTTCAGCCTTTGTGATAAGTATTGGATCAGTTGCCGTTTTAAGGTGTGTGAACGGATGCCAAACATGTTTCTTATCTTTTTCGCTCCAACTCATACAAATAATTCCTTCTTAATGTTTGCTGCAAGTAAACTAACCTTTGCCTTATCTATTTCGCCTTGTTCCGGGAACTTTGCTAAAACCGGTATATCAGAATATTGGGTTATGGCGCTTTCAACAAGCGGATCAAAATTCCCATTTAAAATAAGCCCTTTGACCTTGTACTTGTTGCGCAGTAAATAATCGATGGACAAAAGAGAGTGATTAATACATCCCAAATAATTCCTTACAACCAATATTATTTCCGCATCCAACTCGCGCGCAAGTTGTATCACATAACTATTCTTGTTCAGCGGAACCATCATCCCTCCTGCGCCTTCAATGATCATGTGATTTTTTGTTTCAGGCAAAACAATGTCATTTAATTGTATTTTTTTATTTTCGATGGCAGCTGCCAAGTGCGGTGATACAGGCGCCGCGAAAGAATATACTTCAGGGTGCAATTTTGTGGTTGAATTTGATATCAATTTACTAAGCTCTTTCAAATCGGTTCCATCTGTATATCCGGATTGAATTGGCTTCCAGTAATCGGCCTCTAAAGCTTCAACTAAAACTGCCGAGACAATGGTTTTGCCTACATTGGTATCTATTCCTGTTATAAAATAACGCTTCACGACCTCAAAACTTTTACTAGTGTATCAATTTCTTGCTTTGTATTATAGGAATGTAAACAAAACCGTATACGTTCTTTACCTTCCTTTACAGTTGGGCTTTTTACGGCTTTACTCAAAATTTTCTTCTTCTTTAATTTCTCTTCAACTGCCACTGCTTCTTCATTGCTATTTACTACCATGCATTGTATTGCACTTCTGCTTTTTATGAACGAAGACATATCCTTTACCTGCTCAATAAAATACTCAATGTTTGCGCGAAGCAAAGCTTGCTGTTTGTTTTCTTTCAAAAGATCATAAGCATTTGAAATATTGGTAATGGCGTGATCAGGTAATGCGGTAGTGTAAATGAATGAACGCGCAAAGTTGATCAAATAACTTCTTAATTCTTTACTTCCAACAATGGCGGCACCATGGCAACCCATAGCTTTGCCGTAAGTGTAAACCCTGGCAAAGAATTTATCTTCCATTCCTTCGCATAAACCTTTTCCGAAAACACCAATAGCATGCGCTTCATCCACGATGATAAAAACATTCTTGTATTGATCCTGTAGTTTAGCGATCTCTTTCAGAGGCGCTTCATCTCCATCCATAGAATAAACACTTTCCACGGCAATGAACACATTCTCAAAACTACCCTTATGTCTTTCTAAATGATCCTTAAGATCTTTTACATCGTTATGTTTGAATTTATAATGCTTAGCATAACTTAAGCGAACACCATCATAAATGGAGGCATGGATCAATTCATCCATGATCACAAGATCATTTTTTTGAGGAACGCAAGAGAACAAGCCTACATTAGCATCATATCCTGAATTAAATATCAATGCGCTAGGTGCGTTATGAAAGGCGGCGATCTTCTTTTCGGTATTTTCAATAAAAGCAGAATTACCGCTTATTAAACGTGAGCCTCCTGAACCTGATGCATTGGAACTATTGTTAGCTAATAGACCAAGTTTAAAAAATCCTAAATAATCGTTGCTGATAAAATCTGTTCCCGAAAAATTGTGAGAAAGTGTTCGAAGCAAATTACGCTCCTGCCTTTCGTTTAAGGCATTCTGAATGTTTGAAGGATCTTTACCCATTTTACGGATTCACCGATTCCTCAATTCTCACATCAGCGTATGCTTTTTTAGGCTTTAGACCTAAGATCTCAAACATTTGCATATCCTGATTATAACGTGGGTTTGGCGTAGTTAATAACTTATCGCCGGCAAATATTGAATTTGCTCCTGCCATAAAACATAATGCTTGACCTTCCATGCTCATACTTAAACGTCCAGCGCTTAAACGCACCGCAGTTGTTGGAATTACAATACGAGTTGTAGCGATCATGCGAACCATATCCCAAATTGGAACCGGTGGCTGTTCTTCTAACGGAGTTCCCTCTACAGCAACTAAAGCATTAATTGGAACGCTTTCAGGAAGTGGACGCAATAAACTTAATGTATACAACATCCCTACTCTATCTTGCGCTGTTTCGCCCATACCAATAATGCCGCCCGAACAAACTGTTAATCCTGCCTTGCGTACATTTTTTAATGTATTTAAACGATCATCGTAAGTACGCGTAGAAATAATGTTATTATAATTTTCTTCCGATGTATCTAAATTATGATTGTATGCGTATAATCCCGCATCAGCCAATTTTTTTGCTTGCTCTTCTGTAACCATTCCTAAAGTAGCGCACACCTCCATGCCTTTGCTGTTAATGGTCTTTACCATATCCAACACTTTATCAAAATCACGATTATCACGAACTTCTCTCCATGCTGCTCCCAAACACATTCTACTTGCGCCGCCTGCTTTTGCATTATCTGCTGCCTCATTAATTTCGGAAACAGTCATTAATTTTTGAACCTTAACTTCGGTTTGATAACGAGCGGCTTGCGGACAATACGCGCAATCCTCAGGACATCCACCTGTTTTAATAGAAAGAAGAGAACTTACCTGAACTTCGCCAACTTTATGATGCTTTTTATGCACTTCAGCAGCGCGATAGATCAACTCCATCAATGGGGTATTATAAACTTCAAGTATTTCTTCTTTGGTCCAGTCTTTTATCATAAGAGGGGCTATTTGAAACAAATTTAATGATTAGTACTGAGTAAGCAAAACCTTTACTCTACCCAAAGCACCATGCCTTTTAAGTATTCACCCTCAGGGAAATACGGAGTTACCGGATGATCGGCAGGTTGATTTAAATAATGTAATACACGGATATTGCGTTTGCTTTCAATGGCAGCAGCAGTAATGGTATTATAAAACAAATATTTATCTACCACTCCACTACAACTAAACGTGAAAATGATTCCGCCTTTTTTAATAAGCTTCATGGCCATAGCATTTAAGCGTTTGTAACCATTCACAGCTTGATGTTTTGCATCTCTGCTTTTTGCAAAGGCAGGAGGATCCAGAACGATCACATCGTAAACATCTTTTTTATCTTTTAAAAAATCAAAAGTGTCTTCAACAAAAGAGGTGTGATTCTTTAATCCGTTCAATTCAATATTTCTATTTCCAATTTCAATGGCCGGGGCGCTCACATCTACAGAATGTACTTCCTTTGCGCCTGCTAATGCTGCGTAAACCGAAAAACCTCCGGTGTATGAAAACGTATTCAATACCGTTTTTCCTTTGCAATACTCACCAAGTAATTTTCTGTTATCGCGTTGATCTATAAAAAATCCTGTTTTTTGTCCTTTGGTCCAATCTACTAAAAACTGAATTCCATTTTCTTTTACGATGGTATTTTCAGCATCACCAAAAAGAAATTCATTTTTAACGTCTGTATGACTGTTCTTTCCTGAGATCGTTTCTGCACTTTTATCGTATATAGATTTAAGTTCCGAGCCTAAAACTTTCTTAATTGCCGTAACAATATTTTCGCGTTGTAAATGAACGCCAATATTGTGCGATTGAATAACTACGTGTCCGTTATAATTATCAATGATCAATGCCGGAACGCCATCACCTTCGCCAAAAAATAGACGATATACATTTGTATTCTCGCTTACTATTCCAATTTGTTTACGATACTCGTAGGCTTTACTGATCTTATGGATCCAAAAAGTTTCATCAATAGCAACTTGCTCGAACGAAATAATTCGAACAGCAATACTTCCATTGGCGTAATACCCTACGCCAAGAAACTTGTTGGCAGAAGAATATACCTCCACCAAAGCTCCATCTTTTAAATTGGCTTCTTTTACTTTAATGGCTCCCGAAAAAACCCAAGGATGTAAACGTTGAAGCGAATGCTCCTTATCCTTATTTAATATGATCTTACTATACACCCGGCAAAGGTAATAATAATTGGCGGTAATGAATAAGACGAGTTATTTAGAGATAAAATAGATAAAGCCAAGAACAAAAATATAAAGGGCTTTAAGAGGAAGATCGCTAATTACATTGTAATTGAACCAAGAGTAGCGCGATAATTTTACGAGTGTAAATTTTTGCACGAGATTGAAATTGCGAAAATGAATTGTTAATTCCTAAGAATTTCTATGAATGGCCATAATTTTTAGACGAAGTTTAGGCCAAAAAGCCCATCACTATATCAAAAAACTCCTTTTGTTTCTCGGCGTGCACCCAGTGTCCTGCTCCCTCGATAGTATTAAATTCAACATGGGAATAGCGTTTGCTAAAATCCGACTGATCTTCGGCATTTATATAATTTGAATTACTGCCTTTTATAACCAAACAAGGTACTGAGCTTTTATAAAATGGTACAGACTCCCGAATATGATCGTACTTTTCGCTGATCACCTCTAAATTAAATCGCCAAGCCATGATATTATTTTCGGTGTCCTTCCAATAAATATTCTTCAACAAGAATTGTTTTGTTCCAAAATCACTGATATGTTTATTCATTTCAGCTTCGGCTTCCTTTCGTGTTTTTACGATCGTAAAATCAACTGCATGGAGTGCCTGCAAAACCTCTCCATGATGCGGAGGATATTCGCGAGCGGCAATATCACAAATAATTATTTTAGAAGCCAGGTTAGGAAACAATTTATCGAAGTACATGGCAACCTTTCCACCCATACTATGTCCCATCAAAACAAAATCCATTAAGCGATGTTCATCAATAAATCTCTTTACATCCTCTGCCATTACACCATAATTCCAATCTTTACTATGTGGTGATAAACCATGATTACGAAGATCCACAGTAAAAACCTTAAATCCCCTTTCAGAAAATTGCTTTGCCAAGGTATTCCAATTATCGCTTTGACCAAATAAGCCATGCAAAATGATCAGCGGAGTGCCATCGCCATATTCTCTGTAAGCTAATTTCATTTTAATTGCCTTAAATACATTTGAACTGTATTTTCTAAACCCAAATACAGGGCATCACTAATTAATGCGTGCCCAATAGACACCTCTAATAAATTGGGAATGTTTTGATGGAAATACTGAAGATTTTGAAGATTAAGATCGTGGCCTGCGTTAATACCTAATTGCAATTTATTGGCAAGCGTTGCTGCTTGAACAAATGGTTTGTTGGCTTTCTCTTTGTTCTTTGAAAAATTAGCAGCAAAGGATTCGGTATACAATTCAATTCTATCTGTGCCGGTTTCTTTAGCGCCTTCTATCATTTTTAAATTTGCATCCACAAAAATAGAAGTGCGAATATGATTTGACTTAAATAAAGAAATGATCTCTCTTAAATAATCTTTATTTTCAATGGTATCCCAACCGTGATCGGAAGTGATCTGTGAACCTGAATCGGGAACTAATGTTACTTGTGCAGGTTTAACTTTTAAAACAAGATCTACAAATTTTTGTTCTTTAGGATTTCCTTCAATATTGAATTCTGTTCTCAATATTTTAGAAAGTTCAATAACATCAACATAAAGAATGTGACGCTCATCGGGACGAGGATGCACTGTAATGCCTTGGGCTCCAAAGCGCTCAATGTCTAATGCACACTGCAAAAGATCAGGAGTATTACCTCCTCGCGCATTGCGTAAAGTAGCTATTTTGTTGATATTAACACTAAGTTTGGTCATGCCCGGTAAATTGATGTAAAACTACTAATTTTATGCTTAAATTTGACTAATTATATGCTGGTCTCCGAATTAATAACAGATGAAATTCCACCGCTAAAAACAAGCGATACGGTTGAGCTTGCTTTAGACTGGATGGAACAATTTAAAGTTTCTCATTTAGCAGTTGTGCAAGACAGGCAACTTCTAGGAATTGTGAGCGAGAATGATCTGATGGATTATGAACATCCGGAGCAAACTATCAAAGAGATCAAAGTTCCATTACTTAAACCGATCATTCATCATTATCAGCACACCTATGATCTTGTGAAATTAATGAATAGCCTTAACCTTACTTTAGTTCCTGTTTTAGATGATAAAGAAATGTACAAGGGCTGTATCACTTTAAAAGGAATTGTTCAAAATTTAAGTAACATGACCGCGATTCAAAATCCGGGTGGTGTTATTGTGTTGGAGATGAATCAAAATGATTATTCGGTTACACAAATAGGCAATATCATTGAAGGTAATGACGCGAAAATATTGAGCTTACACGTTTCTTCTGTTCCTGATAGCGTTAAATTAGAAGTGACCATTAAAGTGAATAAAGAAGATATGACACGTATCTTACAAACGTTTAACCGATATAATTACACTGTAAAAGCCACCTTCCATCAGGGCGATTTTGAAACCGGCTTGAAGGATAAATTAAATGAATTCCTACATTTCCTTAATATTTAAAACGGTTCTCGTTTTAAGTTTTTCTTTCTATTCAGTTAAGGCGCAAACTGACAGCAGTCAACAATATAAGATCAATAGTATTACCATTGTTGGAAATACTAAAACAAAGGACAGGATCATCATTAGAGAATTAGTAAAAAAAAGCGGTGATACATTAACCCTTAAAGATCTTCCTGCGATCAATCAACGAAGTGAATTCAACATTTTTAATACCTATCTGTTTATTTATGATTCTATTTATGCAAAAGTAGATGAAGCAGCGAAAACCATTGATTATAAGATAAAGGTAAAAGAACGATGGTACATTTGGCCAATTCCCTTTGTAGATTATTTAGATCGCAATGTGAACGCCTGGTGGAAAACAAAAGATCTTGAGCGCTTGAACTATGGCGTTACTATTGGACTAGAAAATTTTACCGGTGTAAAAGACAGACTACTTCTTATTGCAAAAACAGGATATGCCAACCAATTAGGGTTTAACTACCGCCTACCCTTTTTAAATAAAAAACAAAGTGTGGGTGCTTATGCACAATTTTTATATACCGAATACAATAAGCTTCATTATGTCACACAAAATAACGAACAGCAATTCATTATCAGTGAAAAATCGCATTTACGCAGTGACCGCAGTTCAAGAGCAGGAATTTTTTATCGTCCGCATTTGTTTTTGCAGCACTCGTTCGACATATATTATAATCACATCACCATTTCCGATAGTGTTTTAAGATCAAATTCATCTTACTTATTTAAAAGTTCAAGATTAGCTGAGTATGTTGGAATACAATATAAATTCACGTTTGATGATAGGGATAATAAAATTTACCCTTTAAGTGGAACCATGCTAGAAGGAGTGTTGATCAAAGATGGTTTTGAATTAAAAAGTAATTCTCCTATTAATACCGTTCAAGGCGTATTTGCTCTCAAAAATTATTTTCCCATCGGCAAACGCTTTAATTTTGCTAATCAGATCCGCGGTCGTTACTTAAACTCAACACAGCCATTACCTTTTGCATTTAATCAAGCGCTGGGATACACTTACAACGTTAGAGGCTACGAATACAATGTGATTGACGGGCAAAACTACTTTTTAATAAAGAATAGTTTCCGATTTGAATTAATAAAGAAAAAATTCCACGAGCTTGGCATGCTAAAAAAGTTGAAACCCTTTAGCACTGTGCCTTTTTATGCGTATTTAAACTTGTTTTACGATGGGGCTTATGTAAAAGAAGCTTACTATAAACAAACCAATACACTTGCAAATTCGTGGCAACAAGGATACGGCATTGGTTTAGACCTTATCACTTATTATGATCTTGTGATACGACTAGAATATAGCTACAATAAGCAAAACGCAGGTGGTTTTTACATCCACTTTACTTCAGGATTTTAAACCGCGTAATCCTTTAAATAACTAAAGGCTTCGGTAAGCTTACCATCTTTACAAATAGAAGCTCTTTCCAAAACGCGATCCTCATCTTTTTCAAATAAGAAAGGTAAAACTCTTTCGGTAAGGTCTTTTCCAAAATCATCACTTGCGTCGCGCGGTAATTCACATGGCAAATTATCAACGGCCATGATACAAATGGTATCTTTATTAAAAGGTAGGTCTTCTTTATCTTGTTTGATATTGTAACCAAAAAAGGGCTGACCAATGGTACTTGATCTGATCGTGGTTGGAACACTTCCATCCACATCACAGGTAATATCGGCAATAACGCTCATCCTGAAATCAGGTTGCTTCATATCATCGCGACTGAACATTTTTGGAGAACGCGGATCCCAGTAATGTGCCGACATGAATAGATCGGTTACTTTAGTGAAAACAGGGAATTTAGAAACAAAGTGCTCAGGATGCTGAAAGAAGTCGTTGAGATCAAAGTTATGATCGTTTGGTCTCTCCACATAATCACGCGGATTTAATTGACAATACACCGGCTCTCTGAATGTCATAGTTAAAAACTCATCCGCAGTTACTTTACGAATACGTAAAGCACTTAATGTTTCAATAACACCATTAGCAACGCGGCCTCCGCCTGTAAGTGCAATTTTTATGTTTGGCAATTTCACACGCTTCAATTCTTCTTCCATTTCGGCTCTATCTCTGCATAAATGTGCAGGCTTTAATCGAAACAGGTCGTATTTTAAGCCATAACCCAAAATTCCGTTATAGGCACCCACTACACCGGCATATCTTCCAAAACCAATGATGCGATTATGATTTTTATCTGTAAGGGTTTCGTAATCGATCATTTGAATTTTCTTTTCGAGCAAAGCCTTCATTAGTTTTTTATTATGAGGTTGCTTTTTAATGGTATGAGAAAAGAAAAAATACTTTTTATTAGGGATAAGTTTCTCAGGCGGAACCTCCTTAACACACATTAACACATCACAATCCGAAAGATCTTCCTGTAAAGTAACACCAAAAGCCGTATACTCATCATCGCTGTAACAGCGGATCTTGCTGGGTTGTACCACAATATCCAAATTAGAATATCTTCTGGTTAGTTCAGAACAGATCAATGGTGTAAGGGGTACGCGTTTATCCGGTGGATTTTTCTCTTCTCTTAAAACGCCGATCTTTATTTTTTGCATATCTTTAATGTATCATACAAATATAGCATTTATGTCGTTTCCTCTTTTAAAATACTGCTTATTATTTGTTGTGCTGGGCGCTAATTTGTTGCAAGCCCAAAATTCAAATCAACTTACTAAAAAATACAGTCCTGCGCAGTTAAAAGAAGATGCTACAGTGATGCGAGATGCCGTTATGCGAATTCATCCCGTGGTTGGCATTTACGAATCGCGAGCCTATTACGACAAACTATTTAATGACTTTATTAATTCACTTAATGATAGTTTGAATGAAAAACAATTTCGGATCAGAACCAAATTAGTGCTTGAACGATTACATTGTGGGCATACCGACATCATGTTCTCGGAAAAATATTTGAAAGCACTCAAAAAAACAAAATTCAATTTCCCAAGATATTATTTACTGCCGGTAGATGATAAAGTTTATGTACTTGGTGGTTTAAACAGAAAACAAGATACGCTGCTCAAACCCGGTACAGTGATCACTAAAATTAACGGTGTGCCTGCTGATTCGTTTTATCGATTTGCGCAAAGTTTGATCACTATTGATGGCTACATTAAGGAAAGTAAAAAATTATATGGTCAGATGGGTTATAGCTCCTATTATCTCACCTTACTTAATTATCCTGACACTATTAATTATGAATACCTGCGCAACGGGAAAACCTTAGAATTAAAAAGTGCGGCCTACTATGCTATGAACATTCCCGAATTTTCATTGAGGAAGAAGGATGACACACTGTTTACAAAATACAAACGTGCTAAAATACGCTATAGGTATATGGATGAGGATAAAAAAACCATGCATTTGAATATACAAGCGTTTTCGCACAGAAAATTTGCAAAGGCTTACCGAAAAATATTTAAACAACTAAAAAACAACAAAACCGAAAATTTGATCATAGATCTAAGATATAATGGTGGTGGAAGTTTAAGCAACAGCTCTCTTCTCTTAAAATATCTATTGAATGAACAGGTAAAACAAACTTCGTATACCACAATCAAAAAGTATCCTTTTAGAAAATACACAAAGGGAAATGCAGTTTTTAGAATTACCCGCTTGTACTTTAAAATTTACGGCAAAAAAAGAAGAAGTGGCGACACTACCTATTATACAATGAAAATTAAACCAAGAAGTAAAAACCATTACAATAACAAAGTATATGTATTAACCAATGGTGGAAGTTTTAGCGCGAGTAGCTTAGTTGGTGCATATTTAAAGGAAACGAATAGGGCCACTTTTATTGGAAGAGAAACCGGAGGAACCATTGAAGGATGTAATGCTGTAATAACCGCCTATTATAAATTACCAAACACAAAAACCAAAGTTAGAATACCAACTTTTAGACTGTTGCATGATGTGTGCACTAAAGGCAACACCGGACATGGGATAATTCCGGACTACGAAACCAATTACACATTTAAAGATCTTTACTACAAAAAAGACCTTGAAATGGAAAAGGTGATGGATCTGATCAATAAAAAGTAACTACAAAGGTTCGAGGGTGTTCACCACTTCAAAAAGGTCCTTTTCGGTATTTGGACTCATTGCATTTTTACTTTCTTGCCAAGTGTAAATAAGGTAGAAATGATCGTCGACCTTAGTTTTGTATTTAATTACTTCATAGGACTTACTACTTGTTTTTGTATCCATGAAATAAGATCTCTTTTTTTCGAACGAAAAATTCTTATTCTTGGTCTTATCATACTTCTCTACATCAACAAATTTCAAAGTTCCGGCCATATCATGTTTTGAAGAATCAAGGCCACTAATGGTGCTAGGGTAAACTAACACGATCAATTTTCCATCTTTATGTTGTTTCACGAACATCACGCCTGAACATTTGCATAAATTATTTCCTGATTCATCCCAAGAAGTTTTGCCGCCAAATTCAGTAGGATTCCATCCTTCCGGGGCTGTATACTTTAGTTTAAGTGCTTTTGATTTTACGGTTTGAGCGTTTAAACTAGTTGCTACAACAAGTAAACACAAGGATATCAGCTTTTTCATACTACAAATGTTTTAATGGAGTTAAATATAGTAAAAAGCTGGATTTAGCCCTTTTAATTTTGTACCTTTGTTATCAAGTTCTTTGAGGAGTTTTGTGTTAGGAGTATTGGATTATCATTCATAATTCAACATTCATAATTCATAATTCAAATTGGGCCCGACCGGTTTTGACAGTAAGCGCATCAGATAGGTAAGCATGTAGAGCGTTGTAAGACGAGCTCTTAAAACTGAACTTTCAAATTTTTATTCGGCGAAGAGAATTCTTACGCTATGGCTGCTTAATCTAAGATTAACCAACCTTTGCATCCCAGGGAGCTAAACTGCTCTGCGCCGTGGATCATGCATCATAAATGTGTAGTTTGTTTTTGAAGTGTTACGTGCAAGAACAATATTAGTAACTAAGTTGAAGTTTGGCTTGAACTAACGCCTGGCTTCGATCGAAAATCAAGTTAATTCTAAACGTGTAGAAAGCTTATTTTTTCCTTATTTGGACGAGAGTTCGAATCTCTCCGGGTCCACTCAACTAAAAACCCCTGAAAGCCTTGCTATCAGGGGTTTTTTCATTTTCAGGAGTTTCATTTTTTGCCTTGGAGTACGGAAATGGAGTACGGAAATTTGTTAAATGATTCTCTTTTTGAAGACCGAAAAATTTTCTTTTGCGTCATCGCGAGTGACTTCCTTATCATAATAATGTTTATTTGTCATTGAGGGATTTTTATGATTGGTAAGCGCCGTTGATGCTAATCCAAATTCTTTATATGCACTAGTCATAAATGTTTTCCTTAAGTTTCTAAACGTAATAATTTTTCCGGTATTGAGTTGTGCATAGTAATGAGAAAAGGAACGACTTATGATTCCGGCAACGTTCGATCGCTTTAATTCATCCTCAGGAGCCAATATGTATTTATCTGTGTTTTTATATTTTTCATAACCCATCTCTATTAAAAGATCACCAAGTTCCTTAGTAATGGCAAAGAACTTTGTAAAGCGGTCTGTGTCACTTACTCTATGACTATTTGCATTGTCAATTTTATGATCGATAGTTTCAAGGGTATCAAATTTGCCATCTTCCTGAAGACGGATGTTTGACCATTTCAATTCTACAATATCTTCACTCCTTCCGCCAGTATAGAGACCTAACTTAAATGCGAAAACTAACCAAGACTTATAATGATTGGTTTTTTTGACATTTTTTCGCGAGCGTAGTGTTTTTAGCTGTATCCCATTTTCAGGAGTAATTAAATTAAGCAGCTTTGAGAATTCACTTTCTCCTATCGCTTTTACTTTAGGCGTAACGATCATTTCAGGAATACCAAGAAAGGGGTTTTGGTACTCTAACTTAAATTTATTGATCACATGTGAGGTAAACGCACTAAGCAATGCCATATTATTATTGTAAGTTTTATTGGCAAGAGCTTTGTTTTTTAAAAAATACTCATGTACAAAACCAACCATATCATCATTCACCTCTTTGAACTTTAATATTTCACAGTTTACTCCGTTTAATTCAAGTGCATCTTTGTACTGCTCAAAAAGCAAATCGTATTTGGCGATATACTTTTTATCACGGTTTTTTTGTTTGTGCTTTGGAACATCTACATTATTGAGATAACCCATGTAATAAGCAAAGCAATCAATTAGTCTGATCGGGGTATTTTCATTTCTTTTAATGGGTACGCTCTGATAGCAGTTTGACTCCAGCTTCTCTTTGAATTCGTAAAACTGATTGAGCACATCCCGAAAGATTTTTGTGCCAAAGACTTTTATTTTAATACCATGATTGGTACCGGGCACATGGATTCGAGCCTTATATACCAAGTTACCACATCTACAAATACCTTCTTTATCATTGGAATAGTAGTGCTTACAACCATTACAATACAAGAACAAGCCCTTTGGCCGCTGTTTTTTCGGCAAACTAAGTTTTGTTCTTTCTCTCATACTTGGCTAAATATTTGGCTACGATTTTGCTTTCAGGAACATATTTCACTTCCATATTAGAACCCGAACCCGGTGTATCTCTGTCAGCTGGTGGTCTGCTACCTTTTATAGGTAGCTGGCTTTGGATCAACTCCGTAATGTTAGTTCTATTGACGTATTCGTTTTTTCCTAGTTCTATAATCGGTATGCGCTTCTTTGCACACCAATTCCTGACTGATCGTTTATCTGTATAACCCAACAAAGTCATAAGCTCATTAATAGAAATAAGATTATACTTATCTTCAATTTCTTTGCTATTATACTTTGTTTCTTTCATTCTAAATCCCTTTTTAAATTCTTCTAGCTTACTTGATAAAGTAGAAGGAGAGGCATCTATAAAAATGACAATCAAAATCCTGATTCATGGCACGAGTGATGCCTCTATCACTTAGTTCATACCTTTCACTAACAATTCGATCAAAACCAGCGAAAGTGGTTTTACCAACCGAAGAATAATTCAATTGATTTCTACCACCCCACTTATTGGGATGAAACCATCCACATATTTCATATTGAAATATTCGGTTTTTATCACCATTTACAATTTGATTACCCAGAAACCACCTTACCTCAAACATAATTCCTTCAATTAGTATTTCGTTGGGCGATATTTTCGTATAATAATAGGTCGGCTTCATAGGTTGAACCCAGAAAACCACGAAACCGGAATTGTCTTCGAAGGTTTCACATGATTCAAAATCTATAACAAAATTGTTATTTAAGGCATCTACTGCCACCCTATTTCCACTTACAAATTTGTTATAGGAAGATTCAAAGGCTTTTGAAAATAAACTGTGGTAGGATTTTAGACCGAATTCATTCTCACACAAAGTGGTATCGAAGGCGTTAAACTCCTCCCTTTTCCTTTCATATATTTCGTTAAATAACTTCCAGCTCATAATATAATCTCTTTAATTCCTAATCGTTCTTTGGTTTTCGCATACTCTAAAAAGCACCTTTCCACTGCCCAATCCACATGTTTTGAGGGGATCAAACCCGAACCTGCCAAACGGATAATTTGGTCGGCAATTGCCCACTTTTTAAATACCTGCTGGGAGCCCCCGTCAATCGTGGCTTCCAGAGCAGGTAAGTCTCGTGAAATGAGTTGAAGAAAATCTTGAGGATTTAGGGCCCGTAAGTTTTGAATAAAATCAAGGGGATCTTTACAGAATACTCTAGAGCGATTTTGCCTAGAGTGATCCTGTCTAGAGTGATCCTGTCTAGAGTGAGCATCTAAACCTAAAAGCTCTTGCTTTATATTTGGATTTACACCTGCAGGCAATTTAAAGTTAAGCACTGTTAAAACTTTGCAAACCAGATCACCCGTATTAATAGTATAGAATATTGAATCATTAATAAGGTCTGACTTATTAATTGCAAAATTAAAATTCACCTTTTGTTCAAATGGCAACACATGAGTAAAACATACACGCCCATCTATTTCAATTGAAGGATCGCTCAAATCAATATCTGTAATTCTAATTTCCAATTGTAATGATGGTGGGAAATGAGGATCTGGTAAGAACCCTGTGAATTTTCTGCTGCTGTAAAGCTTATGTTCTGAAATGAGTCTCATACTTTTATTTACAAATGTAAATATTCTAAGCGAAAGTTGACATATATGTCAACTTCAATTTTGAACAATTTATTAAAATGAGTAATATTGATGCATGGAAAAAGATGTTTTCACTAAAAAACTGGCCAAAAGAATAACAAAAGTGAGAGAAGAAAAAGAGATGACCCAGGTTGCATTAGGTAAGCTTATTGGGAAGTCCAAACACAGTATCTGTAGATTAGAGTCAGGTACTTTTACACCTACTGCTTTTTTTGTTTTCGAAATTTCAAAGGCACTTAAGGTTTCGGTTGGAGAATTAATGGACCTTTAATACAATGCAACAGTAATATATTTTTAAAAGAAATGGAAAAGTTTGTACTCCAACGAAAACAAATCGCACTAAAAAAGAACAAAGAATTTACCCTCGCTATACCCGTTACCATAAACCCAAGAACTGCCAATTTTACTATAGAAGCAGGTTTAGAACCTGATCCAAACAAACCTGCCATTATTCAATTTCACTTCAAGAAATTACATAAGAATGCAGAAATGGAAAACTTGAGATTAAAGGAAGTTGTTTTAACAGGAAGCGTAACCCAATTTAACTACCGTGAAAACATTGATCCAACTAGCGAATACATATTGGTAGGTGGCATAGCAAATATTGATTTAACAATTGCGCTAACAATTATTGAAGGTTAGTTCTAAGATGTCTTCATAAAATTAAAATTGCCTCATTAAACCTATATTAAAGCACAATTCATTATTAAGTTGAATAATCCCTTTTTCATCGGCTAAGCTATATTCAGCAGGCCATTTCAAAATTGCATGCTTACCTTAGCTTACTGCATCAGCGCTGTTCAGCAATTGTAAGCAATGCTCATCCCTTTTCAGCAATGATAAACTAGTTTCAGCAGCTTTTAGCAATAGTCGAAATATTTCAGCTAAGGTCATCAGCTATATATTTATGCTACCAATAATTACTTTTATAAAGGTTGTGACGGCATAAAAAGAAAGCCACGTACCCTTCACTTATATCCTTGCTCAAGTTAAAATGAATATCACTTTATTAAGTTTGCAAGTATTTCCTCCCAAAAGTTTAGACAATAGAAATTCTGGTGGCCATTTTACAAATGACCACCAGAATTCTTTTATGCTTCATGTCTTTCTACTCTAATACAACCTTAGATGTTTTTGCCACTTTAACAACCATGTTAACTATAGCAAATAGTATTAACAGATAAAAAAACACTTCTGCCCCACTCATAATATTGCGACCAAAATCTGAAGCCCTTAATGAGTTAATGTAATTATATGGCTCATCTCCCGATTCCATTTTAGATCTCATGGCTTCTTGAACCTTCCTCTGCCGCTTTATAACGTAGTAAATAATTAGAACCACAATAATCAAAATGATGGTTAGAATAATATACTTACCGTTGCGATAATTCGGCGTCTCTGATGGTGGGGGTGCGTCCTTAGTTGTTTGATCTGCTCCGAAACTAGCCTTAGTTTTGTGATCAAATACTTTGTCCTTATTCCACAACTCTTTTAAGCGCTCGTTGTAATCCGTTACACCTTTGCCACCATCGGTAGCTCCCGGTTGTTCTTCCTTATAATTCTCCAACTCGTTAAGATTAACACGTGTTGGCTGTATTCCTTTAGGTAATTCCATTAGTTTGTCTTTTTTACAATTCTGAATACTTTATCTTTGATCAATACCAGACCTAGATCGCCTGCAACTAAAACTGAAGGTGGATCACCAGGTTTAAATGGCACAGGTGGAGGAAAGGCTTTAAAATTAACACCTAACTCCTCTAAATAATCACCTTGTTGCGTGGTTCTGCGCTGATCATAACAAGATCGCATTATAACATAATTCCAAATTAACTCCTGAGATTTGATGCCCAGTTTTTTTGCCATTCTAATTAAATGGTTCATGCGGTTATTGCACGACTTGTTATGACAATCGGCCTTTGGATTTATTGGGTCGAATTCTATTCGACAATCAGGATTTTTACATTTTCGCTTTCTATTAAACATGTTAAACAGTTTTAAATTAATAAATAATAAATTTGGTAAATATTAATTGTTGTAAATACGCGCACGAGAAGTACATCTCATAGTGGTGCATCAATAATTACGACTTATGATAACTGCTAACTGTGGCTTCTCGAATGATAAGCCAAGAATTCTATAAACAAATTTAATGAGTTTCATTTTCATACGACAAACCTTGAGCTTACTTTGTGAACAATTTATAAACTAGAATGCAAGCACACAAAGTTTGAAAAGTGGTTAGATATTTATTCCGTACAGTTTAATGAATTAATTTGAATTAGGATTTAAAATATAAATCACTGTGTTTTTACCCTGGTAAAGAACCTTTCACGTAACGACAACTATACTTAAGCAGTTGAATTTGGACTAAACTTGTCCTGAACAGCGATTGATTTGCGACTTTTATTTGCCCTCGCTAGTAAACATATGGATTTTTAAAGTATCTTTTATCGATTAAGAAAGTTCATGCTTCGAAAACCTAACTACGCAAGGCCGCCAAACTTTAGCTGCAACCCAATGACAACAAACATAACCGAACTCAGTTTTAGTCCTCGCAGTTCACTTCTGCATAGGTTACTATTTTTTTTACTAACGTAATTCCAAAATGCTTCTCCATCGATTCGCGATCCTCGCGAATGCTCTCATAACATTCACAAATGAACTGTTTTCCTAAATTCAAATCATTTAAGTACTTTCTTGCACCTAATCCATAAACCGACTCCAAACCTGCCAACTGCTCTAATATCTCTTTACGTTCCATGCAATAAAGTTAATAATTAATAAAGCTGTTTTAGTTCTAAAAAATTTTAAATCTTTAAAGACTAAAATAATTAACATTAATTTTCTTTTTTAAAAAACTAAATATTTAGAATTCCAGCTTGACTTCACTTCTGAATTACTATTTTCTCCTTGTTCTTTAGTATTGTTAAACTTTCGTTTGTAAAATTCTTAAAACACATATCACCTACAACTTCATCTTGCTTGATAAGCCTGGAAGTGCCATTAATATTTACTATAGCTGTTGCAAACCCACTAGAGTTGTTCTTAACTAGGCCAAGATATTTTACATCCAGAATTTCCTTTACTGGTTCCTCTTTCGGTTTGATCTTTGTTTCAGTCTTTTTCACTTCTTGTTTTGGACTCACTTCCCCAATTAAATTAGGAGATCTTAAAACAGCTTCTTTCTTCAAAAAAGGATCTTCATAGTTCATCTTTAATTTATATATGGCTGTATCAGTTACATCATCTGTACTTACTCGAGTTTGTGATATCTCTAGAATAGTATCTTCCGATTCGTAATAGAAAATACGATATACGAAGAAGCTCCAAATAAAGATGTTAAGAGGTATAAGAATATATATTCCCTTTTTTCCTTTTAACATCTTACGGATTTAATTTGAATTTTAACTGATTGCTTAATACCGACCTATTTCCTACCGAATCCACCGAGCGCAATCTCCACCAATAGGTATTACCAGTAGCCGGGGGTGAGTTGTTGATTGCATTAATTGCAATGGTTTGAGCGTATGACTTAGTATAACTTACAATATTGGTAAATGCAGAATCCGTAGCAACATAAATACTATCGTACTTGGCATCCGGCGCCCCTATTCTATTCCATAAAAGGTTAATTGTTGGAGTTACAATTGCTCCATGCGAGGGCGATATAAGAATTGGTGCCGATGGAGCTGTTTGATCAATAGTAAAACTTAATGCTGCATTGTATTGTGAAATACTAAAATCGTTTAACGCTCGTATTTTCCACGAATAAGCTCCCTGCGACGGAAATGTGTATGTATATGTTGTTAGCGCAGTCACGGTATCTTTAATAATACCATTTGTTGAGTTCAACAAAACAATTTGATATGAATCTGCTGCATTTAACGAATTCCAAGAGAAACTTACTCTTTTATTTCCAGTGAGCCAATTTGCGGGTGGATCAATGGTGCTTACTGTTAAACTACTTAAATTGCTGGTGGTATCAACTTTTAAATTGAATGTTTGAAAAGCTGTGTTACCACCTGAATTTACAGCCTTAATGCGCCACTGGTAAATACCGGGTTGTAATGTGAGGTTAAACTTTGTACTCGTAATATTGGTATCACTTATAATTTCAGCTATATTGGCAAAGGAAGGTTTTACTACTTGTATATTGTATTTTTCAGCGCCATCTAACTCTTCCCACCAAAACGTTATCTTATTATTAGTGGTGATTAGATTATTTGTAGGTGCATTAACCGTGATGGTTTTATCCTCAATGTTCTCTACAATAAAATCCTTTTTACATAAAGTAAAAAACAATACAACTAAACTAAGAATTCCTGACTTCTTCATAATGTTTGATGTTCAAATGATTGTGTAATGATGGTTAAATACAAATTCTTCTTTTTGGCTTGCTGATCTTTAATTGTATAAAACTTTGCGGACATGATTCTGGCCAAGTATCTATGTTTAGTTTCAAGTGTATGAAGTAAAGTGAGCAGATCCATATAATTTCCTTTAATTGTAAACGTGTTAGTTTGTACTTGAATGTTTTTTTTATTGAACAGTGATGTTCCCGGAATTTCGGTTACTAAACACGAATTTTTATCTGCAAACTCTGAAATATAAGAGGTCAATTTATCACGCACTGAAATAGAATCTCCCTTCGTGTAGGCCTTTTCAAACTCATTCATTTTAGCTCTAAGTGTAGGAAGTTCCTTTTCCTTTTCTTTTAACCATATAAGCTTTTCCTCCTTCTCGTTTATCTCACTTTTTAAAACAAATGTGTCCGAAAAACTGAACTTATAGCCCAAGTATAAAAATAGAATTACTCCTCCGAGCATCAGGTAACATTTCTTATTGTAATCTAGTTTAGTCCACATCACTTGGTTATAACTCTAATTTCAAAATTTGGTAAAACACCTTCTTTGCTATACGTAAACCTTAGTAAACTTACATCCTTTATATAGTCTTGCATCTTTAACACATTTAGCCATTCATTAATAACAAGACTTTTATTGCAGTTGCCACTTATTCTTAGGTTTTTTGCTACAAAACAAACTAAACTATCCTCACTTTCAATGTCTTCTTTTTGAGGATTGAAATACATCTGGGTGAGTGTTACTTCCTCCGGAATAGAAGCAGCGATCTTATCGGCATACTCGCTTATTTTATTCTTATTAAAAATCCCAACATCCTCTATAAGATCTTTCTTGCTTTGATAATCGCTCAATAATTTATTTACTTCATCGTATTTACTTTGATAAAGCGAAAGCTCTGTTTCTAATGTATTGTTTTTCTCAAAATATTCCGTGTAAAAAATAACATTAGTTAATGCTACAATAAAAGCAATAGACACACTCACTACAGCTATCAACTTCAATTTATTTTTCTCTGTGTGCTTAATCGAAACATCCTCCAAACTAGCGTTAACATTTGCAGCGACCTTGTTCTGCATCAAATAACTCAACCCAGCGGCAAAACCAAGCACATTTTCCTTATGCAAAGTTAAACCGTCTATACTTAAAGTATCATCTCCTCCAACTTCATTACTTATTTTATATATAGAACCATTACTCAATTCAACATCATACAAGCTTGTTTTGATGGTATTAAAACTATCCCATAAAGGTTGTAATCCAATTAATGCCGGTACACCTATCAACACCCCTGCTAGTTCGTACTTATGGATGCTAAATTCACTAATAAAGCGATCTACTAATTCCTTTCTGCAAAGTGCAATAAAAGCCGAATTCTGTTGCTTAAAAACCTGTACATAAAAATCCTCTTTGTTAATGGCAGGTAAATTCTGTTCAACGGTTTGCTCTATGGTTTGATCGTCTTGCTCCGTCCGATCAACCTTCTTCATAATTACGCCTTTTCCGTTTATCACCAATACGATTGGAATCTTCCTTTTCAATACCTGCTTTGGAAGTTCAACTAAATCCTTTACACTTCCTTTAAACGCAATTTCTAACTTACTTCCTTTACTCTTTAATACGGTGTAGTGATATGTAGTTGCGAGTTCATCAGATATAGCCTCAACGGAACAAACTTCCTGCTTTATTAATAGTTTCTTAGGTATAAGCTTATCGAAAAACATTAGCTGTATATAACTGTAGGTTTTATGAATATGGTTAATTTATTCTCTGATTTTGATTTAGTACGATTTCCGAAGATCCATTTCAAGATTGGAATGCGCGAAATTAGCGGCAATCCACTGCCAGAATTATTCATCTGATTTTCTTCTAAACCACCCAACATGATCATCTCTCCATTTTTTACACGTACTAATGAAGAAAAATCTCTATTAATTGTCCCTGGAGGCGCTGTATTAGAAACGCGCTCGGTAAAACTCGATTGCTTTACATTAATGGTCATTGTTATTTGTTCATCACCTGATACCTGTGGATCTATGGTTACAGAAAGATCTGCGTTTACTGCTTTCCAATTTTGCGTTTGCAAAATGTTTTGCTGCGTGTTAGCCTGAGTTACAAGATTATTATTTACCTCAAGGTAATATTGAGTTTGACCAACGCTTAATTTTGCTTCATGTCCGTTTAAAGTTGCTATCTGTGGAGTTGAACGGAGTTTAAGAATTCCATTAGACTCCATCGCTTTTAGGTTCAAATAAAAATTTGGTGTAACATTT
>Ga0068872_10000837_pt1 | contig 25396 bp, 20 predicted proteins | sample NOAtaG_7_FD_66441 | JGI IMG/M metagenome (GOLD analysis project Ga0068872, IMG submission 66441) | Freshwater lake microbial communities from Lake Erie, under a cyanobacterial bloom - NOAA_Erie_Diel1S_2200h metaG | ecosystem: Environmental > Aquatic > Freshwater > Lake | place: USA: Ohio, Lake...
GCCTGGCGCAGGGCATGCAGCACGTGCATCTCCAGCCGGCCTTCATGGCGGGCCTCGGCGGAAGGGACGCCCTGCACATCGGCGAGAAGGCGGTCGAATCGGCCAAGGTCAATCGACAGGAGGTTGGCGATCCGGTGGATCGAGGTGGCGGTCTCGTCCGTACGCAGAACATAATAGGCTGCCCGGTAGGCGCCGGCCTTTTCACTGGGGGCGAGGCGGGCATGGGCGATCCACACGCTGGGATCAAACAAGTTGGCATAGGCGCGCAGGGCCGGCAGGCTGGCGCGGGTGCGCGCATGGCTCGCCAACAGGATCAGGCTGTGCATGCGCGGGCTCTCGTTGATGAGGGCGGCAAGCCGCTCGCTCTCGCGCTGCAGGGACGAGCCGATGCCAGCCGCTGTGTTCACCGGAATGCCCAGCTGGTGCAGCGTTGCATTGTGCGAGATGGCGCGTAGCGCCGCTGGGCCTGTCGGCCCGCCGCTGCGCTTCTTCTGGCGCGAGCCGGCGCGTACGACCAGGCCGCTTGCGAAGGAGCCGAGCAGGCGGCCATAATCGGCATTTGCAAACAGCCGTTCATGCCAAGCGCGCAAAGAGCGATAGAAGTCCCAGACGAGATCGGTGCGTGTATAGAAGGGGTCGGCGAGCTCGCCCGGGGGCGGGGCGAGGCGGCTGGCGCACCAGGCGGCATAGCTCGTCTCTGCAAGTTCGGGGGTTGCGAAATGCAGGAAGCCGTCGCCGCCCTGGAAGCTCACCTCATGGATAAGCGGCACGCCGCGCGCGGCCGCGCCGGCGCGGGTCCAGGGCGTAAGCAGGTGGTCGAAGCGCTGCTCGAAACTGCCCGGCCAACCGCCCCGGCCCATGGATTCGCCGTGTGTGTTGAAAATCAGAAGGCTGACATTCGCCTTGCGCGCAGCGAGGGCTCGGATGATCAGGTTATGTATCCGTTCGATCGCCATCGAGGCAGCGACCTGGCCGATGAATCGCCCCGAATCGGAGAAGCCCAGCTGGATCGAGAGATACCCGCGCTGCTTCACATAGGTGAGAAATTCCGGCTCCTCCAGCAGGCGCTCGATGAAGCGGCCACCGGTTTCCAGTGCTTCCGGCGTCTCGAAGAGGGGGGAGATGTCGAGTTGTCCGTCCACGCCATATTGCCGGGCAAGATAGAGGGCGCCCATCACGGTGGCGGGATTCTCACTCTCGGCGATGAGGAAGCGGATCACCGAGCCGGAATCGACATGCTTGAGAAGCTGCGCACACATCATGAACTGACGCCGCGCGGTCGACTGTTCGCGGAAGAGGTCCGCGAAGTTCACGGGCAGCGGCTTTGAGCGGCGCGCCTTCTGTGCCAGCTGTGATAAGGCAACGCGGCCGAGTTCGCGATCCTCCGTCTCCAGGCCGAGATCGCGGGCGATCACGGTGCGCACCTGCGCGGCATTGACCCGCAGGTGGATGCGCGCGGTGCCGAGCTGCAGCGCGTCCATCTGCGCCCGCAGCACCATCAGCTGCGCCGCCGTCACGTCGGGCACAGCGGCGAGGGCTGCGTCGATCACATCCGTCAGCTCACGCACATCGGTGAGCTTGCCGGGATGGTCGGCGGTCAATGCGTTGGCCGCTTCGACGAGCCGGTCCGCATCTGTGAGGTCACCGGCAAAGCGGGCCGCGTGTTCGGCGGCGGCCTTTGCCGCGCGCTTCAGCTTCTTTGGCAGCCCCGCGAGAGCGGCAGGCGCCTTGATGCCGGCGAGGACGCCTTCCAATTGGCTCGCATAGCGGGTGAGCTGTTCGGCCTTCTCGCCGAGGCGCAACTGGACAGAGCGGAACCAGGGAATGTCCGTTCGTCCGTCAAGGTCATAGCCAACCCAGCTGGCGAGCGTCGGAAGGGCGGGCCGCAGGTTCTGCCAGGCACCGGGAAAGGCCTCTCGTGCTGTCTCGATGACGAGGCCGGCATAGAGTGCCTGTGCCTCGGCGGCATGGCGCAGCGCGTCCTGAGCCTCCTGATGCTCGGCCTCCAGCGTGATCGACTTGTTCCAATCGCGCCCGTCGGCGCCGGCCTCGGCCTTCAGCGCGGCACGGTGCGCGGCGGCGGGCTTGGTTACATAGGCGGCCAAGGCGGCGCGCAGGTCCCGGGAAAGGGCGAAGGTCGGGTGAGCCGTAAACACAATTCCGCCGGACGGGGTTTCCACCACTTGGCGGAACGCCTCGAAGCCCTCGCCCGCCAGCGCCATCAACCTGGCCCTGACCGGCGCCCAGGCGACCTTGGGGTTTGCGCCCTCATGCTGTGCGCGGAACTGGGCTGCCCGTTCGTCGAGCAGCGTCAGATGCACCGCGTCGGCAAGCCGCGAGAACTGTTCGAGGCTGAATTCGCCCGATTCCAGCTTCCGGAACAAAGTCTGGGCGAGGGAGAAGACCGAGTTGGTCAACGGGTCGGCATCGATGCGCGCAGCTTCCTGCCGGAGGAAGTCCTGTGCCCAATCAAGGCTCAAAGCGGCTGATTTGCTGGTTCGGGAAGACATGGCGTCACACAAGCGCAGTCGGGGCAACGTTGTCAAAGACGAAGTGGATATTCGCGATGCATGGCTGATCTTCCGCGCGGCGCGCCGCATCGGACCGGGCCTCAAGTTGTGCCGTTAACGCGATGCAAACCAAACTTTGAAATGCTTTCAACGTGCTGCGTTACAATTGTCCCTTCCAGGTCTGAAACATGCTCGCCTCTGCCCGTCCAAACGATGATCTTTCAACCGGTTATGCGTGGCAGCGGAGCTTTCGCGAGGTGTGTCAGGCGGCTGTCCGGGTGTTTAACCTGATGGACAAATACCAGACGGCGCCGTTTCCCAACGCCTACGCCGTCCTTTTTGCTTACACGACCGGCTCGAACGAGGCCCTGGTCGAGGAAGTGAACAACCTGCTCATGCTGAAAGATCAGCTGAGCCCCTACGATATTGAATCGCTGTACCAGGAGTTCCTCGCCGAGGAAGCAACCACCTTCGCGACGCAGGGGATCAGTCAGGCGATCGGCAACGAGATCGGGGCTGTGCTCGAGATCATCGAACAGGGCCTGAAACAGACGGACGACTATTCCCAGTCGCTGGACAGCTTCTCCGAGAAGGTGCCTGCGGCCCAATCGGGCGAAAACCTTGCCGAACTGGTGCAGGGGCTCGTCAACGAGAACCGGCGGATGGCCGCCCTGACGCGTGATCTGAATCAGGGACTGGTCAAGTCGCAGGGGCTGATCACTGTTCTCAACCAGCAACTCGAAGAAGTGCAGGCCGAGAGCGCCCGCGATTCCGTCACGGGCGTCTCGAACCGCAGGGCTTTCGATGCGCGTCTGTCCGAGCGCGTTGCCAGCGCCAATGCCATGAACGAAGTGTTCTATGTCGTGATGGCGCAGCTCGACAATTTCGAGATGCTGAGCAGCGTGCACGGCCTGTCCGCTGCCGAAGGCGTGCTCAAGGGCTTCGCATCGCTTCTGAAAGCCGGCGTTGCGCCGGACGACATGGTTGCGCGCTATGGCGGCGAGGAATTCGCGATCATCATGTCCAGCAAGGACCTGACAGCCGCGTACAATACGCTGGTGAAGCTGAAGCATGATTTCCGCAAGAGCGAGTTCCCGGGCGGCGAAAGCCAGGCGCCGGTGTCCGGACTCACAGCGTCGTTCGGGCTTGCGAAATTCGAGCCGGGCATGACGGCGCGCCAGATCATCGAGCAGGCCGATACCTATCTGCTCGAAGCCAAGAAATCCGGCCGCAATCAGGTCAAGGCACGCGGTCTGGGCTAGGGCGCGCCTGTCACGGACATCCTATCGCCCGGGCGAGGATGTTGCGGTGAACCTCACTTGTTCCTGAATAGATCGTCGCCGCCCGCGTCGCGAGATACTTCGCCTGAGCGAACGCTGAATTTGGCGCCGCTTCAAGACCCGCTTGCGTGATCACCTGATGCAGCTCCGTTGCAATCAGTTTCATCATTGAGCTGATGGAGGCCTCATCAATTCCGATCTCCGAAGAAGAGGCATGGCGCTCCAGCGCTTCGAACGTATCGATCCGCATTTCGAGCCCGGCCATTCTTGACGTGATGTCCGGATCGGAACAGCCGCTTTCGGCCTGACCGCGCCGGGCGGCCCGCAGGGCGCGGCGCAGCAGACCGGTTGTGGTGTTGTTCGAACGGGCGATGGCCATCAGTGCCTTGGCCGCTTTCCAGCCTGCGCCGATGTCTCCGATCCGGTCGGCGGCGGGCGTCCTGACTTGGTCGAAAAAAACCTCGTTGGTTTCGCAATCGCCATCGATGAAACGTATCGGCCGCACCGACACGCCCGGGCGCGACATTTCGACCAGCAGGAACACCAGGCCCTGGCCTCCGCTGCTGCCCGGATCGCAGCGCGCGAGCAGGAACATGTGCGTGGCGTATTGCGCAAAGCTGGTCCAAAGCTTGCTGCCGGTGAGGATGAAATCGTCCCCGTCGCGTTCGGCTCTCAGGGATAGGGCCGACAGGTCAGATCCCGCCTGGGGCTCGGAAAAGCCCTGACACCATTCATGTTCGCCGGAGAGGATAGCCGGAAGGTAGCGGGCCCTCTGTGCGTCGGACCCGGCGGCGATGATGAGGGGGCCGATGGTGCGCACGCCCGACGATTGGAGGATCGGTGCATCCTGTTGCGCGCAGGCATTCTCGAAGTAGAGCCTCTGCGGCGTGCTCCATCCGGCGCCGCCATGTTCGACAGGCCATGAAGGGGCGTACCATCCGCGCGCATTGATGCGTTCGCGCCAGATGCGGCATGCCTCGGGCCCCGATTTCAGCCCCGTCGTGGATCTGCCCGCTTCCCGCAAATCGTCGGTCAAGGCTTCAGCGAGGAAGGCATCAACTTCGTGCCGGAAAGCCGGGCCTGCTGCGCCGGATGCATCCACGCCCGCGTCCGCAGAAAGAAATGCCGCGCTTCCGTCCATGATGCTCGCTCCCGCGTTCTCGGTGGATGCTGGCGGGCAAGGGCGGCAAATGACTATCCGGTAAACTACGTGGGCTCTAAAGAATGCAGGTCCACACTCCTTGTGCCGGGAAGCCAGCAGAATGAACACGTCCGCCGAAACGGCATCATCTGACCGTATGGGTGCGCACGTCTCTGCTATCCCGGCGCGGCGCTTGCCGGTCAGGTATGTGATCGTGGTGACCATCGCGATGGTGGTCGGCGCCGGCATCTTCAAGTCGCCGGCCCTTGTGGCAGCGAATGCGGGGTCGGAAAGCGTCGTCTATCTGCTCTGGATACTGGGCGGCCTGATCTCACTGGCGGGCGCGCTCTGTTATGCCGAGCTTGCAACGGCGTTCGCGCATCCCGGCGGGGACTATCACTTTCTCGAACGCGCTTACGGGCAGAGATTTGCATTCCTGTTCGCCTGGGCCCGGCTGGCGGTGATCAATACAGGCGCAATTGCGCTGCTCGGCTTCGTGATCGGCGACTACATGAACCGCGTCGTTGATCTCGGGCCGTGGGGACCGTCGATTTACGCGTTTGCAAGTGTCGCCCTAGCGACCGCGCTGAAGCTGAGGCGGTCGGGCGAGGCGAGTGACAGTGCGCTGGTCGGCGTGTTGATTGCCGGGCTGCTGGCATTGGCGGCAGCGGCTGTGTGGCTGGGTGTTCAGGGTGTGCCCCCTGCTGCGCCGGGAGAGGCCGCGCCGCCTACACTCGGCGGGCTCGGATATGGACTCGTCTTTGTGCTGTTGGCGTTTGGCGGATGGACTGAAACGGCAACCTTATCTGCTGAGGTGAAAGATGGTCAGCGCGGCATGGTGATTGGCCTCGTGGCCGCCATCGGTATCATTACAGTTCTTTATCTGCTCACTGCCTGGGCGATGTTGCGCGGCCTCGGGCTGCAGGGATTGTCGGCCTCCGAGGCGCCGGCCGCTGACCTGATGAACCGGGCGTTCGGTCCAGGCGCCGGAGTGGTCCTCGCAATTGGAGTGGTCGCGGCTGCGGTCACGTCTGTCAATGCCACCATCATGGTGGGTGCACGGACGACTTATGCGGCAGCGGCCAGGCTTCCAGCGCTCGGATGGGTCAGTGTCTGGAATGATAAAACGCAAAGCCCGCGCAACGCCATTCTCCTGCAAGGCGCCATCTCGCTGCTGCTTGTCGGGTTGGGCGCGGCCTATCAGGGCTTCCAGACGCTCGTCGACTATACTGCGCCTGTCTATTGGCTATTCCTGATCGCCAGCGGGCTTGCCTTGTTCCGTCTGCGACAGAAGGAGCCGGATGCCGCCCGGCCATTCCGCGTGCCGCTTTATCCGGTCGTGCCGGCCCTCTTTGTGCTCGTCAGCAGTGCTATGCTGTTGTCAGCGGTCCTGTATGTCGGTGCCGGCGCCTGGTTTGGCGCCGGCGTGCTGCTGGCCGGTGTCGCTGTCATTCTGATCCTGAAGCGGCCGGGCAGTTAGGCCTTTACGACTTTGGGGCTCAGCTGGTCACGCAATTCCCGTTTCAGGAACTTGCCGCTGGCATTCCGGGGCAGGGGCTCATCAAGGAACCAGATGTAGCGGGGCACCTTGTGCTTCGCCATGATGACGGTACAATGGTCACGCAGCGCCGCGTCCGTCAGGCTCTCACCTGGTTTAAGGACAATGGCTGCGCCGACTTCCTCGCCAAGCCGGTCATCCGGCACTCCGAACACGCAGCATTCTGCAATCGCGCTGTGACGATAAATCGTCGCTTCGACTTCAGCGCAGTAAACGTTTTCGCCGCCGCGAAGAACCATGTCCTTCTTCCGATCGACGATGAAGATGAAGCCGTGCTCGTCAATCCGGGCCACATCACCGGTGTGAAGCCAGCCATCGGTGATTGAAGAGGCGGTCGCTTCGGGCCGATTGATATAGCCCTTGATGACGGACGATCCGCGTACCCACAATTCGCCAATCTCGCCAGGGCCGACCGTGTTGCCTTCGTCGTCTACGCACTTGGCCTCGAAATTGGGCATCCATGGGCCAGCGCTGTCCGGTTTGTCGACGAAGAAGTCCCCCGAGACAGACGTGATGATTCCGCAGGTTTCCGTCATGCCGTATCCGGTGCCCGGCCGCGCGGTCGCGACTTTCGACTCGATCTTCAGAACAAGGTCGGGCGGCAATTGCGCCCCGCCGCCGGCAAGCGCCAGTAGGCTTGAAGTATCGGCTTTTTCGAAATCCGGATGGTTGATCAGTTCACGGGCCATGACCGGCACGCCGCTCATGCCGCTGATACGCTCCTTTTCGATCAGGCGCAGCGCTTCGCCGGCGTCCCAGCGGTACATCAGCACAAGTGTTCCGCCCACCGCTGTTGCCGCGTAGGCGCCGCAATTGTTGGCGGTGACGTGGAATAGCGGTGTTGTGATCAGCGTGACGGGAATGGGCATCACGGCCGGTGGTTCAAGGCCCGTTGCGCGCTGCATCGCGAGTGCGGAGGATGCCCCCGCGAACTGCATGTTCATCAGGTTCGCGACACAGCCGCGATGCGTCAGCTGCGCGCCCTTCGGGAAGCCCGTGGTGCCGGATGTGTAGAAGATGCAGGCATCTGAGTCCGGATCAACGGTTACGTCCGGCAAGGCGCCGCCATGAGCGATGACGTCTGCCCAGGGGATGATGTTGGCCGGCGCATCCGGAATGCGCACACCGACAAGCTGCATGCCTGCCACCATGTCGGGGCGTTCGTTTACGCGGGCGAGACGCTCTGCATCAAGAAAAAGCACCTTCGGCGCCGAGTCAGACAGGCCATAGGCCATCTCCTCGGCGGTCCACCACGCGTTCATGCCGACAACGGCGACGCCAATCGACACGCATGCCCAATAGATCAGCATCCATTCAGGATAATTGCGCATGGCGACCGCAACGCGGTCACCCGGCTTTACTCCTTGGGCCATCAGCCAGGAAGCAACGGCATTCACCCGCGCGTGGGACTGCGCATAGGTCAGGCGCTCGTCTTCATAAACGAGGTAGTCCCGTTCGGCGAATTGCAGGGTGGACAGCCAGACTTCGCGTACGCTGGGCGGCGCGTTCTTGTAGGTCAATATGTTCTGACCCAGCACCTGGGCGCGGACGATTTCGAACGGGCCGCCGGGCCCGGTCAGTTCTTCGCGCGCTTTCTTGAGCTCAGCGTAATGCATGTCTCTCCCCGGTTTTGTTGTATGGTTTTGGCCGATCATGCACAGAACCGGGCGCAAAGGAACATGGACGCCGGGGCAACCGGGATGCCGTAAAGGAAAGCCCCGGAAGCGGCGCTCGGGCGCTTCCGGGACTGACCTTACTCTCCAAGCTGGGGATTAGTCATCCCAACGGTTGTCATCATCATCCCAACGGTCGTCATCCGAGCCGCTGCGCCCGCTGCCATCGCGGCCGCAATCATCGTCCCGCTCGCGCTTCACTTCCTCGCCGGAGCGGGGGCTGAAATAAATCTCCATGCAGCGGCCAGAGGCGTCCAGGCCTTTTACTTCGATCTCACCGTCGTCATACTCAACTTCGCGCACGTCAAAGCCTTGATCGGCCATGCGGGAACGCACTTCGCCGAAAGACGGGTCGGATCCGATTTCAAACCGGGCCGGCTGAGATTGGCCGATGTCAGACTGGGCCATGCCGAGACCGGTGCCGAAAGCGGCGCCGCCGATCAGAACGATAGATGCGGCTAGGATGCTTTTCTGTTTGAACATGAGGATGTTTCCTTTCTTGCGGACAGACCGGTTTGTCGGCCCTGGGGAAGCATTTGCCTGATCGTTCCTGACAGCCATTTGCCCGCGACAGTCAGCTTCCAGTCAGGAATGGCGGCTCATATGTGGAGGCCGTGTCAGAAGGTGCCCCTTTCCTTGCCTCCACTCGTTTCCCGCTTCTTGATCATCGGACTCTGCGTTCTGATGGCCGCCGCACCGGCCCAGGCCGACCGCCGGGATGGGCGGGACCGTGATGATGACGATCAGGAGCGGGCCTGGCAGGCGCGCAAGAGCGGGACGGTTTTGCCCATCGAAGTCATTCTCGATCGGGTCCTCAGGGACTACCCGGGCGAGATACTCGAAATCGACTTTGACGACGACGATGATGGTTACATCTATGAGATCAAGGTGCTGACCCGGCGTGGCATTGTCCTTGAAATGGACGTCGATGCTGCTACCGGGCGGATACTGGATCTTGAGGAGGACGACTGATGCGGGTTCTACTCGTCGAAGACGAGCCCCTGATCGCTGATGATGTATCCGCTGCCCTTAAGGATGCGGGCTTCGTGGTCGATCACGCCCGCGACGGTGAAACCGCCTGGTTCATGGGCGATACCGAGCCCTACAACGCCATCATCCTCGATCTGGGCTTGCCGCGGCTCGACGGACTGTCGGTGCTGAAGCGCTGGCGGTCTGCTGGTCAGACCATCCCGATCCTGATCCTCTCGGCACGCGGCAGCTGGATGGAGCGGGTGGATGGTATCGAAGCCGGCGCGGACGACTACCTCCCGAAACCGTTTGAAATGGCGGAACTGATCGTGCGCCTCAGGGCCTTGATCCGGCGCTCTGCCGGCGTGGCCCAGCCCGTGGTCAAGGCGGGCGATCTAGTGGTTGATACGCGCCGGATGTCGATCCATTTCGGAGGGCAACCTGTTCGCGTGACGCCTCTGGAGTTCAGACTTGTCGACTACCTGATCCACAACCGGGACCGCGCGGTGTCGAGCGGGGAGTTGTCAGAACACCTGCATGGCCTTGATGGCGGCGCCGATGCCAACGCGATTGAAGCCATGGTCTCGCGCCTGCGCCGCAAACTCGGCCCCGGCATAATCGAAACCCGCCGCGGTTTTGGCTATATGATCGCCTCGGAAAGCTGATTCAGATGCGATCGGTGCGCCTCCGATTGCTGGCCGGCGCCGCTTTCGCGATTGCCGGAGCCCTGATTGTCAGCTGGGTTGTGCTGGTATTGCTGTTTGACAGGCATCTTCGCAGGAGCCTTGAAGACGACCTGATCCTTCATGGTCAACAGATCGCCGGTGCTTTGCAGGTCACAGCCGACACCATCACCGTAACTCCGGGCGCTGCGGGGGATCTTCGCTTTGATCGGCCTGCCAGCGGACTGTATTGGCAGTTGTCCCGAGCCGGCACGCTGGTGAGATCACGCTCGCTTTGGGATGCTTCGATCGAAGTCCCCGGAAGCGCGCCGTCGAGCGATTGGGCGCGCGGCATGTCAGCGGGACCTTTCGGACAGCAGGTCATTCGCGTGTATCGCAGTGTACGGACGAGCGAGGCAGCCGAGCCCGTCACCATCGTTCTCGCCCTGAACCGCACGAGCCTCGTCGAAGCCCGGACCGAATTTTCCCTCGAACTCGCGACCTATCTCGTCCTGCTCTGGGCTGCGCTGAGCGCTGCGGCCTGGTTGCAAGTGCGCATCGGGCTCATACCGTTCCGCACTGTTGAAACGTCCATCGGCGAACTGACGTCGTCTCCCTCATCGCGGCTTGATCCCGACCGGTTCCCTCTGGAAGTCACGCCGCTTGTCGACCAGATCAACGAACTCGCCCAAACGCGCGAAGGCGATCTGCAGTCTGCGCGCGACCGGGCGGCCAACCTCGCACACGCCCTGAAGACGCCGCTATCGGCGCTCTCTGCCCTCGCACGCAAGGTGCGTGCATCAGGGGATGCCGACCTCGCGGACGGCTTCGACGCCTCGATCCGCGCGGCTTCTGAAACCGTCGAGCGCGAGCTCGCCCGGGCGCGGACCGCAGCGAGCGGTTCGCGGGGGCCCTGTGATCCGGCACCGCCACTGTCCCGGCTGGCCGAAGTGCTGCGGCGAACGGAGCGAGGCGCGCGGATCAATCTTGAAATCAACGTCGTTGAAGGCGTTCGCTTGCCTGTTCACGCAGATCATTTGCTCGAAATGGCCGGACCGCTGATGGAGAACGCCGTGCGCCACGCCCGCACCCGGGTCCGCGTGACGGCGGCGCAGGGCGAACTCACCATCGAGGATGACGGTCCCGGTCTCGGCGAAGCGGATCGGGAAATCGTACGTTTGCGCGGCCAACGGGCGGACGAACGGCCAGGCGGACATGGCCTCGGGCTGGCTATCGCGAACGATCTCGCCGAAGCGACGGGCGGCCGCCTCGAACTCGAAGCTTCAGCGCTTGGCGGCCTGAGGGCCAAGTTGACCTGGTGAGATTGAGTTGCGGCGCGGCTTTAGTCCCGGCCGTATCCATTGACGCCGCTCTGATCCCGCCCTCACTTGGCCCCACCGAAACCAGAATGAGGCGATCTCCCCATGACCGATCTGACAAAGGAGCCGAGCTACCGGCTTGCGGCGCTAGACGAGGATTTCATTCTTGGCGACTCGATGCGCGGAGCGCGCTTCATGATGGAGTACGCCAAGGCGGAAGAACACCTGCGCCGCAAGCAGATTGAGTCCACTCTCGTCGTGTTCGGCAGCGCGCGCATTCGCGAGACCGGGTCCGCTTGGCAGTCGGGCACTTATGATGCCGCCCGGCGCTTTGCGCGGATCGCCTCCGAACGCGGCGGTGCCCTCGAAGGCCGCGAAGGCAAGCGGCACAACGTCATCGCGACGGGCGGCGGTCCGGGCATCATGGAGGCGGCGAACCGCGGCGCCCGCGATGCCGGTGCGCTTACAGTCGGCTTCAATATCTCAATCCCGGAAGAGCAGTGGCCCAATCCCTACGTCACGCCTGATCTCTGCTTCCGCTTCCACTATTTCGCCATGCGCAAGATGCACTTTGCGATGCGCGCCAGCGCGCTCGTCGTCTTCCCCGGTGGATTCGGCACCATGGATGAGCTGTTCGAGATGCTGACCTTGACCCAGACGCAGAAAGCCATGCCCATTCCGGTCGTGCTCTTCGACAAGGCGTTCTGGACACGGATCATCAATTTCGAAGCGCTCGCGGACGCAGGCATGATCAGTCGCTCTGACCTTGACCTCATCAGCTTTACGGATGATCCCGAGGAGGCTTGGCAGCAGCTCGTCGACCGCGGACTTCAGGTGTTCTAGTTCCTCAGACAGGATCTTGAATCGCCTCAATGTAGTCGAGCAGGTCGTCGATCTCCTCCGGCGCGAGTTGGAAGGGTGGCATATCCGGGTGGCCTACGAAGATGCCCTCTGCAAACGCCTCTTCCAGGTTACGCACGGCGTAGCGTTCCGAGATTCGCCGGAACGGCAGCGCGTCCGGATGCGGGCTGTCACCTGTGCGTTCGATCGAGTGGCAGCCGGCGCAGGTTCGCTCGGCAAACACACGGCCCGGCATCTGGGGCAATGGAAGGGCGGTGGCGACCGGCGCCGCATCTGCGCTCTTGCACGCCGCGAGACTGATCGGCAGGCCCGCCAGCAGCAGAACCGCCAGCATGGGCGAAAGGCGTTTGGACAAGGTCATGATCGCGCTCCTCATTGTCTTTCGATTTCAGGCTGACACTGTTTCGCGCCTGCCGCACCCCGTCCATGCGTAAGACTACGCATTGTGTCCGGAAATTCACTTAGAGCGCTTCCCCAACGGGCGGTCTGGTGGCTTGCAGATTCGGCATGTATCTCCGCCGGGCGAGCGCCTATAAGGCGGCAAAAGACAAGGGAGTCGGCGCCATGCGCGAGGTACATCATTTCATCGGCGGCAAGGCCGTGCAGGGCAAGTCCGGCCGCTTCGGCGACATCTTCAATCCGAACACCGGTGATGTGCAGGCCCGCGTCGCGCTCGCAACAGCCGCTGAGCTTGAGGCCGCGGTTGATGCCGCGAAGGCGGCCCTTCCAGCCTGGGCAAACACCAACCCGCAGCGCCGCGCCCGCGTGATGTTCGAGTTCAAGCGCCTCGTCGAAGCCAACATGAACGACCTCGCGCACCTCCTCTCCTCCGAGCACGGCAAGGTGATCGCCGACTCCAAAGGCGATATCCAGCGCGGGCTCGATGTGGTCGAGTTCGCCTGCGGCGTGCCCCATCTTCTGAAAGGTGAGTATACCGAAGGCGCCGGCCCCGGCATCGACGTTTATTCGATGCGCCAGGCGCTAGGCGTCTGCGCGGGCATAACGCCCTTCAACTTTCCCGCCATGATCCCCTGCTGGATGGCGGCCGTCGCGATCGCTTGTGGCAACACCTTCATCCTCAAGCCGTCAGAAAAGGATCCCTCGGTGCCGATGCGCCTCGCCGAGCTGATGCTCGAGGCCGGCGCGCCTCCCGGTGTGCTGAACGTCGTCAACGGCGACAAGGTGGCCGTCGACGCCATCCTGACGCACCCCGACATCAAGGCCGTCAGCTTCGTCGGATCGTCCGACATCGCACAATATGTCTATTCCACCGGCACCGCCCACGGCAAACGTGTTCAGGCGATGGGCGGCGCGAAGAACCACGGCATCATCCTGCCGGATGCCAACATGGAACAAGCGGTCAAGGACATCGTCGGCGCCGCTTACGGCTCAGCTGGCGAGCGCTGCATGGCGCTTCCCGTGGCTGTCCCCGTCGGCAAGAAAACCGCCGACGAATTCGTGGAGCGCATGACCGCCGAAGCTCAAAAGCTGAAAGTCGGTATCTCCACCGACAATGACGCCCATTACGGCCCCGTCGTCTCCGCCCAGCACAAGGCGAAGATCGAGAGCTATATTCAGATGGGCGTCGACGAAGGCGCCAAGCTCGTCCTCGACGGCCGCGGCCATACGCTGCAGGGCCACGAGAAGGGCTTCTTCATCGGGCCTTCGCTGTTCGACCATGTCAAGCCGGGCATGAAATCCTATCAAGAGGAAATCTTCGGGCCGGTCCTCCAGGTCATCCGCGCCGAAACGCTGGAAGAAGCCGCAGCCCTGCCCAGCAATCATCAGTACGGGAACGGTTGCGCCATCTTCACGTCGAACGGGCGCGCCGCGCGCGAGTTTGCCGCGCAGGTGAACGTCGGCATGGTCGGCATCAACGTACCGATTCCTGTGCCGGTCGCTTATCACACCTTCGGCGGCTGGAAACGCTCTGCCTTCGGCGACACCAACCAGCACGGCCCGGAAGGTATCCGCTTCTGGACCAAGATCAAGACGGTCACCCAGCGCTGGCCCGATGGCGACATCGGCGATCAGGCATTTGTCATTCCGACAATGGGGTAGGGATCCCTCGCTCGAAAGCTGCGCCGCTTGTGGGACATCAGGGCCTGCGCTAATCCCATGGCCGCAGCTTTCGAAATCGGGGAGGATTTCATGACTGATGCTAACGTAACCGCCCCATTGGCGGACGATCGCCTATTTATCCGCAACCTCGCAACCGGAATGGCCGTCATTCTTGTTTCGGGCTTCGTCGTTCAGCTCGCGATGGGGCGGTCGAGCTTCAACGCACCGCTGGTCGTCCACGCCCACGCGTTCGTGTTCATGGGCTGGGTCGGCATTGTACTCATGCAATTCTGGCTCGCAGGCGCAGGCAACATCGCGTTGCACAAACAGCTTGGCAAACTGGCAGCAATCTGGGCGCTCGGCCTTGCCATATTCGGAACCTTGGTCACAGTCGCCGCGGTGCAGACCGGGCGCACACCGTTCTTCTTCCAGCCGCAGCACTTTATCGTCGCCAACCCGCTCACATTGTATGCGGCTATCGGCATGCTGGTCGCCGCCTACGTGATGCGAAAGCAAACGGACTGGCACGCCCGCCTTCAGATCGGTTCCTTTGTGCTCCTCATGGGCCCCGGCTTTGGGCGGCTTCTGCCGATGCCCTTCCTGCCGCCCTATGCCTTCGAGATCGCTGGCCTCGCCGCGCTGATCTTCCCCGCCATTGGCATCATCTACGACATACGCGCACATGGCCGCCCGCACCCTGCATGGTTCTGGGGAATCGGCGTGCTGCTGGCCGTGATTGCCGTTGCTCGTGTCCTCGGCTTCTCGCCCGTGGGCGAAGCAATCTATGACGCGGTCGTGGCTGGCACCCCGCTCGCGGGCACCAGCGGTCTCGACTTCCCGCCACCGCCGGGGCCGCCTCCGGGCGCCTGAGGCAAAGTTCCCCGGCGCTCTGGCGCCATCCCACTTGAAAGGCAGCCTAGAGCCGATGACGGAATACAAGACGATCACCTTCGAACAACATGGCCGCGTGGCCCTTGTCGCGCTGAACCGGCCGGACAGCCTGAACGCGCTCAATGCGGAGATCATGCGCGAGGTCGTCGATTGCTTTGCCGCCATCGACCGGAACCCCGGTATCGCCGTCAGTGTGCTGACGGGTGCCGGCCGGGCCTTCGCTGCCGGTGCGGACATCAAGGAAATGCAGCCGCAATCCTTCTCCGACATGTATGTCGAGGACTATTTCGCTGGCTGGGACCGGTTCGCCGCCAGCCGCAAGCCGGTGATCGCGGCGGTCAACGGCTTCGCGCTCGGCGGCGGCTGCGAGCTCGCCATGATGTGCGACCTGATCATCGCGTCCGACAAGGCCAAATTCGGCCAGCCGGAAATCAAGCTCGGCGTCACGCCCGGCATGGGCGGCTCCATCCGCCTGACGAAGGCGGTGGGCAAGGCCAAGGCGATGGACCTCGTCCTCACGGGTCGGATGATTGACGCCGCCGAAGCTGACCGGATCGGCCTCGTCTCCCGCGTCGTGCCGCACGACACGCTGATGGAGGTGGCCCTCGCAGCTGCAAACGAGATTGCGGCTTTCTCCGTGCCGTCGCTGATGGCGGCGAAGGAAATGGTGGCCCGCGCGCTGGAACTTCCGACCACGGAAGGTGTGAAGTTCGAACGCCGCCTGTTCCAGGGCCTGTTCGGCACCGCCGACCAGAAAGAAGGCATGGCCGCCTTCAGCGAAAAACGCCCAGCAAAATTCGAGGACAAGTGACATGACCAACATCGCCTTCATCGGTCTCGGCAACATGGGTGGCGGCATGTGTGCCAATCTCGTGAAGGCGGGTCACACAGTCGCGGCGTTTGACTTGAACACGGATGCGGTGAATGCCGTCGCCGCCAAAGGCGCCCGCGCTGCGGCGTCGGTGGCTGATGCCGTGAAAGATGCCGAGGTGGTCGTCTCCATGCTTCCCGCTGGCAAGCACGTGCTCAGCGTCTATTTCGGCCCGGACGGCGTCAAGCATCACGCAAAGCGCGGCACACTGCTGATCGATTGCTCCACCATCGCCGTCACCGATGCGCGGGAAGCCCACATTCAGGCGGACCTATCCGGGCTGATCATGGTCGACGCGCCCGTCTCCGGCGGTGTGGCTGCGGCGGAGGCGGGCACGCTTACCTTCATGGTTGGCGGCACCGCCAAGGCCTTCGAAAAAGCGGAAACCATCCTGAAGGGCATGGGCAAGAACATCTTCCATGCTGGCGGTTCAGGCAACGGCCAGGCGGCCAAGATCGCCAACAACATGCTGCTCGGCATCTCGATGATCGGCACCTGCGAGGCGTTCAATCTTGCCGAAAAGCTTGGGCTTGATGCCGAAACCTTCTTCAAGATTTCGTCCGTCTCCTCTGGCCAGTGCTGGTCGATGACCAGCTATTGCCCGGCGCCCGGCCCGGTTCCCACATCGCCTGCGAACCGCGACTACAAGCCCGGTTTTGCCGTTGCGATGATGCTGAAGGACCTTCACCTTGCAGCGGATGCGGCCCGGGCAGCCGGCGCCGAAATCCGGCTCGGCGAGCATGCCGAGACCATCTACCAGGCCCTGTCGGACAAAGGCCTCGATGGCCTCGATTTCTCCGGCGTGATGAAGGACGTGAAGGGCCTCATCCCTCGCTGAGTCTCCGCTTTGAGACTTGGCAGTCTCAGGCCCGTTAACCAACAGCCCTCATGGCACAGGAGTTGCGCCGCCGACCCCGAGAGCACGGCCGCATGCGTCGTGACTGATGCTTATTGGGACAGGTGGACGCCGAATGGCCGCCGGGGTGCAGGGGAAGATTCTCGTAGTCGGACATGGGCCGGGGCGCGGACGCAGCGTGCCGACCGGGGATGTGTTCTTTACTAGGCTGCAGGCAACCGACCCGGAGCTCGCGTCCCGCATTGTAACCCATTCGACCGGCAATCCGATGCCGAGTCTTCAGGGTGTCGCCTTGGTCGTGTTCTGGCTCGGCGACCCACTTCGGCAGAAATATCCTGAGTGCTATGCGGAAGCTGTCGCAATTGCAGACGCCGCGAGTCGTCGAGGCATCGCGCTGATCAATGCGCCGCAGGGCCTTTCAAACACGTCAAAGGGGTGCCAGTCCGGCATCTGGTCCAAAGCAGGCATTCCAAGCGCAGAGGCCCGGTGTATCTCCTCCGCCAGCGATTTGCCGTCCGCCTTCGCCAGCCTCGGTGGGCCTTGCATCCTGCGCGGTGACGAAACCCATGCGGAGCGTTCCGTTCTCGTGCTGAAATCCCAATCCGATGCGAATATGGCCGCCCGGTCGCTACAGCCCCCGGCGGCGCTGATCCGCGTACATGATATTCGCGCAGAATACCGCACCGCAGGCACAGATCCTTCCAGTCTTTACGCGCGCTTCCATCACAAGGCCCGCGCTTTTGTCTTCCGAGGTGAAGTGAAAGCAAGCCATCTGTTCTTTGCGCGCGAAATGATTGTGGGCCTGTCCAATTGCCTGCTCGCGCGTGAAGCCCGCCCAAGGCGCCGCCTGTTGCGCCAGTTCGGGTTCCGGCGTGCGCTGTTCGAAGACATGATCGCAGAAGATGTTGCCTACTTTAACTCGGCCATTCCGTATAAGGATGTGCTTGTGAAGGCAGTCGCGGCGCTCGGGTTGGACGTGGCTGCGGTTGACTACAGCATCCGGCCGGACGGCACGCCGATCCTTTGGGAGGCAAACCCCTACTTCTGGCTGCCCCGCGGCGAAGAAAGCGTTCTGAGCGAAGAGCGCCGGGCAGTGGACCGGGTGAATTCATCCGTTGACTGGATGGTTGGTTGCCTACGTGCAGCGCTGCCTGAGCGTCTGGCTTCTTGACCATGGCTGCCCCCATCCCTGCGGGCGAGGGACGCCGGGATCTGCTAAAGAAATTTGGCTGGACCAGCCTGTCCTCGGTTACCCAGATGCTTGCCGGCATCGCCTCGGTGATTGTGCTCACGCGGTTTCTCGCGCCTTCAGACTACGGTCTTTTCGGCATCGCCTTCATAGCTGTGGCTCTCACTGAAGTTCTGACCAGCGGCGCAATGTCCAGCCCGGTCGAACAAAAGACCGAGATAAGCCGCCGGGAGCTTAACTCGCTCTTCTGGGCAAACCTGTCATTGGCGGTCTTGTGCGGCGCGCTCACTATTGCGATCGCGGCCGTCGTTGCGCCTGCGGCCGGCTGGCCGGAGGCCCTTCCGGTGATTGGCGCCGTGTGTCTTCTGGTAACGCTCACCTCGGCAGGGATCGTGCCGGAAAGCCTGTTGCGCCGGCGGCAGGAATTCAAGCCCCTCGCCAGGGCAGGGATGTGGAGCGCCGTGATCAGTCTGGCGGCAGGTCTCGCGCTGGCAATTATGGGTGCCGGCGTCTGGGCGCTTGTCGGACTGGAGGCCGTCCGCCGGCTGATATTGCTCACCGCCGCCTTCATCCTTTCGAAATGGCGGCCGGACGGCGGCATCGACGTCTCAGTCTTGCGCGCCAACCTCCCGTTCATTACGGGCATGCTGGCCGCGGGTGCTCTCGGCCGCCTGGACCGGCTCGCCCCGCAGGTTGCCGCGACCGTGTTCTTCGGCCCTGCCGGTCTCGGCCTGCTCACGGTCGCGACACGCATCGCCGACCAGATCCAGTCCTTCGTGGCCCAGCCGGTCGGTGCGATGGCCTTGCCCGTGCTCGCGAACGTCGCTGCCGACCGGGAAAAGTTTCACGGCCTGATGGCCGATGCCTGGCGCGCAATATCCATCGCGACTTTTCCGATGCTGGCCGGGTTTGCGGCAATCGCGCCCTTGCTGGTGCCAATGATGGTCGGCGAGGCCTTTGCCGCCGTGGGGCTCATTTCAGCCGTCACGGTGCTTGCGCACCTTCGCGTCGTCGCCTCCAAGGTAAACATCGCGGCGACCCAGGCCGCCGGCAAGGCCATGACCGCCAGTGCTTCGATTGCCAGCAGCTTCGCCGCGCACATAGCGCTTCTCGTGGTTCTGGCACCGCTCGGGGTTCTGGCGATTGCGTCCGCTTCGTTGCTGCGCGGCTGGTTAACCTGGCCGCTGGCGGCCTGGTTCGTGAAGTCGACCACCGGCTTTGGCCTCGCCCGGCAGTTTGCGATCCTCGTCCCGCCCATGGCCGCCAGCCTGGTCATGGGTGGCTGTGTCTACGGGCTTTCGGGGCTTTTGGGGCCCGAACTACCAGCGTTTGCGGCGCTTGGCCTGCTTATTGCTTCGGGTGTCGTCATCTACACTGCGGCCCTTTGGCTGCTGGATCCCTGGGTGCGCACAGCGCTCGCATCGGGAAAATTGAAACGAAAGCTGAGGGGCGGGCATAGGCAATGACGAATTCCCGTATCGACTGGGTCGACTATGCCAAGGGCATCTGCATCATCCTCGTGGTGATGATGCACGCCGTTAACCGTGTTGAAGGGCAGATCGGTGCGGAAGGCTTCCTTGGCCCGATCGTGCATTTCTCGCAGCCCTTCCGGATGCCTGACTTCTTCCTGATCTCAGGTCTTTTTCTCAGCCGCTCAATTAATGGTCCGTTGGCAGAGTATGCCGACCGCAAGTTCGTCCACTTCGTCTATTTCTATGTGCTCTGGCATACGATCCAGCTGACGATGTTCGAGTTGCCGCTGCTGATGTCGGCGCCTGAAACCTTCCTGTCGCTCTGGCTGTTCGGTTTCGTCGAGCCGTCGGGCACGCTCTGGTTCGTGCACATGCTGCTGATCTTCTACGCCGTCACGCGGCTCATCCGGAAAGTTCCGGTGATGGTTGTCTTGGCCGGTACGGTTGCCCTTCAGTCTGCCTATCAGCTCGGCTGGATTGATACTGGCTGGTCAGTGGTCGACCGCTTCTCGAACCGATATGTCTATTTCTTCGCAGGCTATGCGCTTGCGCCCGCAGTGTTCGCCTTCGCCTCCCGTGCGGCGTCGTCGGTGCCGCTCGCGCTCGCCGGCCTCCTCGCCTGGGCGGTGATCAACCAGCTCGCGGTCGACCGCGGCCTGCACATTGGTTTTGGCACCAGCCTCCTGCTGGGCGCCATGGGCGCCGCCGCAGTCTGCACGATTGCTGCGCTTCTCGTCCGCTTCGAGTGGGCCAAGGTCCTGCGCTATTGCGGCCGCCACTCCATCGTCATCTATCTTGCATTCCCGATCCCGCTGGCCGTGATGCTCAAGCTGATTGCGCTCGGAAAGGTGCCGTTCGAATTGGCTGGTATCGCCAGCTTGCTGACGCTCGCAGCAGCCATTATCGGCCCGCTTGTCGTCCATAGGATGCTGAAGCCGACACCTCTGGCTGCCTTGTTCGAACGGCCAGCCTGGGCCAAGCTTAGATTCGAAGCGCCGGCAAGTGCGAGAGGGGAGCCGCAGACGTGATCGTCATCCTATCGTCCCTGAACGGCCGGGATCGTCTGCGTGACATGCTGGCGGCGCTCAACAAGGTGCGCCTGCCTGCAGGGACCGTCATCCATGCGGTCGACAATGGCAGCGATGATGGCACGCTGCAGCTTCTAAAGGAGTTCCGCGCGCGGCTGCCCCTGGTCGTCTACAGTCAACCCATCCGGGGCAAGAACCATTGCCTCAATCTGGTGCTCGACGAGATCCGCGATGGGCTGTCGCCAAAAGAACTGATCGTCTTTACCGATGACGATACCCTGCCGGAGGCAGATTGGCTCGAAGCGTTTCAAGCTGCCGCAGACGCACATCCTGACACGGCCGTGTTTGCCGGACAGATCCTGCCGCAGTGGCCCGATGGAGAGCCATCGCATCTGGAGCCCATCCGGGAACATTTCGGAATCCTGTTCAGCCTGACGTCGGCCGGCGAAGGCCCCGTAAAGTGCGCCATGGCCTGGGGGCCCAACATTGCCGTGCGGGCCAGCGTCTTTCAATCCGGCTACCGGTTTGACGGCCGCTTCGGCCCGAATGGCACCAATCGCTATCCGATGGGATCGGAAACCGAACTAATGGAGCGGCTCGACCGTGCCGGCTACGCTGCCTGGTTTGTCGCGAAAGCCAGCGTACGCCACATGATCCGGACGTCCCAGCTGGACCATGAGAGCGTTCTCCAGCGCGCCTATCGCCATGGCTTCGGCAATGGCTGGCGCACGCAGAGGGGCGGCGGGCTCGCCCGGCTCGCCTTCTGCCAGTGGGTCGCGCTGCGCGGGGTCATAGGCGCGCGCGTGCGCAGGACCCTGTCTCCGAAGTCGAATCCGCTTCCGCACCAATTCCACGACACCTGGGCGCGCGGCCTCGCCAGCGGGTCGATGCTTGAATACCGCGCGGCCCGGGCCATCAGGTCAGCAATCGTAGCCGAAGAGATCGAGACAGAAGAAGTTTCCACCGAACTTTTGCGCTGATTTCTCGGAACGGTTCCAAACAGATACCGCTTGCTTGCCTTCGCGGCATCTCCGGTCGTTTACTTATTGAAGCGCCTTCCTCCCGGGCCAAACTTGCACCCTAGCAAAGCGGCATGCCCGATGACCGGGCAGCGGGAGGAAGATCATGGCGGACACAGCAACCCTGCAGTCATCGAAGCCCAAGGCGAAGACCGAGCATTTCGATGTGCTCGTCGTTGGCGCTGGCATCTCGGGCGTCGGCGCGGGTTACCATCTGAAGACAACGCTTCCGAAGAAGAAGTTCGTGATCCTCGAGGCTTACGACACGTTTGGCGGTACCTGGCACATGCACCGCTATCCGGGCGTCCGGTCGGACTCGGATCTCTACACCTTCGGCTACCGGCACAAACCCTGGGTCGGCCCGCCCATCGCCAGCCGCGACGAGATTCTCCGGTACATGGACGAGGTCATCAAGGAGAACGATCTCGGCCCCCATATCCGCTATCGCCACCGGATCATCTCCGCCAGCTGGTCCTCCGCGAAGAAGCGCTGGACGGTGAAGGCCGAGCGTCTCGATACCGGCGACATCCTCACCTTCACCGCCAAATTCCTCTGGATGTGCCAAGGCTATTACAAGCACTCGGAAGGCTACACGCCTGAATGGCCGGGTATGGACACGTTCCGTGGACAGATCGTCCACCCGCAGACATGGCCCGAAGATATTGACCTGGCGGGCAAGAAAGTCATCTGCATCGGCTCCGGCGCAACGGCCGCCACCGTCGTTCCAGCGATCGCGGGCAAATGCGAACACGTCACCCTTTTGCAACGCTCGCCGACCTATTTCATCCCGGCACGGAATGAAAACGTGATGGCTGACGAGCTACGAAAGCTGGGTGTCGATGAAACCTGGATCCATGAGATCGTTCGCCGCAAGTACCTGTTCGAGCAAGCCGAATTCACCCGCCGCTCCTTCGAGGAAGCCGAAGCGCTGCGTGCCGAGCTGCTCGAAGGCGTCAAGGCCTGCCTGCCGGAGGGGTATGACATGACCCACTTCACGCCGAGCTATCGGCCCTGGCAGCAGCGAGTCGCATTCGTCCCGGACGCAGACCTCTTCGAAGGCATCAAGGCGGGGCTCGCAAGCGTGGTGACCGATCATATCGACCGGTTCACCGAGAAGGGCATCCTGCTGAAGTCGGGCCGCGAGCTCGAGGCCGACGTGATCGTCACGGCCACCGGCTTCAATCTGTCTGTGCTGGGCGGAATCCCGTTTGAGGTCGATGGCAAGCCGGTCGACTGGTCCGACACGATTACTTACCGCGGCATGATGTTCACCGGCGTTCCGAACCTCGTCTGGGTGTTCGGCTACTTCCGCGCCAGCTGGACACTGCGGGTAGACATGATGGGCGACTTCGTCACGCGTCTGCTGAAGCATATGGATGAGAAGGGCACCAAACAGGTCGACGTTGCTCTCCGGCCGCAGGACCACAACATGGAAATCCTTCCCTGGATCGATGAAGACAATTTCAATCCCGGCTACCTCGCCCGCTCGATCGACCAGATGCCGAAGCGCGGGGGCAATCCCGAATGGGGCCACACCCAGAATTACTGGAAGGAAAAGGACGAACTCCCGCTCGTTGACCTCGACGCGCCGGAATTCCGCTACTCCTGAGCCGGGCCTACCGGCGCTCTCTCTTGCCGCGGCGTAGCAACCCCGGCATGAGAGGCGTCGATGACCGATACCAGCGCCCCTACGCCTTCCGAGCAGGGAAAGATCGACCCGGTCTTTCTGGACGATCTCGCCGATGCCGTCGACGAGCGCGATATCCGCTGGCTGTCGCGCACGCTGAAGCGGATGCACCCGGCAGATGCCGCCGATGCCCTTGAAGCGCTGCCTTACGACACGTTCGAAGAAGCCGTTGAGCTGCTGGGCGGGGAGCTGCCGCCGGAAATCCTGATCGAACTTCGTGATTCCTATCGCGAAGGCGCTGTCGACATGCTGCCGGATACGGCCGTCGCCCAAGCGCTGGACGAGCTGGACTCGGACGATGCCACCACCATTCTCGAAGACCTCGAGGAAGATCGCCGCGAACGCATCCTCGAAGACCTGGCGCCCGTTGACCGCGCCGAACTTGAGCGCAGCCTCGCCTTCGAAGAAGAGACCGCCGGCCGTCTCATGCAGACGGAGTTTGTGGCTGTTCCCGAGTTCTGGACGGTCGGGCAGACCATCGACCACGCCCGCAATCTCGGTACGGACCTGCCGGAAGTCTTCTATGAAATCTATGTCATCGATCCGGGCTACCGGCTGAAGGGCATCGTCTCGCTGGCGAGCCTGCTGCGCCAGCCGCGCGACACCGCGCTCGAAGACATCATGCACGAGCCGACGACCGAGCTGAACACGTCGACCGATCAGGAAGACGTCGCCTTCCAGTTCCAGAAATACTCGCTCGCCTCGGCGCCCGTCACCGATGATGCCGGCCGTCTGGTCGGCATGATCACGGTCGACGACATGGTGGACGTCATCCATGACGAGCACAACGAAGACCTGTTGGCGCTCTCGAACGTCTCGTCGGCAGATGCCTCCGATACCGTGTTCGAAACCGTGAAGGCCCGGCTGCCCTGGCTCGGCATCAACCTGTTTACCGCCTTCATCGCCTCGGCGATCATCTCGGTGTTCGAAGGCGCCATCGAGGAACTCGTCGCGCTCGCCATCCTTATGCCCGTGGTGGCCGCGCTTGGCGGCAATGCCGGCAGCCAGGGCCTCGCCGTGGCGGTCCGCGCCATCGCTTCCCGTCAGCTTGACGGTTCGGCCAGCCGAAGGGCCATCCTGCGCGAAGTCATGGCCGCCGCTATCAACGGCCTGCTGATCGGCGCCGGTGTCGGCCTGATTGCCATCTTCTGGTTCGGCGATACGGCCCTCGGCCTCGTCATAGCCATTGCCATGTTCGGCACCTTCCTATGGGCCGGATTGTCCGGAATCCTCGTACCTCTCGGACTGAAGCGCCTGGGCGCAGACCCCGCCGTAGCGTCCTCGGTTTTCGTGTTAACCCTGACCGATGTCATGGCGTTTTTCAGCTTCCTCGGCCTCGCGACACTGGTCCTCTTGTAAACAGACGGAATTTCAGCCGAATCTCGCGTTTCAGGCGAATGGGCGCGCGTTTTGCACAGGCCGCCTGTAGGCATTTTGCCGGTTGTACCAGATCGGGAGCGAGGGTTTGGCCCGTCCCATGCGCACGTCAGCACAGGGAATCGAGCTCATCCAGAGCTTCGAGGGCTTCCGGCCGCGCGCCGCGCGTCTTCCGGGCGGCGGCTGGCTGATCGGTCATGGCCATACCGCCACTGCCCGTGCCGGCCTGCAGATTTCCCCGCGCGACGCTGTCCTCATCCTGCGCCATCACGACCTGCCGCCGATAGAGCAGCTGATTGCGGAGCAGGTGTTGAGCCCCCTCAGCCAGAACGAATTCGACGCGCTCGTCTCCTTCGCTTTCAATATCGGTCCGGATGCGTTTGCATCCTCTGAGGTCGTTGCGGCCCTAAACGCCGGTGACCGGGCCCTGGCCGCCAACGCCATGTGGACCTGGCGCCTCGCCAACATTTCCGGCGAGCTGCGCGTCGTCGATGCGCTGGCCCGCCGCCGCGCGGCCGAGATTGCCCTGTTCCTGGAGCACCCAGCCGGCCGCGCCGCCATCCCCGGCGCACTTGTGCGCCCGCTCGCGCAGCAAGGTCAGGACGACGAAGAAACCACTGACGGCGCCCGCACGGTCGTCATCGGCTCGCGCAACGCGCCTGAGAGCGAGGCGCCGTCGCCCCAGAAATCGACCCAGGCCGCCGCCCGCGCCGTCAGCGAGCGCATCGCCCGCATCCTCGGCGAAGCGCCGCCGCAGCCGCCAGCGCCCCCGCTCGCGCCGCCAGTGCCGGGTGACGGCCCGACGCCGGAAGAGATCACCGATGCGCTCAAGGCATTGGTCGGGGATGATCCCGCACCGCCGATCACACCTGCCCAGCGCGCCAAAGGCCCGCCGGAAGGCATCGAGCGCCGCCGTTCGCCCCGTCCGCCCGCCGGCACGGCGACGGTGCCCCCGTCCGACGATCCGCTGCA
>Ga0068872_10000839_pt1 | contig 25376 bp, 13 predicted proteins | sample NOAtaG_7_FD_66441 | JGI IMG/M metagenome (GOLD analysis project Ga0068872, IMG submission 66441) | Freshwater lake microbial communities from Lake Erie, under a cyanobacterial bloom - NOAA_Erie_Diel1S_2200h metaG | ecosystem: Environmental > Aquatic > Freshwater > Lake | place: USA: Ohio, Lake...
TTCCCTCCCCCTTTCCCTCCCCCTTTCCCTCCCCCTTTCCCTCCCCATCTCCCACGATCCGCTCCCCTCCATCTTTCCAGATGACGATCCGCCGCGCCAACGATGCCACCTCGATTCCCAACCCCGCCGAGTCGGCACGCAACTTCCACCCTGGCACTCCAGCCACCTTCCACGGCTCCCCGAGCCTCTCCTTATAAAGATACGCTGGCCGACCCTCGTGGAGTCCGAGCACGTGAAACGCGTGAAGTGCGCCTCCCTCCTTTCCAATCGTCTCCACCTCTCCAGTCGGCCGCACCCAGTGCAGCCTCTGCCGCCCTGCATTGTCACCCAGCAAGAAGAGTCCCTGGTTCTCAGCACGCAAAAGGGAAAGCATCATCGTCCGATCCCCCTCTTCATAGAGGACGCGTCGCCCTCGCCCCGTGCGTACGTGAAAGCTAACCAGTCGCGTGAATTGGAGTGGTCTCTCCCCCTCTAGAGCATAGAGCCGATCCCCTAGCACAGCAAGTTCTCTTGCGTGCCCCCTCGCCTCCCGCTCCCAGAGAATCCTCCGTCCCTCCCAAACCACAATCCTATACTTGTCTGAACCGTCCCCCGTCTCCTCCGTATATGCCACCAGTCCTTCGGGCGAGATATCAATGTCCCCTACCAGCAGCCCCCGTGGCTCACCTTCCCCCCCTCTCCCCCACGTACATTCCCACGCCCCCCCTGCTCTCGGCACGGCGCTTATCTCGACTCCTCCGCGCTTCAAGATCCACCTAGTTCCCACATCCGCCTCCTGCTCTGCAGCTTCAAAGGCAGTAAGGGCGGCCTCGACTTCCTCCTTTTCAGCCACAGCACGCACGGCCGCCTCGAACGCGGCATTCTCTTGCGCCACGAAGCGCTTCCACCGCGGCCCACGCATCGACTCCATCCACGCGTATGGCTCCTCCCACGCCACATATCCAAGATCTCTTGTGCTTGCTGCCCTCTCCGTCCCTGCGCTCATTAGACGCCTACTCCTGCCTAAACCTTAGGAAGGAAGCAGTCCCAGATGTTCGACGTTACTCTCTTGTATAACAAGTCGAATCCCTACGGAATCAGCAAGGATGTCGAGTGTATAACGAAGGCCATCGGCGGCACGGGATGCACCATACGCCGCTCGGATCCTCTAGAGCCCCCTGTTCTCACGGATCTCGCCATTCATCTTGAGATCCCCATTTTCGCCTGGGTCCCCTGGGCTGCCCGGAATATCTTGGTAGTGAATCCTGAGTGGTTCGAGGCCGCCTGGGTACCATATCTTGAGCGGTTCGATCTCGTCGTCTATAAGGATGCCGTGGCCGCCAGGAAGGCCGTAGAGGCGGCGCACGTAACGCAAGAGAAGGTGCGCGTGATTCCGTGGGGCTGCTTCGAGCCCGTGGCACCCGCTGTGCCTGCCGGATCAAAAGGCAAGAAGATTCCCCAGGGCACTGCCGACACGGGCTTCGTCTGGTTCCTCGGCGCATCCAAGAACAAACAGGCCGCCGTTGCGCCCATCGTGGGAGCCTGGAAAGAGGAATATCCTCCACTACGAATCTACAGTGCAGTCGATCTCTCGGGTGTCCTAGGCGCAGGTGCTAGCGCAATACCAGCCAACGTCCGCTTTGAAACCCGTGATCTCGACTCCGATACACGCGACCGCCTGGCACGCTTCTTTAGAGGACACATCTGCTGCTCGGCGGCGGAGGGCTTCGGCTACACTGCTGCAGAGGCGGAGTGGTACGGAGCCTTCACTCTCTTGAATGCGCTGCCTGTATATGAGCAGGACTATGGGTCCTCCAGCTCCGGCGTGGCCCTGCTGCCCAGCCTGGATTCGGCTGAGCTGGCCGCCCCCCTCGCCGCCGCCATCGCCGCCTTTGAAGCCGCCGATTTCGATGCCATCGCCCAGTCCCGCCGCGCCAGCGCCGCTGCTCGTTGGGCATCCTTCCAGGCCGGCGTGGGCCGCATAGTAGAGGAAGTGCGTGCCTCAGGCATCAAGAGACTGAAGCGTCTCCCCCCTCCTCTTGAGCCCGCCGACTGCCCACCCATCAGTGTCGTCACCCTCCTCCATAATCGCCGCAAGTTCTTCGACCTTGCCTGCCACAGTCTGATGATACAGGACTACCCGAAAGATAAGATAGAGTGGATTATCGTCGAAGATAGCGATGACCCGATGGAGGACGCGTCGGATCGGGTAATGGCCGTGGCGGCAGCGGCGGCCCCCGTGCGCGTGGAGTACATTCCTCTCAAGAAGAAGACGCCCATCGGAAAGAAGCGGAATCTCGGCGTGGCGAAGGCGACGGCGCATATTATCTTGATGATGGATGACGACGACCACTATCCCGAAACCAGTTTCCGCCGGCGCGTGGCCTGGCTCACGCGGAGCCCGTGGGAGAATAGCGCCACCGGAGTCGACTGCGCAGCCTGTACTACGATCGCGTGCTACGATCTGAACCGGGCCATCAGTGCGGTGAATGTGCCTCCGCTCACACTCCCTTTTGAGCAGCGTGTGAGCGAGGCCACGCTCACCTTCCGCAAGTCATTCTGGCAGGAGCGTGGGGGCTTTCCTGACGACGTGCAGATTGGAGAGGGAGAAGGGTTCCTCGGCGGACAGGTGGGGCGTGTGCTGGAGATTCCCCCGCAGCAGATCATTGTTGCCTTCAGCCACGGGAAAAATGCGAGCAGCCGTCGCGTCCCATCGGATGCCGATGTGAAGCCAGGCTGTTTCTGGGGATTCCCGCCCGAGTTCCTCCAGTTCATTCATAGACTGGCGGGGGTCGAGATTGTCGATGAAAAGGCGGGCGGCAAGACGAAGCGTTAGACGCCCTCCACCTTTATAGGGCATATCTCTGGACTCGCAGTAATGGTAGGAATGATACCGATAGAGGTAGTGCAGCGCCCGTCACGACAAAGACGTTCAGTACATTGGGCAGACTCATTGCACGGGCAACCTGCAACATTCAGCTTGTCTTTCTTTTGCTTCCTCGTGTCAATATTGCGAATACAGGGGCCTGGCGGAGTTTCTGGCACACGCCCCAGAAAATCGCCGCACTTTCCCTCTTTACAGTTGAGAGTGTAGCAGTCATCGGCGACGTTACAGGGGCAGCCAGGAGAGTTGGGTTTCCCTGTCGCCTGGAAGCCCTCGACCGGCTTACGCAAAAAAAGGAAGAGAGCCACGGCTATGGCTAGCCATATGAAGGAGTTTCGAGAGATCTTCATTTCTATTGAATCATAGATTCTTTAGAGATGGAGATGTGAATGTGGAGCATTGGTTCAAAGGCTACTTCACTTTATATAAGTCCCAGATCCTGTGGAGGCTGGTTTAATAAAGAGAATCCGCGAAGCCAACCAGCTCGCGCAGCACGGGGATGTCACGCTTGTACATCACCACGAGGGCGAAGACGAAGGCGTGCACCAGGGCAGCCATGATGGAGGTCTGGCCGGACATGAAGACGCCGCGGGCACCAGGGGGCAGAGTCAGCAGAACACCGGGGGAGAGCAGGAAGAACAGTAGAACGAGGCCGAGCATTTTCTATAAAAGGCAGAGAGGATTTCTACGCGCTGCAATATAGACATCCCTCTCCAGAATCAGCCGCGGCCTTGGCACGTGCCTGCTCCTCTTCAAACTCGCGCGCCAGACGCTCAAGCTTCTGTTGGCGTGTCTCTTGTGCAGACGCAGCGGTGGGCGCAGCAAGGGCACCTGAATCCTCTGAATCGCTGTCCTCGATTTCAGAGTCGCTCACTGCACTCGCTCCATCATCGTCTTCGCCCTCGTGTGTTCCAGTCCCCCCTCCAGAGAGCGCCGCCAAGAGTCGCGGATCCACCGTGAATTTCTGCGCGGCGACCGGGGCTTTTGTACGCAGATAATAACATCCCGTCTTCAGGCCCGCCTTCCACGTATAGAAATGCATCGAAGTGAGCTTTGCAATCGTCGGCTCTGCTACAAAGAGATTGAGGCTCTGCGACTGACATATGAAGGCCCCCCGCGCTGCCGCCATATCAATCAGCACCTTTTGAGGAATCTCCCACGCCGTCTTATAGCGTCGCTTGACATCGTCCGGAATCTCATCGATGCTCTGCACAGAGCCGTTGTTTGCCACGATCTTCTGCTTGAGCCCCTCGGACCAGAGCCCCGCCGCCATCAACTCTTGCATTAAGTGCTTATTGATCACGATGAACTCGCCGGCCAGTGTGCGTCTCGTGTAGAGATTGCTCGTGAAGGGCTCGAAGCACTCATTGTAGCCGAGAATCTGCGACGTGGAAGCCGTGGGCATCGGCGCCACGAGAAGGGAGTTGCGCAGACCGTGCTGAGCAATGAGTGCTCTCAGTCCGGCCCAGTCGAGCGTGCCATCGGCCTGCGTGAGAGGCTCCACGGTCTTCCCCTTTTCATCCCCCTCTTCAGCCCCACTCCAAAGATCAAACTGCAGCTTTCCCTTACTCGCCGGTGACCCCGCATACGTCTCATAGGTGCCGGCGCCCCCCGCCATCAGAGCACTTGCCTTCAGAGCGGCATAGTAGATATGCTCAAAGATCCGCTGGTTCAACTCGGCCGCCGCGGCATCCTCCCAGGCCAACCCCATCATCGCAAAGACATCGGCGAGGCCCTGCACACCGAGCCCAATAGGCCTGTGGCGCATATTCGACCGCTGCGTCTCAGGGGTCGGATAGAAGTTGATGTCAATGATACGATTCAGATTATGAACAGTCGCCATGACTACGCTGCGGAGCTCGTCGAAATCATACGTTCGGTCTTCTCGGACGTATGCAGGAAGCGCGACGGAGGCCAAGTTACAGACGGCAGTCTCGTCAGGAGCTGAATATTCAATGATTTCACAACAAAGATTGCTCGACTTGATCGTCCCCAGATTCTGCTGGTTTGACTTGGCGTTCGCGGCATCCTTATAGAGAATGTACGGTGTCCCAGTCTCCATCTGCGTATCCAGAATCTGAAACCAGAGCTTCCGCGCTGACATCACCTTTCTAGCCCGCCCCTCGCGCTCATACCGCTGATACAGTTCCTCGAAGGCCGCTCCCCAGACATCCGCGAGCCCAGGGGCCTCATTGGGACAGAAGAGGGACCAGTCAGCGTCGTCCTCAACCCGCTTCATAAAGAGGTCAGGCATCCACATCGCATAGAAGAGATCCCGTGCCCTCTCCTCTTCAGCCCCCGTGTTGAGTTTGAGCTTGAGGAAGTCCTCCACGTCCGCGTGCCAGGGCTCCAAATAGATCGCAAAGGAGCCGTTTCGTCGGCCGCCACCCTGGTCGCTATACCGCGCAGTATTATTAAAGACACGGAGCATTGGAACAAGGCCGTTTGAGGTGCCATTTGTCCCCTGTATAAGACTCCCCCTCGCGCGAATATTGTGAATGTGCAAGCCAATGCCCCCCGAGTATTTGGAGATTATGGCACAGTCGCCCAGTGTCTTGAAGATACCCGCGATGCTGTCACTCGACATTGAGAGGAGGTAGCAGGACGAGCACTGGGCCCGCGGCAGCCCCGCGTTGAAGAGGGTCGGCGTCGCGTGCGTCATCTTCTTCAGAGAGAGTGCCTCATACGTGTGGAATGCGCGCTCGAGCCAGCCATCGACCACCTCGCCCTCTCGAGGAGCCCACATTCCCACGGCCACACGCATCCACATATACTGCGGCCTCTCCAGGACCCGCCCTGCCGTATCACGTAAGAGGTAGGCCTTCTCCAGTGTCTTGAAGCCGAAGTAGTCGAACTGGTAGTCGCGTTCGCATTTCACCCGCTCATCGATCGCCGCCGCGTTCTCTCGCACCGCGCGGACCACGTGTGCAGCCAGGTAGCTCACTGGCTCCCCCGTCTTCGGGGCGCGCTGGCTCGCCAGCAGTTCAATGACGGCGGAGAAGGTAGGCTCTGTCGATTTGTGATGATTACTCACTGCGATGCGCGAGGCCAGAACGCCCCAGTCGGGGTGCTGCGTACAGAGCGAGGCCGCCATCTGTGCGGTCAGCTCATCCAGTTCCGACGTCTTGATTCCATCCACGATGCGCCCCAGAATCTGCTGGGCGATCACATCGGGATTCACAACAAGTCCGCGAGAGGATTTACGAATCCTCTGAAGGACCTTGTCAAAGGATACGGCCTCACGCGTGCCGTCTCGTTTCGTTACGTGCATACTATAAGGCATTTTGGAAGTTCTACCGGGCCCACTCCGCGCGGTCTAAAGCTCAATTTTCACAGGAGCAGCTGCACTAGCCTCAGCGCCAGCGGGAGCAGCTGCACCGGTCCCAGCCACGGTCTCCACGTCAATGAGAGCCTCCGTCACTCCTCCCTTTATAGCCTCTGCGAACGCCTTATTCTCTTTCTCGATCACCGTTGGCCGTATGTGTTTCAGTACCATTTCCTTTATAGTATAAGCCTTCTGCGCGAGCTCCCCCTTATCCACTATTTTACTCAGCGTGTCTGAGCCCACCATTCTTAAAGGGGCGAGGAGCTCGACGCCCATATATCCCTTCTGCTCCACGTCCATCGGATATTTCCCACTCGCCATGTTGTAGAACCGCTGACTCGCCCCAGCAGCACGAAGGCTCGCCCCTACCTTTCCAGCCACGTCGGACAGAAAGAGAGCGGGAGCAGCTCGCGTAGGATCGAGTCGCTTCCCCGCGAATCCTGAGGCGAGTTGCACGAAATAGCTCGCGAAAAAGAGCGTGTCGAAAAGGGAGTTTTCATCGGGCGGAGCGCTCCACTCATTCCAAGCTGCATCCGCGGCGGGAATCCAGACCAGCAGCAGCATCAAGAGAATGGAGCGCAGACTGAGTCCGCGGCGCGGTAGGGCGCCCCTCACCTTTGTAGCAACCCGCTCAGGATGCGTTGTGCCCTTAGCGAGTTCCGCCGCGATCTTGGCGGCATCACCTGAACTATACACGGAGTCGAACGCGCTTCTCCCCCTTTCCAGCGGCTTATAGGCACTCGCCACCAACAGTGCCCTCTCTGCAGCATACAGCCCCTCTTTTACACGAGCTTCCTGCTCAGCCTTGTATAGATACTTCGCCCGACTGCGCATTCGACGCGTCGTGTTTTTCCGAAGACGGGTCTGAACTCGTCGCGACTTCAGATTCGTCTTTGTTTGCCTCGGTGGCATACCCCTATTTAGTGTCCAGCTATTGAAGCTGCCTGCTGCCTATTCATAAAGCCGACGAACTCCACGTTCTTCGGGAGTCTCTTGAGGCGGCGTGTCATACTCCGTAGGCGCCTCGCGTGAGCCCCGCCCTTTATAGGGGAAGGCATCATGATTGGACTGGCCGCCTGGATTTCAGTATTCTTCATCAGATTCTCACGGAGCTTCTTCAGATTCACGCGAGGGCCAGGGGACTTGGGGCGGCGACGCTTTGTGCGCGAGCGGGTAGGTGTGTGGGGCATTTGATCTATACTTTAGAGGGAGAAAAGGCTTGAGGCGAGGCCTAGGACGGCGAAGCCTATTGCAGCCCCTGCAGCTCCTTGAACCCTGGGCACTGTGCCTCGAGCTCCTCTATCTTCCCTGGCAAGTGATGCCACGCCTTGTGAATCCCCCAGGATTTCGGGCTATACACGGCTTCAACGCTGAACTCACGGGCCTCCTCATCTGTGGGTTGCTTGAAAGGAACTGCCGCACACGCCCTTCCAAGATATCCGTCCTCGTTCTCCCTGTCCTCTGGAGGACACGCACGCATCTTTTCAATAATCTTAGACTTCCGCCGAAGAGAGAGACCCCCATTGCCTACACCGCCAACCGTCCACGGCGCACCCACGTAGTCATACTCCATAAACTTCGCGAGTAGGTCCTTGTGCGGGGCGCATATCATCGAATCCGTCTGAAAAATGAGAAAACGCTCAGTAGGAATGTGCTTCTCATAGAAGTAAGGTTTCTTCAACATTTTATTGTAGTCGTCAAATGTTAGACTTGGGACTCCAAGAGAACTCAGGCGAACACGCGGGGCGATGGAGGCGAGCTCTCCCTCTGCAGCCAGAAGCCCCTTCAGCCAGGCCTCATTCTCCGTGCCGTGCAAGACAAGAATGGACCACTCGGGCGGAAGATTCGCCGCAAAGTTGCGCAAAACAAAAGGAAGAGCACGATGCTGCCGCGGCTCTACAATGACTGCTGTGGGGGGGTCTGCAGGGGATTCTGTAGAGGGCTCTGCACCGCCGCCTCGCCCGCGCCACTTGCGAGTTAGGCGCCGCCTGCTACGCCTTCTGTCCTTTCTAGTACGACCGCGTCTAGCCATCTACTCTTAGACAGCGATCTTCTTGCTTGTCACCGCGGCCGCCGGCCCAGGCGCCTTCAGCAACTTCTGCTGCGGTATAATGCGCGACGTAATACACATCGTCTCCAGCTCCTGCAGCAGCAGTTTGTACGCATAGGGAATCTCAATCGCCGCGAAACTCGTCGAGTTGCCACACCCTCTGCAGTTCCAGATGCCCTCGCGCGGATTCACGATAGCAATCAGACCACAGTCCTGGCACGACCAGCAGCGGAAGAGATCCGAGCATTCCATAAAGCGCTCCTTGGTGAATTCCGCGATTCCGTGTGCTGCCACGCAGTCACGCTCCATCTCGCCAAAGCGGAGCCCTCCCTCTCGAGCCCTACCCTCCGCCGGCTGTCTCGTGAGCATGACCAGCGGCCCGCTGGATCGCGAGTGCATCTTGTCCGCGGAACAATGGCGCAACCGCTGATAGAAGCACGGCCCCATAAAGATACTCGTCTCCATCTGACGCCCCGTGTAACCGTTGTAGAGGATCTCATTCCCCGCCGGCTCCAGCCCGAGCTCATCACGCATAATAGCAGTTACACGCTCCAGAGTGACATTGTTGAAAGGGGATCCGTCGCCGAGACAGCCGACCTCGCGACCCATCTTGCCCACAAGCGTCTCCAGAAGCTGCGCAATCGTCATTCTGCTGGGGATCGCGTGTGGATTTATGATAATGTCTGGCACGAGCCCATTGGCTGTCGTGGGCATATCCTCTGGGTCTAGGATCATTCCACATGTACCCTTCTGACCGTGTCTGCTCGAGTTTCCTGTCCAGACGCAACGCCCATTCCGTCGCACAAGGAATACTTCTGTAGGGACACGTAAGCAATATACCTTTCCATCAAAGTCGTTTGTAACAACCTCCTTCTGCCCCTCTTGAGATGCACAATGTCCATGATTCAATGTGGGGCGGAGGCGAGTCCTACGAATACCAATATCCCACGCGTCAGCAGTACTTGTAATAATGCGACCATCTGACATTGTTGCGCTATGACCAGCCTCATATCGTCGCGTGATATATGCTGTCCATCCTGCGTGCTGACATAGAATCTGTACATCATCCGCCAACCCCTTTGAAGAAGTATAATAATGTAGAGATGTTCCAGTCTCGTGTCCATCACCCAAGCACATACCATTTAGTAGAATACGTGATTGCTCTGCATTTAGAGTAAATACCCAAGAAGGTAGGCGTTTATTTACAGCACCAACGCTCAGCACGTCTAGTTCTGTAGCAATATCCTTTTCATTTACATAGAACTTCTTGAACTTTTCGTTAAAGTGATAGTTCCAGCCCAAAGTTGTGCAGGCATCGATTAATGCTTTCTGAACCCTCGGTTTATTAGCAGCAAACTCGAGACGAGCCAGGTAATCTGCTGGCTTTACATACGTCCATCCCTCTGCTATCCAGATACCAAACAGTGTAAGCCAAGCGTTCATTACAGTTTCTTCTCCAAAGTAGTGCTCTCCAACAGTAACCCGTGCTGATTCGCGCTTAATAGGGCCATCGCACTGGAATCGTACCCTCTTTCCAATCATGTCCTTTGCTTCAATCAGTTCATAAGAGGACGAGTCGCGACGCTGCACCCACATTCTATGATTCATGGTAGTCTTAAGACTCACACCCTGCGTCTCCACTTCATACATCTCACCCTTGTGATCAAACACGAGTGTTTCCAGAGGTGCTACATACTCCATTGCTCCAGTTTCCCTATTGAGTTGTGCCACACGATCATCAATGGTGACGTCAGCGATAGGCACCCACCCCCGCGTCTCCGTGAGCACATCGTGGTCGGCTGTCAGGCAGAACTTATCCCCTATCTCAGGGATCCTATCCTGTCTCACGCGCACCTTGGCGAACGAGTAGCCCTCACCATTCCTGTTCTTGAACACGCGATCCACCCAGCCCGTCTCATTGTTCCGCATCGTGCGCGACACGTCACGGAATCGCTTGGCCCCCGCAGGAATCACCATTCCCGTGGGAACGCGCAGAGGCACATACTTCCCTATTAAGATGTCATCCGTATCGACGAAGACGTTTTCAGGCACGAATCCGTCCTCGCCGAGCTTCGCGTAGTTCGCGCTCTTCATCTGTTTCGTCAGCGCCGGATCCGGCTTGGCAAATCGCTCCTCCTCTCCACTGCTCTGGTTCTTCCGCTCCTCATCTTTGTAGGTCCGGTAGAAGATGCTGCGGAAGAGCCCACGCTCAAGTGAGGCGCGATTAATCATAATACTATCCTCTTGATTATAGCCCGTATAGGTCATAATGGCCACCACGATGTTCTGGCCCGACGGCATCGCCTGTGAGCCATAGAACTTGGACATGAAAGGGGAGACAAAGGGCACCTGAGGGTAGCAGAGGAGATGCGCCAGGGCATCATAGCGCTCGCGGAAGTTGAGTGCATACATTCCCATCGCCTGCTTGCCCATGGCAGCCTGATAAGAGTTTCTCGGTGACTGATTGTGATCTGGAAAGGGGATGTTCGATGCCAGAGTTCCCAGCGAGGTACTGGGATGAATCTCGGCGTGCGTGTAGGATTCGTGCGGACGCGCGGCGACTTCATCTGGAAACATTGCAATATAGGCGGCCTCCGTCTCACCCGCGTCGATATACTCAATCAAGTTGTTCCGACCAGGTGTCTCCCAGAGAATGAGCTGCTCCCAGGACTTGATCGCCGCCACAGAGGCCGCCAGGGCTCCGCTCCTGTCCGCGGCGATCTCACGTAGAGCATCAGCTACAAAGACGGGGCGCAAGACACGTCCTGCCTCTGTGCTGATCCAGATTTCGCGCAGAACCGGCTTCCAGATAATGGCTGTCTGTACGTGAATCCGCCCACACCTCTTTGCCCTCCGTAGCGTAGTCAGTGTGCGCTGGGTGTCTGCCACCGCCACGGTACCAATCCACGCGCCGTTCAAGAACATCCGCGTCGAGTTGTGCTTCTCGCCCACCGTCGTCGTCTCCAGGGGGCGCACCGTTCCAATCGTGACAATAAAGTCGCGTACCGTCTTCGCGTTCGAGTAGATACTCACATTGCACGTGCTGCTCATATTCTTCACCACTCCTACTGAGTGTCCCTCTGGCGTCTCGCTGGGACAGTTACTTACAAGAATTCCGTTGGCATAGAAGTCGTGATTTTCGGATCGTGTTGTGAAATCATATACTGGTTCAATAGGAACCTCTTCAATAGATTTGATGGGAACAATAACTTTATCATCTATTTGCTGAATATTCATATTGAAATCAGCAATGGATATGTAGGTTGAATCATTAGATTTACAAATCTTATCAGGATTGATTATAAATCGACGAACAGACTCAGCTGACATTTTACCATCAATAGCTGTCACAATATCTTTGTATGTACAACCGTTCTCACGCATATTACGAATATTTAGGACTATATCTTCTTTCTCTTTCTGAAGAGAATCGCGGTACATAACATACTCAATGGCTTTAGCAGATGTACGCGATTTTTCTGAGCAATATCTATAACCGATTTTCTTTGCGTATGTAGCCAGATTTCTATAGTCATTCATTATACGAAGTTTATGAATAACTTTACCCTCTGATGGCCCATTACACTGTTCAATCTTTGTGCGAACTCCTAACTCTTCAAACAAAGCAGCGATACTCTCAATATACGATTTATGTTGCTCTGCAACTGAACGCTCACACGTTAGTTGTGTTGCATTCATAGATACTTTATATGATATACTTCCATTTGTATAGAACGCAATTCTGCTACCATCTCCTCCTTGAAATCCAGCTAAATACTCACGTTTAACAGATGGTGCAGCTTTACGAATCCACGCAGGTACCATAGGATACTCCGCAGCTGTCTTGTTTCCAATATATGCCCCTGTAGATACCATTAAACAACTAAATGATCCGCATTTAGTAATAGCATAATAGTTATATTCTACTTCTTTTCCATTTTCTCCGTGATACACACTTCTCTTCTTGTAATATTTTGGTTTATCAAATCCAAGTTCGGCAATATCATTTTGAATGGCCTGTGCATCACTTTCTTCTCCAACATAGAAACTTACACTCCAACCATATTTTCCATTATCTTTTGTAGTAATATGTCCATCGGTTGCACAAATCCCGTGGAGGCGTGCAAGGATTTCCATAGTTGTTACAGGTAGAGGAGTATCTAGATAATTCATCCATCGTAGCTCCTCAATATACTTATTTTTGATGATACTACTAGATTGAATAGTGAGTGGTTCTCCTCCATCCTTTGAAAGGGGAATATTATAGTTTTTAACTACCAACTTATCTCCAATCTTCAGATCCCTTGAATGTACCCATTCAAATCCATTATCTGTCTGAACTAGAAGTGGGTGATCAGGGCTACATCCTACAGAACGTCCTGATAGAGTTGTAATCTTTAGTACTTTTTCAGGAGTTGTCTTGAAATAATTATATATTTCTGAAGAAGATTCCTTGAGAGTCGTCGAGTTTGATGTCATAACTACATCTCCATTTTTCATATCAATGATTTTCATTGTATTTACCCCATCCCCCATTAGAATATCTGTATCACCCAATACACAGATAAACCCATGCTGCGTGTTGTGCAGCTTGCGCGGGGCCGTGAGCTTGCCCGTCTTCTCAATAGGGGTCGAGATGCGGCGCAAGTGGGAAATGCCGGCAATATAGTTGAGCCGATTGAGCACCTGGGACACACCGATCTTACTCGGCCCACCAATCTTCGCGGAGCCAAAGTTGCCCGTGGCCAGCGACGTCTTCAGACCCACCTCCAGAATCACCGACTTGATCACCTTGTTAATGTTGCTGATATTGACGATCTCCTCGAAGTTCCCACTCGCTCTCCAGCCGCCCCCGTGAATCTCCTTGGCCAGACTGGACCTGATGTCCTTCACCATCTTCGTCGTGAAATAGGTGCGAAAGAGGTTGGCGAGGAGGAAACCTGGCAAATCCACGAGCTTATTCGGATAGGCATCACGGTCATCGTTCGGCATTCTGGCGCTGACCACCCAGAGAACTTTCCTGGTCATATGCGCCAAGAAGCACGCTTTTGCGTAGTTGTGGGCCGGTGTGAGGCCAATATGCGGGAAGAGCTCTAGAGAGAGAATGTCCTCGATCCGCATCTGTTTCGTTGTGCGGCTACTCCAGGAATTCACGTGTGTGGAGAGCCAGGCGAGGGCGGCCTCGCGCGTGCGGCAATCGACGGCCTCCAGAATGGATTCGTCGATGATGCTGTCGAAGGTCGGATCGCCCTGGGGGCCGAGGATGAGTTCGCAGATCTCCTTGTCGGTGAGGACACCGAGGGCACGGAAGAGGATCCAGAGGGGAATGTCTGTCTTCACGCGGGGCATCGTGGCGCGCAGGAGGTGAATCTGGGGATTCTTCGGATGGTACATAATCTTCACGGCGTTCGACTTGGGCACCTGATCATTGTCGGGGCCGATGGATTTCACCTCGATCACCTCCACATCCTTTGTAGGGTTGCGGTTGTTGCGGAAGACCACGGGGCGGTTCGCCGCCATACGCTCCTGGCTGATGATGACGCGTTCGCCGCCGCCGACGATGAAGTAGCCCCCGTAGTCCTCTGCGCACTCACCGAGACTGAGGGGGGTCATATGTTTCTGGTCGTGGAGGAGGCAGTACTTCGAGCCGACCATCACGGGAATCTTGCCGAGATGCACGTTGGGGAAGAGGCGTTCGCGCACCTGCCGCTCGCCTCCTTTTGTGTTGTCGATGAAGGTGGTGCGAATGCGGACGTCGACGAAGAGGGGGCTGGCGTAGGTCAGGTTGCGTGTGCGGGCGTCATTTGGCATCATTGGCAGAATGGCGCCGTTGTTCTCGAAGATGGTCGGCTTGCGCAGGGAGACATTCTCGAACATCAGGGCGATCTCGTACTCGTGTTTGGCCGCGGCGGCGGCGATGAGCTCTGTGGTGCGTCCCATCAGTGCATTCGCCGCGGAGGTCGAAAGGCCCGTGGCAGAGGCGAGGGCGGATCGCGGACCCGAGAGAGGAATCTCTGGACTGCCGCGGACGATGAGGGGATTCACCTGCTGAACGATTTCGGGAATGTCAATGTCCATAAAGTGGTTGAAGGACTCGATCTGGTGCGAAACGATCTGACGCCCCTCGGCCTGTTTGAAATAGAGGTCCAACACGTGCCTATAAGAAGGAACGGGATGTAGGGATTCCATTTGTCCCTTATGAAGTGAAGAGAGGGGTGGGGCTATACTAGCCTTCAAATGTTGCATTCCGATCAATTTCACGGAGCGGGGGTGCCTGTAGTAGTATGCGCCCAGCGTTTAGGTCTCTACCCCTTCTCTACCCCTTCTCTACCCCTTCTCTACCCCTTATAGAATGGCTGCTGCCACGGCCGATAGACCCTCCATACAGGTCGAAATCGACACGCGCTCTTACAATGCCCCCAAGAAGAACTGTGTCACTCTCGAGATGCGAGATGGGACAGTTCGTTTCGTGCGCATTCTGCGACCGGCGGGGCTGAACGCGAGGAAGCATATACAGGCCAGGGTGCGTGTCTATACGAGGACCGCCTTTGTAGAGGATGCCCCTGACGGAGTGTATAACTGGATTTTCGGGGACAATGATTTCTTCGCGGTCCCAGTGCTCTCTCTTTTTGAGTACGGGACGCTGCACAAGCAGATCGCTGAGCAGACGGGGACACGGCGCATTTTCTTTGCAGGGGAGTGCTGGAAAGAGGGGGAGCTGGTTCGCTTCAATACGCTCTCGGGTACCTTTACCAAGATACTCGTGGAGGAGGGGGGGCAGAAGGCGGCCGAAGATATCAACAAGTGGTCTGGGGAGATGTTTGAGACGATGGGATTCGGCGCCGTTATGCAAGAGAAGGGCGCGAGGGCAACTTTTATTCGGGAGCCGTTCATCTCTTTAAAGGAGGAGGAGCTCGCCTTTTACAAATCGCTGGGCTTCAAAGTGGATCTCTATCGCGGCGAGGAGGCGTGTCGCGGAATGAGACGGTCCTTCCTCGAGGCACAGATTCGACAGAGGGAGGCTATGTTTAAGGGAGAACCTGGATTCTTTCGAAAGGTGAAGCTCTCAGCTGAAATAGAGGAGCGGTTGAAGGGGGAGATTGCAGATTTTCAGGGGCAGTTGGCGGCCTTGGAGCAGCCGAGTCCGTGGGCAGCGTCGGCGTCGGCGTCTCCCTCTCGCTCTCCCAAGACACGCAAACGCCCACGGACAAATCAGTGATTCTGTACAAAATCTACGCCCCCTATATAGAGATGTCGGCAGGGGGTGAAGACAAGAATATAAAGAAGATCGAGCTCAAGGGGGGCATCACCGCCGAGATGGGCGCACTTCCTACAGAGGGAGGTGGCACACGGCGTCGTCGTGAAGGCAGTGGGCGCACACGAAAAGTCTTGCACGTAGGCACCATTGAAAAGGAGGGGAGCGGCGAGACCAAGGGCGGTGGCGCCACGAGTACAGGAACACTTGTGCAGCTGACTGCATCGCACGTGCCCGGAACACCTGGAGCTCCTGAGCCTGTGGGTCGTAACTCTACTCTTACGCAAAAGGGGGCTACTCTTGGAGGAGGCAGCGGGGAGAAAGAAAAGGAAAAGGGGAAAGAGCCCGCAACGCCGGCCAAGCCTGTGAAAGTTGTCTTGGCACCGAAGGCGAAGAAAGAGAAGGTTGTGCTGGCCGCTGGGAAACCCGCCGCCGCGGCGGCGGCCCTCTCTGCCCTCAAGGGCGGCGCTGCCGCTGCTGCGAGCAACAAGACACGCAAGGCCCGCAAGATACGCGTGAGTATGCGCGGCCTCAGCAAGAAGATTCACCGTGCGCGCACCATTCGCCAGAAGGCCAGCGAGACCACCTTCGAACAAATCAAGAAGGATCTTCAAAAGGCGGGACTCATCAAGGCCGACTCGAAGGCCCCAGAGACCATCATCCGCCAGATGTATGCCGATTATATGACCCTGAAGACCAAGGCGCTTTAAGATAGCGCGCATATTCCTCTTAAGAAGCCGTCGAGCCTCATCTGCTGCCGCTAAAAAATGTACGAGAGATACATCCAAGAGTATAAGACACACGAGGCCAAATACGGCCCCCTAACAGCCATTTTTATGCAGGTGGGCTCATTCTATGAGCTCTATGATATCCCAGATCCCAATACGGGCCAACCGCAAACCTCTATGCGACGTGCGGTTGACACGCTGGGTATTGCTTTAAAGGTGAAGAAGGGCGATGGACCACGGGGCCAGGACGGCTGGTTTGCCGGCTTTCCAGACACGCAACTCCACAAGTTCGCCGCCTTGCTCACGCGAGAGAACTGGACCGTCGTCGTTATAGACCAGGTAAAGGACGGAGCCGGTCGCGTCGATAAGCGTCAGGTAGCTCGCATTCTCTCTCCAGGAACACATCTCGAGGCCGCCACGGGCGACTCGGCATATCTTGCGGGGCTGTGGCTGGAGCTGCCGAGCTGGACGGAGAGCGCGTTGGCTGCTGTGGCCCCACCCAAGTTCGCCGCGGTGGCCATTGATCTCTCGACCGGATCAACAACCTTCTATGAAGGGTCCGCCACGGGTCGCAAAGACACATGGACCTCCGATGATCTCCTCCACTTTTTCGCCGTTCATCCGCCTCGCGAGCTCATCATCTGGTGGAGAGGCGCCGCGCTCGATATGCCTTCGGAGCAGACTCTACGCAGAAATCTCGGAGTTCCCACGGGCCTTCTTCATGTGAAAGGGGGTCTGCCTGCGGAGCAGGGAGGTCTAGAGAAGCCCCTTGTTCGTGAAGATCTCTTGCGCCGGTGCTACCAGCCCAAGACAATGCTTCCTCTTCGGGAGGCGCTGGGCCTCGAAGCCGATGGCTGCAGCCTGGCCGAGCGCGCCCTGGCTTCCACACTTCTCTTCGTAGAGGACCACTTCCCTGCGGCAATGGAGCACCTTCACGCGCCGCACGCATGGACACCTCGCGAGGCCGTCGTGCTCGGAAATCACGCCCTCACGCAGCTGAATATGATTACTCCGCGTGAAGAGGATTCGGTCCTCGGCCTCTTCAGTCGTACGCTGACTCCTATGGGGAGGCGTGGGCTACGTCGGCGTCTCTTGTATCCCCTGTGTTGCCCCGAGAAGCTGGAGAGGAGATATGAGGAGATTGCATGGTGGCTAGGCGCGCCCACGGCAGGTGCCACAGATCTCTTACGCCAAATGTCGGACCTCGCGCGGATGCACCGAAAGATAACGACAGCCACAGTGGCCCCCTCGGACATTCTCTTGCTCGACCAGACCTATACGTGCTCAAAAAGGATGGCTACTGCCCTCGCCGCTACTCCTCTACAGATTCCTGCCACCCTTGAAGAGTTCCCTCAGTATCTTGCAGCCTTCGCCCGCGTCTTTGATACGAAGAAGGCTCTGGCGGCGTGCGAGGACGCCTTCTGCTTGACAGAGGAGGCCGGTCCGAAGTGCAGCGCCATCGAGCAGCAGATTGCCGCGACACACGCGAAAATGGGGGAGATTCGGAGCGCCCTCGCGGAATGGCTGGGGGAGTCCGAGGAGTCTCTTCGACTTGAGATCAAGGACAGCCTCGTCCAGGTGTCTGCTGCAAAGGGCTTGATTACGAGGGCACAGGAGCGCTTGAAGAGGGCTAGATCCCCCCCTGAGATCCTCGCCGGCCTCCAGATTCACGCAAGAAAGGCGGGAGGGAGCATTGAGATTCCCGCCCTCACTGCCCTTTTTCACGGGTTAGCACGGCTTCGCGAATCCCTGGCAGCGGCTGTGCGGACCGAGTTGGAGCCAGTGTGTGATGGACTTGCGGACCAGTATGCGGACCTCTGGGATGCTTTAGAGGAGTGGATTACACACGTGGATGTCACGGGGGCTTTGGCACGCGTTGCGAGTGAGCGGGGATATTGTCGGCCGAGGATCAGCTCCGCTGCCGCGGCGGCGGGGCCTGCAGGCCTCAAGGCTGTCGGTCTTCGTCACCCTCTTATTGAGAACCAGGCCACCCGGGTCGAGTATGTGCGCCACGACGTGTGCCTGGGGGTGGAGGGCTCAGCGGAAGGCTGGCTCGTCTATGGAATGAATGCGTCGGGCAAGTCGAGTCTGATGAAGTCCGTGGGGATCGCCGTCGTCCTCGCACAGTGCGGCTGCTTCGTACCGGCGTCCTCCTTCGAGTTCGTCCCCTTTCGAGGACTCTACACACGTATCTTGAATACGGATAATCTGTGGGCAGGGCTCTCATCCTTTGCAGTCGAGATGAGCGAGTTGCGCGAGATTCTTGTGCGGGCCGATGAGCGGAGTCTCGTGCTCGGCGACGAGGTCTGCTCAGGCACGGAGTCGGTCTCGGCCACGGCCCTCGTAGCATCCACTCTGGAGTCTTTCAGTCGGCGCGGGGTGCGCTATATGTTCGCTACGCATCTGCACGACCTCCAGAAACTCGCGGTTATTCGCGAACTGCCTGGGCTGAAAGTGTGGCATTTGCGGGTGCGCTATGACGCCGCGGGGGATCGACTCATATATGAGCGGACTCTGCATCCTGGTCCTGGGAATACTTTGTATGGGCTGGAGGTGGCAAAGGCGATGGCGATCCCTCACGGGGTCCTCGAGCGCGCCCACTCTATTCGACGGGAACTGCTTGGCACTGCTACAGAGGAGGAGGCACCGGCGTCGAGCTGGAATGCAGCGGTGCAGCGGCGGGCGTGCGAGGTCTGTGCGAATCAGATCGTGCGTGACTTGGAAGTCCATCATATTCGTCCGAGGGCTGGAGGGGGGGACAGAATGAATGTGCTGGAGAATCTGGTCGTTGTATGCCAAGTGTGTCACGATGCACATCACGCGGGAGAGATAAAAATAGGGGGGGTTCAGATGACGAGCGAGGGGCCGAAGAGGGAGATTGAAAGAGTAGCGCCTGGCCCTCCTACGCCTGAGTCCAAGAAATCCACGCATCGCGCAGGAGGCCTGAGTGATGAGAAGATTCAAATAGTGAAGTCCTATCTTTCCACCTATCCAAAAGCAGCGCCTAGCACTCTTGTTTGGAGCTTGAAAGAGAATGAGGGGATTGATATAACGGCGGCGCGACTACGCAGCATCCGCCTCTCTATGCAGTAGATTCGGCGGCAGCTGCGACAGGGGCGGCAGCAGCAGGAGCCACACTAGGCATTACACCCTGGGGCATTGCGATGTAGGTCATTGGTCCCGCGGGGCCAGTGTCGCCTTTGGGTCCAGCGGGTCCAGCGGGGCCAGCAGGGCCAGCGGGTCCAGCAGGGCCAGCGGGGCCCGGAGGACCGGCAACACCGGCAGCAGCTCCACCGACACCACCTGCCTTCAGAGCAGCCACGGCCTTCTTAAGTTCCTCGACCTCCGCCTCTAGAGTGCGAACCTTACGGCCCAGGGGATTGCCCCCCTGGTAGTTGAGCCCACTCATACTTGTGACAGAAGACATCTCTGTAGCAGTGAGGGGTATTCCCGGGAAGAGATTGAACGCAAGCCGCGCCCCCACAAAATTGCCGTCGGCTTGTTTCCCCCTTTCAAGGTAGCAGCCAAAATGATCATTCCTATCCGGTGTTTCGAGTGTGGCAAAGTCATCGCCGACAAGTGGCGTTTCTACCAGCGCGAACTGAAGCGTATGCGTGGCGACGATGCCACCCAGCGCATCTATTTCGACGGCGGCAAGGTTCCCGAGACGGCTGAAAAGGAGTTGCTCGATAAGCTCAAACTCAATCAGTGCTGTCGCACACACTTCCTCACACAGGTCGATCTGATCGATAAGATCTAAGCCGAGCACAGAAGAGGCGGCTGAGAGATGGAGTTATTCCTTCCGTCGTTGCTCATAGTTGTACTTGCCCTGGGACTCGTTATAGGAGTCTTTCCTAGACTCACTCCCTTCTTTTTAGTTATACTTGCCCTCGTGGCCCTCGTTTTAGCGGCCTACAACCATTTTACCCTTTTCGCCCCCGAGTATCGCATACAGACGTGGCTGGAGACGGCGAAGTCATTTGCCCCCATTCTCTTGATAGGGACAGTTGTCCTGTTTTCAGGCGGCTATCTCCTTTATCTCTGGGGGCGCGGCAAGGGGGCTCCAACCCTTTCTAGAAATGCCTATGTTGCTGCACCGCCTAACACTGCCACGAATATGGTTACAGAGAATATCGGACGTGCGATAGAGAATACGGTCAATAAGGGGCGCAACCTTATTAGTAAGAACCGGTCACTTAATATAACGAGTGCTGAGGAGCGGAACGTGGCTGCAGAGAGATTGGCACAACAGATATGATTAAATATCCCGCGCTATCAGAGATGTCGCCTAACGGGACGCGGAAGAAGAATACAAAAAACGGATCCACACGCCGGCGTCGCATAGGCCCCGCCATGACGATCCCTGAGCTGAAGCGCTCATTCGATTCCCTGGAGTCGCACGTGGCCTCCATTCTCAAGATGCCCGAGGCACAGCGAGTGCGCAAGTTCCAAGAGGCCTGGAGGTCGATATTCGGTCGTCCGGTCGAGAGTTCCGCTGCAGCCGCTTATCTTCAGGTGAAGGAGCGTGAAAGTGGGCGCGCCGCCGGCTCGGCCGCATCCAAGACACGCAAGCGAGGCCGCGGCGGCGCGCAGGCCGGTGGTGCAGCCCTCGCCGGCGCCCCCCTCGATTTCCAGCTCCGCCCCGGCGTTGACGGCGCACACGGCTCATTCCCTCCCTATATATCGAGCGGCTTCGGCTTCTACAACACGGTGAATCAGGAGGCAATGTTTAAGGACTGCGGTGTGCAAGATATAACACCCAAGGTCCCTGTATCCATCGGAACCAATCAGGTACAGGGCGGAGGCTCCTTGATAGGGGATGCCCTCTCCGCCATCGCCGGCCGCCCCTTCACCTCCTCTTCAGTTCCCAGCATCGGCAAGGATTTTCAAGATATGTGGATGGGGCGTGAAGTCGGCCCCTCTCCAGGCCCTGAGCAGAATCGCCTGCAGTATCGGTGAGCGATTGCGTTCAATGTGAGCCAACTGCTCTTAGCAATATTCTCTTGAAAATCAAAGCTCCAATTATAAAGATGAATAGCTCTGCCTCTGCACCTGTCCCTGCCAATAGCCCTGCCAATGCCCTTACCAAGATGTCTGCTAACGGAATGAGCGGCGGTCGTCGTCGCCGCAGCACCCGTCGCCGCAGCACTCGTCGCCGCAGCACCCGTCGCGTCCGCTACAGCCGACGCAGGTAGATCTCTTGATAAAAATGCACAATGATTCACACCCCCACCTTTAAAGGTGAAAATGCGAATCATCTAGAGCCTGCCCTCCCCTTCCGACACTAGCTTGCGCTAGAGTTCCGAAGCAGGCACCTTGATACTACCACGACGGCGAGGCCGCGCACCGCCTAAGCAGCCTAAGCTCACTCCTAAGAATAGAGAACACCGTGCCCAAATGGACTTAGGAATAAGAGGAGAAGAAGCTCGCGATTTGGCCGAGCGCCTCCTCAAGGTCTATTTCAAGACACAGGACTACCCCTATACGCGGCACCACATTGAGAGCTACGACCAGTTCCTCTCTCAAGACCTTCCCGCCATCATCAAGTCCAGTAATCCCATCACACTCCTCCACGAGCAGTTCGGCACCACGGGCCAGTACAAGTATCGCGCCGACATCTACGTGGGCGGTCTGGCCGGCGACCAGATCTATATCGGCACTCCCACGGTGAGCCTGCAGGACTCCAAAGAGGTGCGGCTGCTATTCCCCAATGAGGCCCGTCTGCGCAACCTGACCTACTCCTCTACAGTGGAGGCCGACATTGTCATACGTGTGACATACACCCTGGCCGACACGGACGTAGTGGGCGGCTTCAGCAAACGCGAGGTGCTGATGGATCCCCTGGCCGACCCGCAGAACTTCGGCTTCCTCGCGCGTTACCCCCTTTTTCGCATTCCCATAATGCTCCACAGCCGCTACTGTCTTCTTCACGGAAAGCCCCAGCTCTTCTTGAAAGAGGCCGGCGAGTGCCAGTATGACCAGGGCGGCTATTTTATTGTAGATGGCTCCGAGAAGGTCCTCATTACCCACCAGGAGGCCGCTTTCAACACTCTCTATATAAAGGAGCAAAAGTCCGATCCCCAGATCGCCTACTACGCCAATATTGCCTGCCTGAATCCGCAGAGCCGCCAAGTACGCACGATCGCCTTCGGTCTCTTGCGCCGCGCCAACACTATACAGGTGACGATCCCCTTCATACGCAAGGCCATTCCCATCTTCGTCCTCTTCAGGGCCCTCGGCGTCCAGGCCGACTCCGATATCTTGCGCCTCATTTTCCCCGACCCCGATGCTGCAGAGACGAAGATTCTGGAACCCATGCTCCACGAGTCCATCCTCGAGGCCTACCCTTTTTACGACAGCTACTCGGCCGTGCAGTACCTCAAGGTTCTCACCAAGGGATTCAGTGAGGAGCACGTCATAGATATTCTCTACAATCAGCTCTTCATTCACATCGACAATCGCCCACGCAACCGCGCGACCTTCCTGGCCGAGTGCGTGCGCCGTATCTTGCGTGTGAAGGCCGGCATCGACAAGGAGACGGACCGCGACGATATTCGCAATCAGCGGTGTATTACATCGGGGGTCCTCTGTCGCCAACTGTTCCAGGGGCACTATATCAACTGGCGCAAGGCCGTCAAGTACTCCTTTGACGAAGAGTACAACTATCATAAGAGCATCTACTCAGGTACGAACTTTCAGAGCCTCTTCATATCCGGTACGATGAACGAGATGTTCAAGCTGGGTAAGCTCACGGATGGCCTGATGCGCGCCTTTAAAGGAAAGTGGAGTGCAGGATCCGGATCCGGCGTGGGCGAAGAGAAGACCGGCGTCATACAGGCCCTCTCCCGCCTCTCCTTTCTCGATTTCATGTCCCACTGTCGCCGCGTCGTCCTCGACTTTGACACGGGTATGAAGCTGCCCTCACCGCGCCGACTCCACACGAGTCAATACGGCTATTTCTGCACGAGCGAGACACCAGGCGGAGCCAGTATCGGTATCACGAAAAACCTGAGCACGCTGACGGCGATTTCCACGGCGAGCGATCCGGCCCCCTTTATCGAATGGCTGCTGACCCGTGGAGAGGTGATGCGCTGCGTGGATATGACGCCCACTACACTCGCAAAGGCGGTCCCCGTCTTTGTGAATGCCGGCATTGTCGGCTACACCTTCCGTCCAGTGGCCCTGCGCGATGCGCTCAAGGTCCTCAAATGGACGGGCTGCCTGCCGGCCTCTGCCAGTGTCGCCTTTAGCATACGTGACCGTCGCCTCTTCGTCTATCTTGATGAGGGTCGCCCCCTGCGCCCCCTCATTCATCTCGGTCCAAAAGGAAAGATCCCCGTCGATGCCCTCCGCCGCGCAAAGAGCTGGCGTGACCTCCTAATGGGCGTGCTCCCTCTTACGGTCAAGCGCGGCATCTTCTCCACTGGCTTCATTGATCCCTTCGCTACCGAGGTCACCGCGCCCCCTCTAGAGGCCTACGTGAAACGGCTCGCCGCCGACGCCGGCGTCATTGAGTACGTGGATCCCTACGAGATGAACGAAACATTCATCGCCAACTACCCCGAGCACATTCAACCCGAGACGAGCCATATGGAGATTCACCCCAGCACCATCGTAGGCCTCCTCACGTCGATGATCCCCTATGCAAATCACAACCAGTCCCCCCGTAATCAGCTGTCTTGCTCCCAGTCAAAGCAGGGTCTCTCCGTATATTCGAGCGCATTCCCCAATCGCTACGACAACCAGGTGCATGTCCTCTGCTATGGCCAGGCTCCTATCGTTCGCACCCTCTATTACGATTATCTTGCCGACGGTCAAATCGGGTATGGGCACAATCTTATTCTGGCGATGGGCTGCTTTACAGGATATAACCAGGACGACGGCATTCTGATGAACGCCGACTCGGTGGAGCGCGGGCTGTTCCGCAGCACCTGCTATCGCTCCTATGAGGCGTCAGAGGAGGATCTCGCGGCCGACGGAGCCCCCGCCTTTGGAGAGAGGAAGCCGGTCACGCGCACACGCATTGGAAATCCCGCCAATATTCCTGGCTGGACACGCCTGCGCCCTGGCATCGATTACACGAAGCTCGATGAGCGCGGCATTGTCCGTGTGGGAGAGCTGGTCGATGAGACATCCGTCCTCGTCGGCCGTTATATGCAGAGCTCCTCTGGAGATATGAGTGATGCGTCCCTCACGGCCCAGGTCTGGACAAGGGGGCGTGTTGAAAAGGTGAGTGTTACGGTGGGCGCGGGGGGGCTGACGATGGTCAAAGTGCGCGTCGTCCAGGAGCGTATTCCTGAGCTGGGTGATAAGTTCTGCCTGACGGCGGATCACCAGGTTCTCACGCGCGAACGGGGCTGGATCGGAATCGCCGAAGTGCGGGGCGGAGAGCACATTATGCAGCGCGGGGCCAGCGGTGAGTGCCAGTTCGTTCTGCCGACAGAGACTGTATCTTTTGAGCACACTGGCGAGGTCTTCACTTTTATGAATCCTGCCGGCAACATTCGTATGCGTGTGACAGGAGATCACAGGGTCCTCGTACGAACGGAGGACGGGAGCGAGGCATTTCTGACGGCGGCCGATCTCTACGCGTCAAAGGCGACTTACTGGTTTGTCTTGCCTGGTTCTGCCGCAGCCGACGACAACACGGTGATTTCGCAGAAAATCGCCGACTTGCGCAATCCCGTGGGCAATGGTGTGTTCTGCTTCTCCGTCCCCTCTGAAGTGTTCCTCGTGCGCTGTGTAGAGGTGGGGGGAAAGGTGGGCCAACCTGTCTGGACTGGCAACTCGAATCGCCACGGCCAGAAGGGGACTATCGGTATGCTCCTCCGTAGCTACGATATGCCACGATCCAGGTCGGGTATCCCTGTCGATATGATTATGAATACTCACGCGCTCCCCTCGCGTATGACGGTCGCGCAGCTTCTCGAGATGTTGATGGGCAAGGCTGCGCCCGAGCTCGGTGTTGTGGGTAACGCCACCCTTTTTATGAATGAGGGCAATCCTGCCGCGGAGATCGCCAAGGTTCTCCAGGATCTGGGTATGCATCCTCTTGGGGACGATCTGATGTATGACGGTATGTCGGGACAGATGATCCCCGCCCAGTTCTTTGTAGGAAACTGCTACACGATGCGTCTGAAGCATATGCCTGAGGA
>Ga0068872_10000845_pt1 | contig 25237 bp, 19 predicted proteins | sample NOAtaG_7_FD_66441 | JGI IMG/M metagenome (GOLD analysis project Ga0068872, IMG submission 66441) | Freshwater lake microbial communities from Lake Erie, under a cyanobacterial bloom - NOAA_Erie_Diel1S_2200h metaG | ecosystem: Environmental > Aquatic > Freshwater > Lake | place: USA: Ohio, Lake...
TGATTTTTGCGAAGCAAAATCAGTGAAAACAGGGCGCTGAAAATGTTCTTTGGCTGCCTGCGCCGCTAAAGAATATACCGGAGGCTTTTTACACAGGCTCAATCAAAATATTATGAGACAGCTTCAAAAAATAAAGCTTTCAACCGCAGGTAAGGCGTTTTTTTATCTCAACGCTTATAATGATAGAATACACTTCCCTATCCTTTTTTCTCACCTACAAAACACCTGAACCATGCTCCAAGAGTTCAAAGAATTTGCCCTGAAGGGAAACATGCTCGATATGGCAGTAGGGATTATCGTTGGTGCCGCATTCGGAACAATTGTATCCTCCCTGGTAAATGATATCCTGATGCCCCTGATTGCAGGTATTTCCAGTATACCGGATTTCAGCAATCTGTTTATCCTCTTGAAAAGTCCGACCGATACATCCGTCAACCTTTCGTCGGTGGAAGATATCCGCCAGGCAGGTGGAGTTGTCCTGGCATACGGAAAATTCATCAATGCCGTCATTTCTTTCCTGATTGTCGCACTGACCCTTTTCTTTATCGTTAAAGCAGTCAACAAATTGAAGAACTCGGGAGCACCTGCTCCGGTTGGCCCGACCTCGGAGGAGCTACTGGCTGAAATCCGGGATTTACTAAAGAAAGGATAGCGTAGGCGATGATTATTGCCCGATGGTGTTTTTCCATATATCATCCGGCTTACTCCGGACCTGAAGTGTTATCTTTTTTATACGCTTCTATATTTTGTGGCAGTGTGTGTCGTTTCCAAACTGCAGGCAGGCAGGCCAATACTTCTGCTTTTTGGCGCCAGGCCCAGTAACGTGCTTTGTGGTATCGGGTGGCATCGTCATAATTTACCACCGGGAAAGGGTAATCGCTGCCGATACGGCATTGGTAAAAATGCTGTTCCATCTCCGTCATTGTCCAGGGGGTATGAATCAGCGGAGCAGGTACCTGCTTTAACTCCGGTACCCAGGTACGGATAAAATCCCCCTCCGGATCGTGGCGCTGTGCATTCACGGTGGGGTTAAAAATGCGCAGGGGATGATATCCTGTCAGCCCCGCCTGCATCTGAAATTGTGCGTAGTGGATGCCCGGTTCGAAATCCAGGAATAAACGGGCAAGATGTGCAGCAGCAGCCTTCCAGTCCTGCCAGAGGGAAAAGGTGATAAATGTGGCCAACATGGCCCGCATGCGAAAGTTGATCCAGCCATTCGCCTGTAGGCAGCGCATAGAAGCATCTACTAGCGGAATGCCGGTATGGCCGCTTGCCCAGGCCGTATATATCTCAGGATCAAAGCCGCGGTCTAAATCCTGCAGCCCTTTATTGATGGGTTCAAACTCAATCGCCCATTCACTTTCCAGTTTTTGCATATAATGGCTGCGCCACCACAGGCGGGAGAGGAAATTCTCCAGAGGCTGCCGAAAACCTGGCCGCTCTTTGGCCACAACAGCACTTTGATACAAATCCCGGGCGCTGATATTGCCCCAGGCCAGGTATGGCGAAATACGGCTACAACTTTTCCGGCTTAATCCCGGCTTGGATAAATGCCGGGAATACTGCCTTGCCCGATCTTCGATAAAGCTATTCCAGTAACGCCTGGCATACGTCTCCCCCCCAGGCTGAAAAAGGGTATCTGGCTGTAGAAACGCTGTGGGAAGGGCCGGGCCGGCAAGTTTATCTTCCAGCCCGGGCGGCAGCACGACTGCACGGAGGCCCGTTAAATCCGGATTCAACAGTGGTTGGGTCATTTCCTTTTCCCATCGCTGCTGCCAGTACAGCCTGTTGCGCAAGCCTCTGAATACGCCATCCTGGCGGAATTCCCGAAAGACAATTTCCCCGCTGGAACAAAAACGTTGCACCGCCAGGTCGCGGTCAAATGTTATTTTCAGCCCCGTCTCCTGATGGGCATAAAGTGCCTTGATCCTGAAATAGCGCGCAAGCCGCTGCAATACGTCCACTACTTCCCCATGTATGAGATAAAATGGTGCGCGGTAAGGCGCTAATTGCCGGCGCAGATCTTCGACCGACTCGTACTGGAACCTCCAGTGCCGGATGTCGTATTGTTGGGCAGCGATCAAAGAGGGTTCGAAAAAAGCACAGAGCAATATCGGCCGGCCGGCAGCGATTGCTGCCACCAGGGGTGCATGATCGCGAAGGCGCAAGTCCCGTTTAAACCAAACGATAGAGATTTCCGGATGCTGCATAATCGAGAAACCGCATTTTTCATATAGAGTTTAGGGGAAATACCCTTAAAAATCCGCAACCTACCCAATCGAAGGAACAAAAATTCCTTCAAATAGTAAAAATTGCTTTTCTTAGACGGGAAAAAAACGATTTTATGAAAATTGCCCAATTATTCCGCCAAAAACCCATTGAAACGCTTGCCCCGGAATCTGACAGTCATGGAGCAAGCCTGCACAAAACGCTTGGAGTCAAAGACCTGACTTTTTTAGGTATAGCTGCTGTGATTGGCGCGGGAATTTTCTCCACAATCGGGAGCGCTGCCTATCAGGGAGGGCCAGGCGTAAGCATCCTGTTTATCATCACTGCCATTACCTGCGGATTCACTGCCCTGTGCTATGCGGAATTTGCCTCCCGGGTGCCGGTATCCGGTAGTGCTTATACCTATTCCTATGTCACTTTCGGGGAGGTTATTGCCTGGATTATCGGCTGGGCACTCATCCTGGAGTATGCCATTGGGAACATCGTAGTGGCAATTTCCTGGAGCTCATATTTCAATAATATCCTTCAGGCCGTCAACATCCAGCTGCCGGACTGGCTGACCATCGGTTACCAACCGGCAAAAATCGCCTACGAGCAGGCCATAGCAGAAGGTAAAGACATCACAGGCATGGCGTATCACGTTGCACCAAACCTCATGGGGCTTAAATTGATTATCAACCTCCCTGCCCTGCTGGTGGTCATCTTCGTTACCTGGTTGGCTTATATTGGCATTAAGGAAAGTAAAAACAGTGCCAATGCGATGGTTTGGCTTAAAATCATCATCCTGATATTTGTAGCTTTCGTCGGGTTAGGGTATATTTTTTCACAAGGCACAGCAGACAACTGGTCGCCGTTCCTTCCAAACGGGATGACCGGGGTCTTACGCGGTGTTTCCGCCGTTTTTTTCGCCTATATCGGGTTTGACGCGATCTCTACAACGGCCGAAGAGTGTAAAAACCCGCAGCGCGACCTGCCAAGAGGAATGATTTACTCGCTTGTCATCTGTACGCTTATCTATGTAGTCACGACGCTGGTAATTACCGGCATGGTTAGTTATAAGGAATTCGCAGGTGTTACTGACCCGATTGCTTTTGTGTTCGAAAAACTCAATATGCAGCGCATTGGATTCGTGGTTTCGGTGAGTGCAGTAGTGGCTGCTACGAGCGTGCTGCTGGTTTTCCAGCTTGGGCAGCCACGTATCTGGATGAGTATGAGCCGCGACGGGCTGCTTCCCAGGCGCTTTGCCTCCATACATCCGAAATATAAAACCCCTGGTTTTTCGACGATCGTTACGGGATTTCTGGTGGGTATCCCGGTAGTATTCATTGACGATTTATTGGTAACCGATCTGACCAGTATTGGTACCCTGTTCGCATTTTTCCTGGTATGCGGGGGCGTTTTACTTTTGCCACGGATCGAAAAAGAGCCCGGCAAGTTTAACCTGCCTTACGTGAATGGCAAATACATCATTCCCGTTTTGGTAGCTGTTTTTCTATATTTTTCACGCGACCGCACTCAGGCAGCCGTTGCCAATATCGGGCAGGAAGCGTATCAGGAGGTTTTGTTCCTGTTTTTTATTTTACTGGCGCTCAGCATGGCAGTCCTTTCGTTTTTGCGAAATTTCTCCCTCATCCCGGTTCTGGGCCTGCTATCCTGCGCCTATCTGATGATTGAAATCCCCGCCAAAAGCTGGTTGGTGTTTTTTGGTTGGATGGCCGTAGGGCTGGCAATTTATTTTATGTATAGCTTCGGCAATAGCCGTCTGGCAACAAAATAATATTTCTAGGGGGTTATGCAAAAGCCCCTGGCATATTATTTGGCGGCTTACGTCGCCAAATAATATTTTTTAGGGGGTGCCTCATAAGTATTTTGCCGCCTTCGTCGCCAAAGGACTTGTGAGACAGCCCCTAAAAAATTTTATGGGGCTGTCCCGAATCCTTTGGCGGCATTCGGCGGCAGAATACTTTTCGGACAGCCGCATAAAATTTACACATCTCTTCTACTCCATTCACTCCCAATCCTCCATACAGCCAATGGGTGCGCCATCGGGCATTGCCGGCATTGCAGGCACTTTATACTGGCTGGGATCTGCTTTGAACAAGCGGATTTGTTCCACCAGATATTTCCAATGTGCCTGTTGTGCGGGATCGCCGGAAGCGGCTTTGAGGGCATAATCTACGGCGAGTGCTTCCGTTTTTTGCAGGGCAATAGCTGAGACCTGTTGCTGGATATCGCGGTCACCGGCCAGTTGAAGCAGATGGTGCAGCGCCGATTTTTCAATCGTCCGATGGACTTCCTGTTGAAGGAGGCTGAGCCCACTGCGCTGATGAAGGGTTTGAAAGATTTTGTCAAATACTTCGTTCACGGAAGGCGACTGTGAATTCCTCGCGTGGTGTTCGAGTACACGTGCGAGCCGGACAGGGTCAAATAGCAGCCCAATGGTATTGGTAGCAGCGCTTTCTGCGGCAGCAATCGGGTCGAAGGTCAACCCGGTGTTGATTTTGAACATTTCGCGGTCGCGCTCATAGCCAATCGGGGGCGGGGGGATCAGGGCAATAATCCGTTCTGGCAGCGTCAGGAAAACGGGGTCGAGCGTCTCCAGCAGGGCGGTCAGAGCCTCGCGCTGCGCTGCGGGGGATACAGGAGCATTTGTTGGCTGGCCATCCCCTCGCAGGGCGTAAGCATAATTTACCCCACCTAAAGACTTAGCGACTGCGTCCACCTGATAGCGATGAGCCAGATACAGTGGGACCAGTACATTTTCAAGATTCGACATTGGCGCACCGGGGGAAATATTTTTCTCGCCGAAAGTTGCCAAAGCCGTTTCGCGGACTTTCATCAGGCGCCGCAATTCGGCAGTAGCACTGCTTCCGTTATCCCACACGTGGGTATAGGGGTGGGCAGCATTGGAGGAGCGGCCATCGCGGTCGGAAAGGTACAGATAGCCCATTTTGATATTCTCCTGTATTATTTTATCCAGGGCAGCCGCTTCGTCGGTACCATCAGGAAAATCCTGATACCCGAAGATAATCATACGCTTATCCCATTCGCCGATACCTGTTGCATACGCTTTAGAGAAGTCCATTTTCCCCTGAGCATCGAGTGCGATATACGGATGTGGATAATCCATGACAGACGCCCGCTCATTTACGCTTGCCGCGAAATTATGTGCCAGTCCGATGGTATGCCCCACTTCATGGGCGGAAAGCTGTCGCAGGCGTGCCAGCGCCATCTCCTTCAAACGTGGGTCGGCAGTCTTACCATTGGCATAGGCCTCCACGAGGCCCTGGGCAATGAGGAAATCCTGGCGCACCCGCAGGGAACCCAGCAACACATGCCCCTTGATAATTTCCCCGGTACGTGGGTCGGTTACCGAACTGCCATAAGACCAGCCCCGGGTAGATCGGTGTACCCAGTTAATGACATTGTAGCGCACATCCATGAGATCGGCACCCTCGGGCAGGACCTTCACCTGAAAGGCATTGCGGTAACCAGCCGCTTCGAAAGCCTGGTTCCACCAGCTTGCTCCTTCAATCAGTGCCGAACGTATGGGTTCCGGAGCGCCTGGGTCCAGATAATAGATTATCGGCTCAACCGGGTCGCTGACTTTTGCATTGGGGTCTTTCTTCTCCAGGCGATGACGGACGATGAAGCGTCGGACCAGTTGCTGATCTATCGGAGTAGCATAGTCGGCAAAGCTCAAATCGTTATAACCGCTTCTCGGATCATAAACCCTGGGCTTATAGTTGTCATCAGGCAGTTCGATCAAAGAATGGTGCATACGCACGGTGACGGCGTCGGAAGACGGTGTAACAGAACGGATCCAGCCACCCTGGGCTTCTCCGACGAGCGTGACGATCGCCTCAAATTCGCTGTTTTGTGGAAAATTCCTGGTGTTTTCGAGATAAATCGCCGAGCGAAGCGGATCTACCTGATAGTTTCCTTGCTTGCTGTTGCGCAAACGAGCCGCTACGCCATGGGCATCGCGGAGTAGAAACGGCGTAAAATCAATCAGGATCTTCCCTTCCGACTCCGCTTCTATCTTAAACCCCCACAAAACGGAAGTCGCAAACGCATCAGCCACGGATTTGCGCTCTTTGGGGTTTTCACTTACTGCGCGGTAATCATAATTGGGCTGCTGCATCAGTACTTTGGGGCCACTGCGCATAAACTTCACAATACGGGTGCTGCCCAACTGATTGCGGTCAAGACCGATATCATTCGAGCCTATCCCGGCAGGCAGTGAATTGACATAAAGGACCTCAGCATCCCATTTGTCTATTTCCAGCCAAATCTTACCTTCCTTTTCATCCCAGTAATAATTGAAATACCCCGGATAGGCGCGCATATTTTTTACCTTATCGGCAATTCCGGGAGCCTGTGCGCGAAGTATGAAGGCTCCCCCCAGTAATAAAGCCAGGCTTAAGATGAGTTTTTGCATGTCGTTTATTGTTTTTTATCGGAAGATACAGGTAAAAAACTGGTATTTTTGTCAACAAACGAAAGAATAATTTATGCCACACCTTAAGCCACTATTTGCCATTGCAGGAGCAGCCTTTATTATTGCGGCCTGTAAACCTGCCATCCCCCCTGCCGATCCTGCATATTTGAAAGTACATGCCGCCTGGAATTCAGAGCGAATGGCGGAACTCAGAGCGCCCGACGGATGGCTGGCTCTCGCTGGTTTGTACTGGCTCGAACCCGGCGCCAACACTTTTGGATCAGACCGTAGCAATCAGGTGATTTTTCCGGCCAAATCCCCAGCAAAAATGGGTATTTTTTATCTTGAAGGCGATTCGGTGCGGATGGAACTCGCCCCCGATGTACAGGCGATGGAGAGTATTACTCAAAAAAAAGTATCGTCGGCTACCCTTCGTCTGCTCCCTGGAGCAGCACCGGCTACCTATCGTTGGGAGGCCCTCGAATGGGTACTCCTTGAACGTGGTGGGCGCTATGGCATCCGTCTGTGGGACCGGGAAAACCCTGCAATTACAGCGATGTCAAATATCCCGGCTTTTCCGATACACCCCGGGTGGATTATCGAAGCAACCCTGGTCCCTGTGGATTCCAGCCGTTCGGTCCGCATGCAAAATGTACTCGGCATGACTATTGAACAGGCTTCAGCTGGTATCCTGGAATTCAAAAAAGGCGGTGCCACCTACCGGATCGAAGCCCTGGAAGACCCCGAGGGGTATTTTCTCATCTTCGCCGACGCTACCACTGGCAGGGAAACTTATTCCGGTGGCCGTTATTTACATGTGCCTTTGGCCGATAAGAATGGAAAAACCACGCTGGACTTTAATAAAGCCTACAATCCGCCCTGCGTTTTTACGCCATACGCTACCTGCCTGCTCCCGCCCGCAGCCAACCACCTTGAAATAGCGATTGAAGCAGGTGAAAAAACACTGCCTGGACACTGAAAGGATAAGACCTTTCCCGCTTTTAGTGGCCCGGGTACCTTTGCACCCCCCCGAGCTGTTCCTTATCGGGATTTCAACCGCTGGTACGTTGCAGCAAGGCCTGCAGATCTTCCAGCGTATTGGCTTCCTGCGAAGGCTTGTCGCGACGCCAGCGATAGATACGCGGGAAGCGCAATGCGATTCCGGACTTATGCCTGGTAGAAGGTTGTATCCCCTCGAAGGCAATTTCAAACACCAGCTCTGGTCTGACACTGCGGACCGGACCAAAGCGCTCGAGCGTGTTTTGACGTATCCATGCATTGATCTCCTGGAATTCTGCATCGGTAAGCCCTGAATATGCCTTGGTAAAAGGTACCAGGTGCTTGTCTTTCCAAACGGCGAAGGTGAAATCGGTGTATAAATTGGCCCGACGGCCATGGCCCTGCTGGGCATAAATCATCACGGCATCCACGGTCATCGCATCTACCTTCCATTTCCACCAATCGCCGCGCCTGCGGCCCGCGCGGTAAACGGAATCTGCGCGTTTGAGCATAATTCCCTCACTGGCATGTTCGCGGGAATCCTCCCTTGCTGCGTGCAGCGATTCCCAGTCATCAAATGGTAGCACCTCCGAAATTTGCAATACGGGTGCCGGGCAGTCTGCCAGAAGCTGTTCCAGCCGCTCCCTGCGCGTGCGAAAAGGCAACTGGCGCAGGTCTTCGCCCCCGAATTCCAGTAAATCGTAAGCCCGGAGGACTACAGGGGCGCTATCCAGTACCGCCCGGGTAAGGTTTTTCCGGCTGATACGCGTTTGCAGAGATTGGAAAGGGAGTAGTTTGCCGGCTTTGAACGGCAGAATCTCACCATCGAGAACCGTACCATCGGGAAGTAAACCAGCGAGCATAAGGAATTCCGGGAACTTATCGGTGATTAGTTCTTCTCCCCGCGACCAAACGAAGAGTTCTCCGCTCCGCACAATTAACTGCCCGCGGATACCATCCCACTTGCGCTCCGCAATCCATTCATCGGGCTGCCCCAGCGTGTGGGGCGCATCTTCCAGCGCATAGGCGAGATAGAAGGGATAAGGCTTCGAAATATCCTCCTGTGGGCTGGCCCCGAGTAGCAGGTGTTCCAAAGTATATTCTTCCGGGCTCCAGTTGCCCATCAGGCGATGTGCGAGGATATTTTGCTCCACCCCGGAATACCGTGCCAGTGCCTTTACCAGAAGTTGCTGCGAAACACCGATACGAAAACCGCCCGTGATCAGCTTATTAAACAAAAAGCGCTCTGCAGTATCCATTTGCGCCCATGCGCCAAGGATCCGCTCTTTGCGCTGCATTTCACCGCAATCCCCCAGGTCGCGGATAAAATTGATCCAGTAGCTCAATGACTGGGGGTTGGAAGATATTGACGAAGGCAACACAAGGGATATGGTTTCTGCGAGATCGCCTACGATATGATAGGATTCTTCAAAAAGCCAGAGGGGAATGCCGGCGGCTTCGGCTGCCCATTCGCGCAGTAAAGAAGTAGTCACGGTACGTTTAGGGCGGCGATGGGAAAGCAGGGCAATTGTCCATAGGATATCCTCCTGCCGGGCGTCATGTAAATAGCGTACCAAAGCGTCAATTTTATCGTTGACTTTAGTCGTCTGATCCAGTTCTGTAAAAAGTTGAACAAATCGCTGCATAGCTATTCCTCTTTTTCCCCTTCCTCCATTTGGGCAGGATCGAGCAATTCACCTTCAAAGGCGGTTTTTTCAGCGGCGGCTTCCAGGCCTTGCTGCCGGAGCCACTGACTGAAAATATCGGAATAACCATGGGTCGCGATCACCTTTTCTGCCCCTGTCCCATGGACTGCTGCATTCAGCCCCTTCCAATCGGCGTGGTCGCTGAGTACGAAACCCCGGTCGGCATTTTTCCTGCGACGAGAGCCCCGCAGCGTCATCCAGCCCGACGCGACCCCCAGGGAAATTTCCCTGAACTGGCGTAGCCATAGCGAGCCGATGACAGATGGCGGGGCGATCACCAATCCGCCGGAGTATCCTTTTCCCCTTGCTGCCGGATTAACACGCCGGGTAGCTGGTAAGCTAACCCCCTGCCCCCTGATTACTTCGTTGACATTTTCAATAGCCCCGTGGGTAAATATTGGGCCGATTGCAGGGTCTATACCCATGAGTATCCGCTGTGCTTTCCCTAAGGCATACGCGGTAATGACGCTGACCTTATCCTGCGCCTGGTTGTCTTTCCACCACGTATTAATATCATGGAATACTTCCGCCTGTGGCTTCCAGTGGTACACCGGAAGCCCAAAAGTAGATTCTGTGATAAAGGTATGACAACGCAGCGGCTCAAAAACCCCGGAAAGCCCGTCGTCTTCCAGTTTATAATCTCCTGAAACCACCCAGACTTCCCCTTTGAAGGCAACCCGTATCTGGGCAGAACCGAGGATATGCCCTGCGGGATGAAAGGAAAAATCTACCCCGTTGATGGTCCGTATTTCGCCGTATTCAACTGTTTCGATATTCACCGGCCCCAGGCGATGGCGGATTACGGGTTGGGCCAGGCGCGTACAAAGGTAGGTCTGATGCCCCCACCGGGAATGGTCGGAATGGCCATGGGTAATCAATGCCCGTTGAACGGGCTTCCAGGGATCGATATATACATCTGCCCGGGGGCAATATATCCCCTTATCCGTGAAATGCAGCATGTATCAGATTATTTACCGGAAAAGTGTTTGAGCATAATAACTTCCCGTGGGGTGAGGTAGCGGACGAAACCCCTGGGGAGGTCTTTTTTTGTCAACCCACCCAGGTAAACGCGGTCGAGTTTGACCACCTCATAGCCGAGTTGTTCGAAAATACGGCGAACGATACGGTTGCGGCCAACATGCAGCAACAGGGTTGCCGCATTTTTTCCTTTTCCGGGGGTATAGTGGGCGGCATCTACGGTAGCAGGGCCGTCTTCCAGTACCAGCCCCTCGCGGATCTTTTGGAGGTCTTCTGGTTTAAGTTCTTTATTGAGCTCCACATCGTATTGCTTTTCCATTTTGAAGCTCGGGTGGGTCATTTTCATGGCCAGTTCGCCGTCGTTGGTAAGCAGAAGCAGACCAGTAGTATCGCGGTCGAGGCGCCCAACGGGAAAGACCCTTTCTTTTACTTTATCCTTAATCAAGTCCATTACCGTAGTGCGGCCCCGTTCGTCCTGGGAAGTTGAAATCACCCCTTTAGGTTTATTCATCAACAGATAAACCTTGTGTTCTTCGGGCCGGATTACCTTTCCTTTATATCGGACGACATCCCCTGGCTTCATCTGGTAGAAAGGCTCGACAATTACAGCGCCGTTTACGCTCACCTGGCCGCCCTTGACCAGGTCTGCAGCCTGCCGACGGGAACAAATTCCGCAGTGTGCGACATATTTATTCAGGCGCATCCCTTCGGTAGGCGCCGTATCACCCGTAGCAGGTGCTTTTTCTCTATAATTATTTTGCTTTGCGAGGCGTATCCGGGGCTGTGCCGGTTTTCGCGGTGCTTGTTTGGCCATGACATTATTTTTTCACGCGATAAATCTACATCTGATTCAGGGGTTTTGTATTGGGGTAAAGGTTGGCAAAAAGCGTCCGGAGCTGATCCTGCCTGAAGCAAGCGCCTTCAGAAAATATGCTGAAAATTTCGGGTGGACTCAAGCGGTCAGAATTCCCTGTAGGGTTGTTGCAGAATGGTCTTCCAATTCAGCCCAACGAGCTTGCTTTCACCCAGGATATCTGAACCGCCAAAAATCAGCAATTCGCGCCCCTCCAGATCCCAGCAATGCGAAATCCAGGCCTTTTGAATGGATTGGGGTTGCAACGCCTTACTCAGGTTGAAAAAACGGACTTTTCCGGAAATTTCGTCCAGTTCAGCCGCTATTACTACACCATCGTCCCCGAGATAGCGGCCTAAAGTGCGGAACTTGCCGGAAGGCTGATGGTGTATGGCAAGATCGTTATAAATCAAATATACTTTTTCTTCCCGATGAACTTCCCTGAAGGAAAATGGAGAAAGGGCATTTTGGTTGAAACCTTCGGTTTGTCTTTTCGGCAGGCGACGAAACCATTGAAGGCGTTGCAGGTCTGGCCTGAGTCGAAGGGCCAGCATATCGTTGAATTCATAGACCCCTTCTGTGGGGCTGTAATATTCCTGCTCTGCAATCGCGAGGAGGCTGCCATCGGCGAGTACCCTCACCTTTCTTACCTGATAGGACTCGAAACGATGTCGGTTGGCATTCAGCAGGTCATCGCCCTGCGGGTAGATAAAAGCCGATTGATACAGCTCTTTGTCAATTGCGACTTTGCCCTGTACCATTTTCCCTCCGCCCGGAGGGATATAAAACGCGAACAGTCCCAGGTGGACTTCTTTTCCGGCTTCCTGGTAAAAAGCAGCTCCCGCCATTGCATTCCCTTCAACAGGATCAATATGCAGGCCACGCAGGGCATAACCCTCAGGATTAATATCGTAAATCACCATATTCTCCTCACCTTGCACTGCACTGAGGACGAAGTACTCGATTTTATTTTCGTCAATTACCGGTCCCACTTTACCGGTATAGTTTTCTCCGAGCAAAAAAGCCCGCCCATCATCGGTAATCCGGCAATTATAGAGGTATAACGAGGCATTTTTATATGGCAGCACATAGCGCTGCTGCCAGATGGTATCCAGATTTTCTCCCAGTACCGTGACCGTGAGCCGTGCAGGATCTTCGGGTAAAGAATAAGACCAGGAATAAAACATTGCCTTCGTACTGTCAGGAGAAAGCGCATATCCGAATGGGACGCGATAAAGCTGAGGCGTATATGCCTCATCTACGACCACACCGGTCACTTCTTCGAAATCCGGGATTTCATACTGCTGCAGCATCAGATAATTCCGCTGCGGCCCGGGATAATAGATGGAAGTAAGCACCTGAAGGCGTCCATTCCAGGCAAAGACCCCCTCAAACTTAGCTTCTACCCCCCTGCGTTCCAGGGAGACCAGCTTATTGGCTAGCGAACGGTTGTCGGGGGCAAAAAATTCCAGGCGCATCTGTGTTGGGCGCTCCGGATGGTCGAGAAAAACAGCCACGAACCCTGCCTGCCCAAAAGGAACGACTGTTTTAATCAAAAATAAGTCGTACTCAGGCTGGGCAAGTAACGGACGGGCATGAAAGCATGCCATCAGCAGAGAAAACCAAAGTATAGGCCAAATAGGACGTTGCATAATAGCGTATAAACAATTAAGGCAGGCCTGGGGTTGCAAGAAAATTTGTTTACCTGACCAAATCACACAGCAGCCATTGGTTGGGGTCCACTAATGGCTGGGTATTGCGGGGAATCTTCAGGGTAACGCCCTTATCGCCCACCATCACGCGCTGTACCTTCCCGTCCAGCTCGACCTCTATGGGCATCGGAAATGGCAACCCTTCAGGAGCCTCCCAACGAAGCGTCAGCTCCTGGCCCTCGACACGGGAATAAAGCCTCGGTAATTTCGGCTGCCGCAGATATACATCAAAAAGCCAATCCAGGTCCATCCCCGATAATGCTTCGCAAAGTAGCAGGAAATCATCGGTCGTAGCAAAGCGACATTGCCGGCCATCAGTGATTTTCTCGAGTTCAGGACTGGGATAGGCCATTCTGCGCAGGGCTTTGAAAAAAGTCGTATCGCCCATCACCCCACGGAGAACGTGGAGTACCCATGCGCCCTTCGCATAGATTGGCGCCCGGTAAATACCGTCGGAAGAGAGGATTTCCCTAGGTGCTATGGCAAGTTCGTTCCTGAAGCGCCGTTGACTGCCCATATATTCGAGGTACTTGGATTTTCCTTGCTTTTCTTCTATATAAAGGGCTTGCATGTAGGTACAAAAGCCCTCATGGATCCACATATCCTGCCAGTTATAATTTGTTACGAGGTTACCCCACCATTCGTGGCCAAACTCATGATGGTGCAATGCATCAAAGCCCCAGTCTATCCCCCCGGTCATCGAAGTATTTTTAAAATTAGCTCCATAAGCAATGATGGACTGGTGTTCCATACCAAGATGGGGGGTCTGCGCTACACCATATTTATCTTTCCGAAAAGGATATGGCCCCAGTAGCTTTTCGTAAAAAGCAATATGTTCCTTAATTTCCTCAAACAAGATCTTTCCCTTTTCATAATCCTCCGGCAGCACATACAGCATAAGGGGAAACGATTCGCCTGCAATACTGGTATAAGGCTCCCGGATGAGGCGATAAGGGGCGATGTTCAGCGCGACGTTGTACACGTTGATCGGCGTAGAGATATACCAGTGATAGGTCACCGTACCATCCCCGTGATCTTCCGAACCGTTCGGCCTTCCGTTGCAGGCGGCGACGAGGGGCTTGGGTACACGCACATGGAACCCCATGGAATCAGGCTCATCGCTTACATGGTCTTTCACCGGCCACCAGATATCTGCTCCTTCCCCCTGGCAACTGGTCGCGATCCAGTGTGCCCCGGAAGACGTTTTTTTCCAATCAAAACCCCCATCCCAGGGTGCCCGCGGCGCAACCCTGGGTTTTCCGCCGTACTGCACCTGCACACGGATATTTTCCCCGGCCTGGCGGGTATTACCAAGGGCAACCCAAATCTTGCCGCCTTCGCGCTGTACCTTCAAAGAGTGGCGCACACCTGCCGCATCCAGCAACACTGCACCGGAAACCACGAGCAAGGTATCCAGGTCTAATACCAAAACGTTCATCGGATGGACGATACGTGCCCGTACTTCCAAAGTACCCCCTATTCGCTGCTCTTCCGGGAATACCTGGACGTTGAGGTCATAAAACGTCACATCATAAGCAGCTTGTTCAGGGCTTAATACGCCCCCGGAGTCATAGATGGGTGTTTGGGCCGCTCCGCTCAAAGAAAAGAGCAGTAACGACAAGAAAGAAAAAGAAAGGGTTAAACGCATAGCATATTGAACTTTATAAAGGAAAAAACACACCAAGCAAAAGCCGAAACGTACGATGAGGTCAATTCTGTAGCTCCCAGGGCAGGCGTTTACAGCGGTGCAATGGAATTTGGATCGCCTCTGGCAATCAGTTCACCGAAAAAACCGGTAGCTCCAGCTTACCAACGTGCAAGGGTGCCGGACGGTCAAATAAAGCATCATAAACCGTTGCCTGTATCCGGTTGCGGATACTTAATTTGTTGAGCCGGTAGTTGCGCATCGAGGGATAGGTACGGTTTGCCAGAAAAATAAAAATCAGGGACTCCTCGGGGTCAGCCCAGGCACATACCCCTGTAAACCCGACATGGCCGAAGGTGCTCTCCGAGACCCGGGCAGAAACATTAGGTGGGTATCTGGAACCTACTGGAAGCATGTCGAAGCCCATCGCACGGCGGTTGCCGGCAGGATGCCTGGTGGTGAAGTGGTCCACGGTTGCAGGGTCAAAAAAGCGTTGCCCCCCATACTGACCCTTCTGTAGCAACATCTGCATAAGCGTAGCCAGGTCAAGGGCGTTGGAAAACAAGCCGGCATGGCCGCTCACCCCGCCCAGCATCGCCGCACCCATGTCGTGTACATAGCCATGGATACGCTGTTTGCGGAAATAGTTATCTTCTTCTGTAGGCGGAATCCTGTCGAGGGCAATGGTCTTCCAGGGCTGAAAGGTGGTCGTTTGAAGCCCGAGCGGCTGGTAAAAACGTTCTTTGACAAACGCATCCAAAGGCTGGTCGGCCATACGTGCAACCAGTTTTGAAAAAAGGAAGAACCCCAGGTCGCTGTATTTATAGCCAGAATTTTCAAATAAACCGGAATACCAAATCTGATGCCAGATACTGTCCTGGAAACCATCGCGCAAAAACATGCGCTCCGTCACAGGAATAGAAAATTCCGGCTCAGGTACAGGGCGGTAAAAGTCTGCCGATGGGCTGACCTCTTTTTGGCTGTCCCGGACCAGTGTAGCTTCATAAAAGGGTATCCAGTCGCGCAGCCTTGCGCGGTGAGCGAGGATATCGGATATCAGGATATTTTCCTTATTGGTCCCCTTTAATTCCGGCAGATATTCGCTCAGGGGTTTTTGCAGGTCAATCCTGCCCTGCTCTTTAAAGTGCATCAACGCAAGTGTGGTGGCCGCAATCTTGGTCACGGAAGCAAGGTCATATACATCATCTTTTTGTACGGGATGTTGAATGGAATAGGTGTGGTCGCCAAAGGCTTCGTGATAGACCACCTGCCCTTTTCGTGCGACGAGGACTACACAGCCTGGTGTGGCACCTTCTGTAATCGCCTCCTTTACAATCCGGGCAATCCGTGCCAGGGTATCGGAGCGAAGGCCTGCTTCTTCGGGGATGGCAAATCCCATACGCCCCAAAGACGGCGTATCCTCGCCCGTATTGTAGGTGCTGCGTGCCGAAGCGCTCACCGGCAGCCTGCCCGCCAGGCCGATAGCCCCGAATAAAGCCTGTGCAGCGAGGTCCTGCGTAGCGCCGTCTTCCTCGTAGGCCTGCAATACCCATTCAAAGTCATCAAAATACTTTAAGGCATAAGGCGTCCCGAATACGACCAGGACAACACGGGTTTTTTGGTTCAACCCCTTTAAAAATTCAAGTGCGCTTGATGAAAGGCCAAATTGCTGCACACTCGAAGCGTTCATCCCATGCAAGCCTACAAAGACTATCTCCTGTTTCTCCAGGAGGGCCTGCAAGGCATCCGCACGCTCCGGGGAAATTTCCTTGCTCGTCTGATAATGGGCAATATTCCCATAAGCCGACAGGCGCTTCTGAAATGCTGTTTCTGCACCCGCCCCGATACTCAATGAGGCCATCCCGAGGGTATCAATCCGCTGTATCGGGATCAGACGCTGCTTGTTGCGCACCATCGTCAACGAGGCTTTGATAAGCTCCCTGCGCAGTACCTCTGCTTCCGGGGTACTCAACTCTTTTCGGATATTTTCTGTTGGCACAGGGGTCACCCGGGTCAGCCCGAGGCGGTATTTAGCCCTGAGTACCCGGCGGACACTCTCCATGAGCTGTTCCCGGTCCAGCGTGCCATTGGCCAGGTAGGATTTTATCTCCCGCAAGGCAGCACCCAGGTTTTCGGGCAAACAAAGGATATCATTTCCGGCCAGTAATGCTTCCGCTTCGACAATCCCTCCACCAAAATGCTTCGTCACACCTTTCATTTCGAGTGCATCTGTGAAAATCAAACCCTTGAACCCCAGTTCTTTGCGCAATAAGTTGGTGACTGTGTTGCGCGATAAGGTCGTTGGCCGGTTTTCCCGGTCATCCAATGCTGGCACCTGTAAATGTGCCACCATCATACTGCCGATGCCATAGTCGGATAATGCGCGGAAAGGATAGAGTTCGATACTGTCGAGCCGCGGGCGGTCGTGCCGGATAATAGGAAGATCGTAGTGGGAGTCAACATTTGTATCCCCATGGCCGGGGAAGTGCTTGGCACAAGCCATCACGTTAACATCCTGCATCCCCTTCATATACATATAAGACTTTACTGTAACGTTATACCGGTCTTCGCCAAAAGACCTGGTATGAATTACAGGGTTCGCTGCGTTGTTGTTGACATCTGCTACAGGTGCAAAATTGACCTGTACGCCCACCCTGCGCATCTGCCGTCCAATCTCCCTGCCCATCCGATAGATCAGGTCATTGTCCTGTACTGCCCCTAACATCAATTGGCGGGGAAAGCTCATCGCGGATTCCTTCATGCGCATTCCAAGGCCCCACTCGCCATCAATAGCGATCATCAATGGGGTTTTGGACAAAGCCTGGTATTGGTTTGTCAATTCCGCCTGCTTTTCAGGGGTCCCTTGAAAAAAACATAGCGAACCGACCTGATAGTCCCGGATCAGGGACTCTACCAGGGCCACGTGTTCAGGGCCCTTATCCGAATGTGCGCGGATCATGAACAACTGCCCGATGCGCTGATCTTCTCCAAGCGCATTAAAGACGGAATCCACCCAGCGGTCTTCCGCCGGATCACTGCCGGGGACCAGCTTGAAACGCTGCTGCCCATTAACTGTAAGGACGGCCGAAAGCAAAAGACAAGCAGCCAGGGCATACCGCCCATAATCGGTTATTCTACGCATAAACCTTGTACAATTGTTCAATGATGGAGAAAAATAGGGCATCAGGGCATTTAATTCAAGGGTAAAATAAAAAAAAACTTTCTTCCGGAGTATTTTTTTCCATCTTATGATCGCTTAGCCATAAATTCGCCACACAACCCGCTGCAGCGAAAACCTAAAATAGTCCACGTCAAATCAAATCACTCCACAAAATCACCAATACTGCCGAATTATGAAAAACTTCTTTTTATGCTTTTTTTTATCCCTGCCGATAGCCATAATTGCGCAAAACGGAAGCGAACGCGCGCAAGTCATCGCTGTTATCCAAAAACTTTTTGACGGGATGCGTGCGGCAGACACTTCAATGGTGCGTACAGTCTTTCATCCTCAGGCACAACTTCAAAGTACATCTGTCAATGGAGCGGGGCAGCCACAATTTACTACTACCGAGATCAACCGCTTCATCGCGAGTATTGCTTCCCGAAAGGGGGTTATGCTCGACGAACGTATCCACTCTTATGACGTCCGTATTGACCAGGGACTTGCCGCTGTATGGACGGATTACACCTTTTATGTAGGATCAGATTTCAGCCATTGCGGGGTCAACGCATTCCACCTGTTCAAAGGCGAGGAAGGGTGGAAAATCGTCCAGATTACCGATACGCGCCGCAAGACTACGTGTATTCAGGAACCTGAGTCGGCAGAATCCGAGCTCGAACAGCTGATTGACAACTGGCACCGGGCCGCGGCAGTTGCTGATGAAGATACTTTTTTTGGCCTGATGGCCCCCCACGGTGTCTATATCGGAACGGATGCCTCTGAACGCTGGCTCAGGGATGAGCTCAAAACCTGGGCCAAAAGTGCTTTTGACAGGGAAAGTGCCTGGGCATTTACTTCAAAAGACAGAACAATAAGGGTATCTGATGATGGTCGGAATGCGTGGTGGGACGAATTACTCGACACCTGGATGGGAACGTGTCGTGGTTCCGGTGTCCTTGAACGCACTCCTGAAGGTTGGAAAATTAATCATTATCAGCTTTCGCTGACCGTCCCTAACGATAAAATCGAGCAGTTCAAAAAAATGATCTCGAAATGATTCTCCGGGTTGAATGAACGACCCTGAAAATAATGAAAAGGGCTGCCACATAAGTATGGGGTTTTGTGAAAAGTATTTTGCCGCCTTCGGCGACAAAAAGTTTTTTTAGAGGCTGGCTCACAGGTCCTTTATCCTGGGGTTGTGTAAAAAGCCACTGGCTTTTCATTTGGCGGCTTGCACTGCCAACAATAATTTTGAATGGGCATCGTTTTACCTCATTTTGCGAAGCAAAATGAGGTAAAACGATGCCCATTCAAGACTTTCTTCCGCCGCCGAAGGCCGCGGAAGACTTTTTATCCAACCGCAAGCATATTTTTGGATAACTCCCGCAGGGGGCAGACAGGGTTCAATCCCCGATATTTTCGGAAAATTGCAGGAACTGCATCTCGTGCAATTTTTTATAATATCCGTCCTCGATTTTCAGCAAGTCTTCTTCTGTGCCTGTTTCCTCGACTTTGCCCTTATGTAAAACAAGGATCTGATCGGCGTGCCGTATGGTCGAGAGGCGGTGGGCGATAATAATGGAAGTACGCTTCGCGATGAGGGTTTCAATCGCAAATTGGATGATCTCTTCGCTTTCGGGATCTATGGAAGAAGTCGCCTCATCGAGAATGAGGATGTCGGGATCGAAAACGAGCGCGCGCACGAAGGAGATGAGCTGGCGCTGACCCATAGACAGGGTAGCCCCGCGTTCCATAACCTGATATTGATAACCGCCGGGCAGCCTTTCGATAAAATCGTGGGCTCCGATCATTTTTGCAGCATTGATGACTTCCGCCTCGGAAATGGAAGTGTCCCTGAGCGTGATATTTTCCAAAACCGTTCCGGAAAAAAGGAATACGTCCTGCAAGACGAGGGCGATGCGGCGACGGTAGGCCTGTAAGTCGTATGCCCTGATATCAGTTCCGTCCACGAGGATTAGCCCTTGGTTATATTGGTAAAAACGCATTAGCAGCCCGATGATGGTACTTTTTCCGGAGCCTGTTGCCCCCACAATTGCGAGCGTCTGGCCGGGAGCTACCTGGAAGCTGACTTCTTTTAAAACCAGGTTGTGATCGGAGTAAGCAAAGGAAACACGGTCAAAAGTAACTTCGCCCTTCATGCGTTGGGGGGCGAGGGAACCCCCTGTTTCGACCTGCTCCTCCTGGTCGAGCAGATGAAATACGCGTTCCGAAGCCACCAGCCCCATTTGCAAGGTGTTGAATTTGTCCGCGAGTATCCGGATCGGGTTGAACAGCATATTGAGGTAAATCGGGAAAGCCACCAATACACCGAGGGTCACGTCTTCCGCCACTACGCCCCGTGCACCATACCAGACCATAAGCCCCAGGGAAGCGGCAGAGATGATTTCTACGACAGGGTAAAAGACGGCATAGTAGAGCACCGAGTCGAGGTTCGCCTGCGTATAATCCTTATTGATGGCCTTGAAACGCTCTTCTTCCTGTCGCTCGGCGTTGAATATTTGTACAATTCGCATCCCCGAAATCCGCTCCTGCAAAAATGCGTTCATCCGCGCTACCTGCGTCCTGACGCTTTGAAAAGAAGCTTTTACTTTTTCTTTGAAGATGTAACTCGCCAGTACCAGAAAAGGCATGGTGACCATGCATACGAGCGTGAGCTTCCAACTGGTGATGAGCATGATGGCCAGGACGACTAAAAGGGTAAGCACATCGGCCATCATAGTAATGACCCCCTGGGAAAATACCTGGTTGATTGTCTCCAGGTCGTTGATCGTCCGGGTAGTGATGTTGCCGATGGGGGTACGGTCAAAAAACGAGAGCCGAAGGGAGGTGACGTGATCGAACACCTTTATGCGGAGGTCCCTGACGACGACCTGTCCCAGCCAGTTGGTCAGATAGATGAACAAATACTGCAGGGCGGCATGGAGTAGGAGTACTGCTGCAAAAATTATGGCAAGACGCCCAAGGCCGGCCAGGTCAAAATGGAAAATATGGTCGTCCACCATTTTTTGTACCAGGTAAGGCCGCAGGGTGGCCAGGGGTGCAAGCACGATGGCCAGCAGCGCAGATAGCCAAAATGCGGCTTTGTAAGGCCTGGTCTGCGCCATTACCCTTCCGAGGATGTTCAGGTCGAGTTGGTTTGCTTTTGCAGTTGACAAAGTATTGCTTTTTAGAGTGTTCGGGCAGCGTACTACCGGTAATTTCGGCAGTTTGGGAATAAACCCCGGGGCGCGTTTGGATTTTTATCAGCGAGCCGGCAATGACGCATTTTTTGCCATCCCCTACCTTTTTCAGCGATATAGCCCCGCTATACTCCTTTGAAAAGTCAAAAACCGACACAAAGTGAATCTGTTTCGCCCCCGGCATAAAATCTCCAACACGCGCTTATGACGTAATAGCGATAATCAGCCTTGTTGCAACGGGGACTATCGCGGGTCAAAAATAGCGCTTTTTCGCCTGCGCCACATCTTTTTTCGACCGCGTCGCCAGGCAATGCCCCCTCATCCTTCGTGTGGACGAAAATAGCGCATTGTCCCTGCTACGCCGAGCCATCGCAACAAACTTATTCAGAAACAGTCAGTACGGCTAATGGTTGAAGCCAACTTATAAAAGCCCTTCATCCGCAAAGCTGTAATAGCCCCTTTCTGTTGCGATAAGATGGTCGAGTATTTGAATATCCAGGGATTCTGCGGCAATGACAAGCTTTTTTGTCAGGGCGATATCTGCATCGCTGGGACGAAGCGTGCCGGAGGGATGGTTATGGGCCAGGATGACCGATGAGGCCGAATGTTCGAGGACCCGCCGAAAAACGACCTTGGGGTCAACGATTGTACCAGCGATCCCACCTGAGCTGATGCGTTCTTTTGCAACTACCAGATTGGCACGGTTGAGCAGCAGGAGCCAGAATTCCTCATGGGGGAGGTCGGCAATTGCCGGGGCAATACAGAGATATGCGTCTTTGCTGGAACGGATTTGGGGTTTTTCCACTGGCTGGCTGTGCTGCTTGCGTCCCCCGAGCTCCAGTGCCGCCGCAATAAGGGTGGCTTTGGAGGCACCTATTCCCTTGAAGCGCATCAGCTCCCTTACGCTCCAGCGCCCAAGGGTGTTGAGGTCGTACTCAACGGAGTTGAGGATACGCTGGGAAAGGGTAAGGGCATTTTCGTCCCTTGATCCCGATCCGAGCAGGATAGCCAGCAACTCTGCATCGGTAAGGGCTTTTTTCCCGCGCGTCATAAGCTTTTCCCGGGGGCGGTCTTCCGCGGCCAGGTGCTTCATAGTGATTTTGTTTTCGGAATATTCTGACATAACCAGGTATTTTTTTTAAAACTAAACCTTTTTACTGCGCAGTCGTACAATAGTAGGATGACTCGGCCCCTGCTGCTCAACAAGCCGATCTTCCTTTACCCTGTTATTTTGTTCGGTTAGCGTAGCCTGGAGGTCTCAGGAAAATTTCAGGTGTATAAAAAACAACACCTTGCTTCCACGGTACAGCCTCTTGTTAACAGGGTGGATAAAATCCAGTGCGGCGATGCGGAAAAGCCCGTCCGGCAATGGATCAACCGGTGCATTTCCGGCAAAATACTTTGACAGTGGTAAAATTATGCGTTTATTGAGCAGAAGTAAAGGCCATCCAAATAAATTTCCATGGGATGCACGACCTGAAGTTTGACAAAACCATGCGATTAAAGCGCAGGAAAATCATCGAAAAACTCTTTAAAAACGGGCATTCTTTCGGGATGTACCCGCTCAGGGCGGTATGGTTACCGGTGGAACAAAGCCCTGAAAACTGTACGGTACAAATGGGGGTGAGTGTAGCAAAAAAGAAGTTTCCCCATGCTGTTGACCGCAACCGTATCCGGAGGCAGGTACGGGAGGCTTTTCGTATCCAACAGGGTTTATTGACGGGGATAGAACGTCCTGTAGTATTGATGGTACTCTATACCGCAGCAGAAACCCTGCCTTTCGGCGATATCGAAGGGGCAATGACCCGGCTGCTGAAGAAAATGTATAAACAGGTAGCTAAGGCAGGATAAAAGGCTTTATTGACAGCCTTTCTTATAGTCCAAAGCGAAATGATCGGTCATGAAGACGAAGAATAGGAATTATCTTTTTTCAAATGATGGACATGGGCTGGTCCAATCATTTCTCAGATTGGCTTTTCTGGCCATTTGCTTGTGCGTAATTCCTGCCGGAACGGCCTTTGGCCAGAAGTTCCTGCAGATTGAAAAGAAAGGGAGTCTGTACACCCGGAAAATCCCGGTAGGCGAAGTACTTACCTACCGTTTGTCAGGGGATGCCACCTGGTACACCGGGGAGATCGTCCGTTTATTGCCGGAGGACAGCATCGTCCTGTTTCACGACCGTTTTGTAAAACTTGGACAAATCCATGCTTTCAGGTATGTACGCCGTGCGCCTGCTTCAATAGGCCAGTCCCTTTTTTGGTTTGGAGTAGGCTGGTCGGCATTCGCGATTGTTGGAACGGCAACGGATGATGTCGGAAAATTAGGTGTGCCCGATTATCGCTGGTCAGATGCACTGGTGTCGTCCACGACAATCGGGACGTCCTGGTTAATCCCCCGGATATTTAAGTACCGGATTATACGGTTTGGCAATAAAAAACGATTGCGTATTCTCGACCTTGATCCAATATGATAGGCTGATTTCCAGGATTGTCCTGGTTAAGGAATGAGCTGCTGTTGCTCGTGGTATATTTTTTTAAGATTATGGGGCTGTGAAAAAAGTATTTTGCCGCCGTAGGCGGCAGAATACTTTTTTCTTGGGGTTGTGTAAAAAGGCCGGAGGCCTTCATTTGTCATTTAGCGGCTGATGCCGCCAAATAATATTTTGAAAAAACACTGCCTTCACTGATTTTGCAAAGCAAAATCAGTGAAGGCAGTGTTTTTTCAAAACTTTCTTTCGCCGCCGAAGGCGGCGGAATATTTTTTACACAACCTCAAGAAATATTCCTTGGCGGCGCAAGCCGTCAAGGACAAAGGACTTATGAGACAGCCTCTTTCCTGCTTTGGTAATTCAGCTACATCCACTGGCATAATACGCCACCCATCAGGGCAAGGCTAACGACCCAGAAGCTGCCATGGAGGGCGATATATTTGAAACCCCGCCGCTCAAAAAGCGCGTTGATACCCAGTACAGGCGTTGCGAAGCAAATGCCCGCGATCGTTCCATGGAGTGCCCCATGTTTGAAAGTCCTGTAGTTTTGTCCGTATTTTTCCATGAAATCCGAGAGGTACAATCCTAATTCGGAAGAAGGATTCCCGTAGCCTGGCTCTTCGAGTAGAATAGAGTAGATATGGGTTTGGTGCACCACGATGGTTCCGAGCATAAAAGAGGCAAGCACACCAAATCCGTAGGTCAGCCCAAAAATAAGGGCCATATTGCTATTCTTGATTTTGTCTTCTGATATCTCTGCAATCTGCATCCAGGTATTTCCAAAAGTTTTAGGGTGATACCAAAGGGCGCCGACGAACAAAGGGATCAAGGCGGTTGCGAAGATGAGGTAGATTCGCATTGTTTCCATACAGTAGTATTTTTTAGAATTGCAAGAATTCAAGATACCTGCACATGCTGAGCGCGTGTGGAGGGGTTATGCTTTTAAATCGAAGGTTTCCCCCAATTTTGGGATTTCAACATCCTTAAAACCAGCCTGGAGCAAAAGTCCTTTGAAATTGCGCTGTGCTTCAGGCACACCGTGGACGAGGAATACCTGCCGTGCGGAGCCGATTTGATTTTTTATGAAGTCCAGCATTTCGAGTTTGTCCCCGTGAGCCGAGAAAGAATCCATGGAGACAATCCGGGCATTGACTTTTTTGGTCTCTCCAAACAGGCGTAGTTCCGTCGCGCCGTCCTGCAAGTAGCCACCAGGTGTCCCTGGGGCACAATAGCCGACCAGGAGGATCGTATTCCGGGGGTTTTCAATGCTGTGATAGACGTGGTGCTTCACGCGCCCGGCATTAATCATACCCGAGGCGCTGATGATGACTGCTGGTTCTTTGGAATGGTTGAGGCCTTTGGAAATCTCTACATTGCGCACATAAGCAAGCCCGTTAAAGCCGAATGGGTTATCGTCGGTGAGTAGATAATCTGCCATATCCTCGTCATAGCATTCCGGGTGTGCTCCAAAAATCGTTGTCGCATTCACGGCCAGGGGGCTGTCCACATAGACTGGTACTTTAGGTAGCCTGCCTTCATTTTCGAGTTTGTCGAGGAGATAGACAATTTCCTGTGTACGTCCTACGCTGAAAGCGGGTATGATGAGCTTCCCCTTTTTTTCTATGCAGGTTTCGAGGATAATTTCCAGGAGTTTGCCGCTTTCTTCCGGGGCGGAGAGGTGCTCGCGGTCGCCGTAAGTAGATTCACAGATGAGGTAATCTACTTTCGGCATCGGGATTGGGTCGCGAAGGATCGGGCGCGAAGGACGGCCAATATCGCCGGTGAACCCAAAAAAAATGGTCTTTCCGTTTTCCCGTATTTTCAGG
>Ga0068872_10000846_pt1 | contig 25227 bp, 24 predicted proteins | sample NOAtaG_7_FD_66441 | JGI IMG/M metagenome (GOLD analysis project Ga0068872, IMG submission 66441) | Freshwater lake microbial communities from Lake Erie, under a cyanobacterial bloom - NOAA_Erie_Diel1S_2200h metaG | ecosystem: Environmental > Aquatic > Freshwater > Lake | place: USA: Ohio, Lake...
ATTTTCAGATTTTTGCTAAAACTTTTTTCTATAAAGTTTAGATACTTTAAAAATTTTGATTGAACTAGAAAAACTAGAAATTTTAACTTTTTGTTCAAACTTTTTTTTTACCAGTTAAGTTTTTGTCCAAACTTTTTTTTGTTCAAACTTTTTTTTAAAAATTGATTATGAAAATATATGTATGAAAAAGGTATTATAAAATGTATATAATATTTCTAGATGAAAATAGTATTTATGATAATTGTATTAAGCTTAAACCTGGATTAAATATTAGTGAGTTTGATGATTATTGTGATTATGATATAGAAAGAGGAGGATTTTACTGTATAAATGTAAAATCAGATATAGTAATATATAATACTATGATGTGTAGTGTAATAATTCCAACAGATGCAATAATAATTAATATGGATGATGGTTGTTGTTTATCAAATAAAATCATATTAGGTGATAAATACTATCTTTTTGATATGAAAACTACAAAACTTTTTAATATCCCCATAAATAGTGATTATATAATTCGTGCATGTTATTATGGTGATGTTAATATACTAGATCAATTGATAAATTTAGGTTATTCATCAATATTTAATAACTCTAGATTATCTAAGAGGGCTTTAGCTAAAGCATCTATAAAAGGACATATTAATGTATTAAACTGGTGGAAAGACTTTATACCTGAACACATATATATTTCAGAAGAGACCTTATGTTTAGCATCTCAATCAGGACAAATTGAAGTTTTAGAATGGTGGGACAGTGTCGTAAAAATAAAAGGACACAATATAACAGTAGAACAGTGTTTAACAAATAATGAATCGTGTTGTTGGAATGGTGATAATGTTATAAAAGTATTAGAATGGTGGAGAAATTGTCATACAACACCCCTTAATAATTTATTAGATTTTCTATCATATATTGGAAATAAAAATCATTTGGTGTCATTAAAGAAGTCATTAAAGAAGTCATTAAAGAAATCATTAAAGTCATTTGAATACACTTCTGATGCACTAGATAAAGCTTCAGCCAATTATAATATACAAGTTTTACAATGGTGGTTTAATAGTGGTTTACCTTTAAAATATACTGAAAAAGCGATTGATAAAGCATCAGAATATGGTTTTGTTGAAGTATTAGAATGGTGGTTTAATAGTGGTTTACCTTTAAAATATACTGAAAAAGCGATTGATTTAGCAGTTAAAAATGATCATAGGGATGTTTTAGAGTGGTGGGTTAAAAGCAATCTACCTTTAAAATATTCAGAATCTAGCAAGCATTTATTATGGATAAAATAATTTGAACCCACAAAAAAAAATTGATTCCAAAAAATTTATTAGATTAAAATTGATTACATTAAAATATTAATATTTGCAAATATTTTAGACAGATGTATTGTTTTTTACTGACAAAAAACATTAATAAAAATTACCAATTACCAAGATTAATACAGTTTCATAATGCTATAAAAGATGGGACTTTATATAATGATGACGAGTATACTCATTTTAGAGTATGCATACTTCCATGTAATAGTCAATGTGAAAAAATAAACGAATACAGAGATCATACAAAATTTATAGCTGGTGAAGAATATGACTTATACGATATAAAAGTAATAAAGAAGCTTAAATTTCATATGTATGATAAATGTATGATGAAAATGGTGGAATCAGCATCATTAAATGGTCATATTAAAGTATTAGAATTTTTGAAAAACTCTGGATTACCTCTACAATATGACAATGAAAAAAAGACATATTCAGGGACACCGCTAGACTTAGCATCTGAACGTGGTCTTGTTGATGTGTTAGACTGGTGGCTTAAAAGTAATTTACCATTAGAATATACACATCATGCATTATATTATGCATCTTATGAAGGTCATGTAAATGTATTAGACTGGTGGCTTAAGAGCAATTTACCCTTAAAATATAATGTAAATGCTATTGATACCGCTTCAGAATGTGGTCATGTAAATGTATTAGACTGGTGGAAAAACTCAGGATTGCCATTAAAATATACTGAAAAAGCATTGCATCACGCAATTGAGGCTGGTCAGGTCGGTGTGATTGATTGGTGGTTTCGAAGTGGATTACCTTTAAAATATTCAGATAAAGCAAGTTTAATTTATGAGTTATATCGAAAATGGGTATTACACGAAGATATTCCAGATAGTATTTATGCTATATATTTAAAGTAAAAAAATTGATTACGAATAAGATTTTTATAATTTTTTGTTAAAGTATGTATTTTCTATTAACAGGTGAAAATGATATTATAAATGATAATATAAATGATAATATAAATGATTTTGTATTATCGTCAAATGAAAACATATTAGCCAGGGATGGTTTATTTAATTTATATGATCATATTAAAACATCTCCACAGGAACCTTATTTCCCCATAAAAATATTTGCTCGTAAAACAGACGTGCAAATGAACATTACTAGTTATCCGTATAATCGGTTTGATGATGACAGATATTATAAGTATAAGTATATTAGGAGTGTTATTTTAGTAAAAGACTGTCAAATATCAAGCTTTACAGATTCTGTTTTTGGGGTTAATAAAATGATTTTCGGATCTAGATATTATTTAGGTGATCCACGAACTATTAAAAAGTTTAATATAAACGTTGATGAAGAATATATTTATAATATTTGTGCTATAGGTGATGTCAAGTTTTTAGAATGGTGGAAAAACTCAGGTTCACCTTTAAAATATAACTATTATATAGTGTTGCTCCAAGCATCACGTTATGGTAATGTGAATGTTTTGGAATGGTGTAAAAACTCAGGTTTAGATTTCAGTTATGGAAGCAATGATTTTTGGTGTATTGCTTCTGAAAGTGGTCATACGAATATATTAGAATGGTTGAAAAACTCAGAATTAACGTTGGCATATGATACTAATCAATTATTGGTTCTAGATCGAGCATCTAGAAAAGGTCATGTGAATGTATTAGAATGGTGGAAAAACTCTGGATTATCATATAATTATAGTGAAAGAGCATTACATGATGCCTCATGGTATGGACATGTTAATGTTTTAGAATGGTGGAAAAACTCAGGTTTACATTTAAAATATACTGAATATATATTTAATGTTGCAACTAGTGATATTAATACCCATGTTATTAAAATTAATGTAATTGAGTGGTGGTTAAGTAGTGGTTTAGAAATTAAAACTTCAGATAAAATGATTAAAATAATATTAAATTACTTCAATAAAGTGATATCACAATTAAATCCTGTAAAAAACGATAATGATACATGAGATGCATGATAATGTATTACTTGATATAAAAAATTGATTATAAATAAGATTTTTATAATTTTTTGTATGTATTTCTTATTAACAGATAAAGATGATAGTATAATATTAGCTAATAGTCCAATTCATAATGAGTGTGGTGATGGTTTATTAAGTTTATATGATTATTTGGAATCAGGTATTGCAAATTATTATCATTTTGAAATATCTCCTATTGAACCTTATGGAAAATACAATGTTTCAGTGTATCCACATGAACCATTTTCTTGTTGCTATTATATCAGAAGTGTAATTTTGGCAAAAGACTGTAAAATATCGTATGGGTACAATGGATTTGTGAGGAGAATGGGTTTTTTTAGAGCAGATAAAATAATTTTAGGATGTAAATATTATTTAGGTGATCCACAAACTATTAAAAAGTTTAATATTTACATTGATGAAAAATATATTGCTAATATATGTAGTATTGGGGATGTCAAGTTTTTAGAATGGTGGAAAAACTCAGGTTCACCTTTAAAATATAATGAGTTGGCATTAGATCAAGCTTCTTCAAATGGTCATGTGGAAGTTTTGGAATGGTGGGTTAAAAACAATTTACCCTTAAAATATACTGAAAAATCATTAAGTCAAGCTTCTTCAAATGGTCATGTGCACGTTTTAGAATGGTGGAAAAATTCTGGTTTAAAATTAGAATATTCATCAGGAGCAATTGATAATGCATCTTGGAATGGTCATGTTAATGTTTTAGAATGGTGGAAAAACTCTGGTTTATATTTACTATATACTGAATCAGGATTCAAGGGAGCTTTGTATCAAGATCGAATTAATACGGTTGAATGGTGGTTAAATAGTGGATTAAAAATTAAGGTAGAAGATGATAAAAGAATAAAAATGCTATGCAAATTATATCAAAAAGTTATTGCTCAATATGAAAACATACTAATTAACTAGATGTTTTTGACAAATGCTTTTTAATTACTAAAAAAAAATTGATTTTTATTATAGAAATATAGTTTTGTAATAAATATGTTCTATATATTAAGTGATAAAAATGATAATCTTATCATTTCTAAAATTAGTCGCCCACATTATTATGCTCTAAACAACCAAAAATCTTTAGTTAAATGTTCAGACGGTATGTTTACATCAACTTATTGGTGTAAAATATATAAATCAAATATAGAATTATCATGTCAACCACTTTTAGATCCACCCCATTATATTAGGAGTATTATTTTAGATCATAGTGATAATAATATTATGGAGGTGATATATACTAATAGGTATGTTCGTAATAATATTATTCTAGGTTGTCGATATTATTTGGGTGATCCTAGAACTATTATTAAGCTTAATATTGAAGTTGATGAAAAATATATTGATAATATTTGTGCAATAGGTGATGTTAAATTTTTAGAATGGTGGAAAAACTCAGGTTTACCCTTAAAATATACTACAAATTCAATGGATAATGCATCTCATAATGGTCATATAAACGTATTAGATTGGTGGTTAAAAAGTGGATTAAAATTAAAATATACTAACTCTGCATTAGATAATGTGTTATCTAGTAAAATTGATGTAATTATGTGGTGGTTAAATAGTGATCTAGAGCTCAAGATTTCAGATGAAAGAATAAATATGGTATATAAAATATTTCAAAAAATTATGAAGAAAATTTAATATTACTAAAAACAATAATGATGTATTTTATGATATTAAAAATTGAATTTACTTGATTTTTACTTTTTTTAAGTATTTAATAAGTATTTAATATGTATTTTCTATTAACAGATGAAGATGATTCAATACCGTTATATTCATTGAATAACGCTGTAAACTGCCTGTTGTTCAAAAAAGTCAGTCGTGATTGTCCAGATGGTTTGTTTGATTCAAACATATTTAGTCATGGAATCATAGGATTAGCTGATTTTCCAGTTAAAATATTAAGTTGTCAACCCAATCAACCAATTGATATATTTGGTCAGAATAAAGGTTTTTATATTGGTTTTAATTGTAAATATATCAGGAGTGTAATTTTGGTAAAAGACAGTAAAATATCTTTACAGGATCCTTATCCAAAATTTATTAGGGACAATGGATCCGTTTGGTTTGATAAAATGATTTTAGGTTCTAAATATTATCTAGGCGATCCCAACACTATTCGTAAGTTTAATATAGAAGTGAATGAAAGTTATATTAATAATATTTGTGCTATAGGTGATGTCAAGTTTTTGGAATGGTGGAAAAACTCAGGTTTACCTCTAAAATACGATGAATCTACTATGGATATGGCATCTCAAAATGGTCATGTGAATGTTCTTGAATGGTTGAAAAACTCAGGATTATCCTTAGAATATGAGAGAGATTATTATTCATGGGATTATTATACACATAATGTAGATGTATTAGAATGGTGGTTTAATAGTGGATTAGAATTTGAGTTTAATAGTGGATTAGAATTTGAGTTTAGTGATAGATGTGGAATATCATATGAAAAAATTATAATAGTGTATAAATTATTTCAAAAAATAATGAAGAAAAATAGTATAGACAAAAATAATAATGATCCATGATGTATTTTATAATATTAAAAATTGATTTACTTTACTTCTTGATCTTCATTTTAATTTTCAAAATGCAATTTATATTAACAAATGAATATGATAAGCATTATTTCTGTGAGCGTCCTGATGATTATGAGTTTCGACTAGGTAATATTACGTGGAAGTCTGGTGTAAACCATATACATTATAAATATTACAATACATTTGCTAATTTAATACCATATATAGGAAACATAAAAGATGTATTACAAACCTATACAGGTTATCGTTATGAGAGAGTTCCGTTTATGTGTTATTTAAGAATTTTAATATGGAGTAAATTTGAATGTCAAAATATAATATTGAGTGATAGATATTATTTATATGATCCTAAAACAATTAAACTATTTAATATATATAAAATGATTACTGAAGGTTATGTTAGTGGTGCATGTGCTTATGGCGCTATAAATTTTTTAGAATGGTGGAAAAACTCTGGTTTACCATTAAAATATAATGAAAATGCATTGAACTTTGCATCTGAAAATGGTCATATACATGTTCTAGAATGGTGGTTTAAAAGCGGTTTAGAGTTAAAATATGATGAAAAGGCATTGGACTTTGCATCTGAAAATGGTCATATACATGTTCTAGAATGGTGGTTTAAAAGCGGTTTAGAGTTAAAATATGGTGGTTGGGCAATGGACACTGCAACTTATAAGGGTCATATACATGTTTTGGAATGGTGGAAAAACTCAGGATTAAAGCTTAAATATGATATTCAGACTGTACTTCAGGCTGTACGAAATAAGAATCTTAATGTAATATCATGGTGGTTTAATAGTGGATTAGAGTTCTCAGATATGTATAGACTTAGATTAACGGGAGGAAGGGGTTTTAATTAATATTAGTATGTTAAGATTTGGATACCAACATATTGCAAATAAAATTGATTCTGCTTCGTTTACTTCTTTTTTATTCTGAAAATAAAATGTATTTTGTTATTACAGATAAATATGACAGATATCTTAAATTTAATGATAGTTTGGGTTTTCTTTGCGACCATTTTAAATTCAAATCTGGATTAAATCAATTTTATTATAGACAAAAACCTATTGTGCATTCACTTGAATTATTGTGTGATCCGATGTGTTCACCACTTCTTAAAATAAATAGTGGATATTATATAAGAATTGTAATATTTCACTACGGAGATATAATAATATTGAGTGATAGATATTATTTATATGATACTAAGACAATCAAATTATTTAACCTATATAATACAGTCAATGAATGTTATATTGAGAACGCATGTGTCCATGGCAATATAAAATTTTTAGAATGGTGGAGAAATTCTGGATTACCCTTAAAATATGATAAATATGCTATAAATTATGCATCTGAAAATGGTCATATACATGTATTAGAATGGTGGAAAAACTCTGGTTTAAAATTAAAATATTCAGATAGAGCTATGTTAAGTGCATTACAAAATAAACATATTAATGTAATATTGTGGTGGTTTAATAGTGGATTAACCCTTAAAACTGATTTTAGGGGTGCGTTAAATGTTTTCTAAGTATATATTTGATGCTATCATAAATAAAATTGATCAGCTTCGTTTACTTCTTTTTTATTCTAAAAATAAAATGTATTTTCTGCTTACTACTAAAGATGATGAATTTTTCCAGTCTGCTAATGTATTTTTCAAGTATAATACTGAATCTTCCAAGTTTAAGTCTGGATTAAATATTGTTAATTATAAAGGTTCCAATAGTAATGTGTATATAATAAATGTAAATACTTTCTATAATACTAATGTGGAGCATATGTATATAAGACTTGTAATATCAATATCAGAACCTATTATTTTAACACCAATTAACTTATTCAGTAAGTTAATTGGTTTTCCTAAAAATTCAAAAATAATATTAAGTGATAGATATAATCTATTTGATATGGAAACTATTAAAAGGTTTAATTTAAAAATTACTGGTGAGTATATTGATGGATTATGTGTAAATGGTAAAGTGGATATGCTGGAAACTTTAAAAAACGCCGGAATGTTATGTCCAAAAGTTCTATATGAACGTATTGGTGGTAAATTACTATTATATTATCCATCTATATATAAACAGATTAATGTATTGGAATGGTGGAAAAATTCTGGTTTGCCTCTAGAATATGATCATGTTGTATTGGATTCAGTTGCAGAATTAGGATTAATTGAAGTATTAGATTGGTGGAGAAACTCTGGTTTAGAATTAAAAGATAGCAGAGTAGGTTTACTAGGGGCTCTGCATAAAGGACATCAAAATGTAATAAATTGGTGGTTTAATAATGGGCTAAAAACAAACATGTTTGAGGGTTATCAGTTGTTATAAATAATACCATGTTTTAAGGATTATTTCTAGCAAATAAAATTGATTATGATAATCAACTATATATGTAGTAATACACATATGAAAATGATGTACACAATCATAAATGAGCAAGATGCCATTTATCAAAAAAAGGGATTATACACAGATGCAATTTCTATCCCATATACCACACTTGAAAATTTACATCTGTTATATAATTATGGATCTACTTTAGGTAATTATAATGCTTTTATTAAGGCAGTTAAAGTACCTGATGATGCTCTTGTAATAGAAAATGATCTTTTTAATAATAACATAAAAAGAAGTGATAAATTAATATTGCGTTATGAATATCCATTATATGATGTGAAAACCCTAAAACATTTTAACATTAAGATTACTAAAGACTATATAAATGTGGTATGTATTCTTAATAAAGTAGATATTCTGAAATCTTTAAAAAAACGTAATAAAGAATTTGAATATGACCATTGGGCAATGGATTATGCATCATATTATGATTCGATTGAAGTTTTAGAATGGTGGAAACATTCTGAATTACCCTTAAAATATTCTAAAAATGCTTTAGAGTTTGCCTCAGCAATGGGATATATTAGAGTTCTAGATTGGTGGAGGAAAAGTGGTTTAACCATGATATATGATAATACAGCTGTGGATCATGCTGTATTCAATGGCAATATTGAAGTATTAAAATGGTGGGTTGATAGTGGATTACCATTAAAATATTCAGAAGATGTTCATAATACTTTAGTAAGAAATTATGAAGTTATTAAATGGTGGAAATACTCTGGATTATCATTATCTTAACACTATCACAAAAGGATCTTACAAATTCCATACATACGATGATAACTATATATAAAATTGATTTAATCTATTTTTAATTTTTTATATTATTATTTAATTAGTATGTATTTTATGTATGATAGTGATATTGAAGATATGTTCAAGTTTGATAAAACTATGGTAAAATATGGAGAACATTATGATTTTCTCCCATATTTAAGTTTACATAGGTTATCAACCAAAAATAATATTAGTGAGTATTATGTTTTATATCCTGAACGTAGGTATATTAGATTTGTGTTTTTTAAATCAAATTATAAAAAATCATCAGATGAAACATTATCAGATAAATTTATTTTGAGCGATAGATATTATTTATATGATCCTATAACAATTAAAAAGTTTAATTTGGAGGTTGATGAATATTATATTTCAGGTGCGTGTTGTAGTGGTAATGTGAATGTATTAGAATGGTGGGTTAATAGTAATTTACCCTTAGAATATAATGTTTATGCATTAGGATATGCTTCTGAATATGGTCATGTGAATGTATTAACATGGTGGCTTAAAAGTAAATTACCCCTAGAATATGATGAATATGCTGTGAATTATGCATCTAAAAATGGTCATATTAATGTATTAGAATGGTGGTTTAAAAGCAATCTACCATTAAAATATACTGAAAACGCAATTAATAATGCATCTAAAAAAGGTCATACACATGTTTTGGAATGGTGGAAAAACTCTGGTTTAGAATTAAAATATCCTGATGACGTATTAGTATATGTATCAATGCGTGGTCATGTAAATGTATTAGAATGGTGGAAAAACTCAGGATTACCCTTAAAATATCCGGAACATATATTAGGGTGGGCATCACAATGTAATGCTGATGTATTAGAATGGTGGGAAAACTCTGGATTATCCCTACACTAATAATAACAATACATTAAAAATACATTAAATTATGCATCTCATAATATCAATAAATATCAAGTTTTATGCAACTATTAGTAATTTATATGTTTTTTTTAGATTTATACTAGGATCATTAACAAATACAGTAAAATGATAGAAAACCATCTAAGATAAAAATTGATTAATGATTTTGTTTAGTTTTTTATAAGATGTATTTAATAATTATAGATAAATATGACTGTAATAATGGTTTCAAATGTCAAACTGGTGTAAATATATTAAAAAAACCAAAAACTCTGTCTTATACTAGTTCTGAATATTTATGCAGGGAAATAACAAGATCATCTGTTTGGTTAAGAATTATTATTTTACCTACTGAAAGTAAATCAAATATCCAACACTCTAAAAGATTAGAATGTAATAAAATATATTTGAGTAAAAAATATTATCTATATGATCCAAAAACAATCAAAAAATTTAATTTACGAATACATAAAACTTATGTTGATATGGTTAATATGCGTGGCTGTATAGATTTATTAGACTGGTTAAAAAGCTCTAGATTACTATTACAATATACTGATAATGCCATAGATTATGCATCAATATATGGTCATGTTAATGTTCTTGAATGGTGGTTTAAAAGCAATCTACAATTAAAATATACTGAAAATGCATTAGATAATGCATCTATTGATGGTCAGATGGAGGTCTTAACATGGTGGTTTAATAGCAATTTACCCTTAAAATATACTGATGATGCATTAGATTTGGCATCTTCCATGGGTCATGTGGATGTTCTTGAGTGGTGGCTTAATAGCAATTTACCATTAAAATATACTGATGATGCAATAGATAATGCATCTAAAATAGGTCATGTAAAAGTCTTAACATGGTGGGTTAATAGTAAATTACCCTTAAAATATACTGAAAATGCATTAGATAATGCATCTAGAAATGGTCATTTGGAAGTATTAACATGGTGGCTTAATAGTAAATTACCCTTAAAATATTCAGCTAGTACATTAGATTGTGCGTCATATGATGGTCATGTGGAGGTCTTAACATGGTGGCTTAAAAGCAATCTGTCATTAAAATATTCTTCGGATGCAATGGATTGGGCATCATTTAATGGTCATGTTGAGGTATTAAAATGGTGGCGCAAAAGCAATCTACCATTAAAATATAGTGAAGAAGCATTAGATGATGCGTCTAAAAAAGGTCATATACATGTTTTGGAATGGTGGAAAAAATCCAAATTAAAATTAAAATATACTGCAAAATCATTAGATAATGCATCATCAAAAGGTCAAGTTGAAGTATTGAAATGGTGGTTAAAAAGCAATCTACCCTTAAAATATTCATATAGTGCACTAATTGATGCATCAATGAATGGTCATATCAGTGTATTAAATTGGTGGAAAGGCTCCAGATTACCTCTGAAATATTCTTATGATGTTATGGACAGAGTTAAGAGCTATAGGGATGATACTAATATTATTAACTGGTGGTTAAAATCTGGTTTGAATGTCATATAGAATAGATGGGAAGCCTACGCTAATTTGTATGTTTGATTTGGGTAATTTTCAATAAATAAAAATTGATTATTTTAATATGCTTTTAATTTTTTTAGTGAAAGTTATGTATTTTATATTTACAGATGAAAATAATATTACTGATATATGTGATGGAAGTAATAAAATAATATGTAAAACGGGGGTATGCAACATAGATAAAAATTTTTGTATGTTGATAAGACTTCCTATAATTAAGCTTGATAATAAACTTGATATTTTTACAAATCAATATGTTTATAGGAAATATTCTTATATAAGATTTGCATTATTACATACAGATGATCAAACTATGCAAGGTTTTAATGGGACAAAAATATATAATAAAATAATTTTAAGTGATAGATATTATTTATATGATCCTAAGACAATAAAGAAGTTTAATTTAGAAGTTAATGAACTGTATATTACACATGCGTGTGCGTTTGGTGATATAAGGTTTTTAGAATGGTGGAAACACTCTGGGTTAGAATTAAAATATTCTAATAATGCTTTGGATACAGCATCAAATAATGGTCATATTAATGTTTTAACATGGTGGCTTAAAAGTGGATTACCATTAAAATATTCTAATAATGCATTAGATATACCAGAATATAATAATGTTGATGCTTTAACATGGTGGTTGAAGAGCAATTTACCCTTAAAATATTCTAATTATGCATTAGATGGGGCATCTTATAGTGGTCGTGTGGATGTTTTAACATGGTGGTTTAATAGTGGATTACCATTAAAATATACTGTTGATTCGATTAATTTCGCATTATGGAATGGTCATATAAATGTGCTTGAATGGTGGAAAAACTCTAGATTAGAATTAAAATATAATGTAGATACGTTAACCTTCGCATCTTTTAATGGTCATGTGGATGTGCTTGAATGGTGTGAGAACAACATTGAACCACTTTTTAATCATCCATAAAATTTATTTTAGATTGATGTCATAACATAAAAAATTGATTATTATTGATTTTTTATTTACATATCATAAATGCAACTTAAAACATTTAATAAAGGCTTAAATGGAGGCTTTAATAAGAAAATTTATGTTAAAATTACTAATAATGATGAATGTCATAACGGATTTCAATATCAAGACGGGTTAAACATTGTAAACAAACCATTTGAACAAACAGGTTCATGTGCATCTGGTGGTCTTTATTTTACTGATTTAGAAAATGTGCATCATTTCTATTACTATGGTGTATGGTTGAGGATTATTGAGATACCAACAGATGCACAAGTTGTAGAAGATCCAGATACAACACATGGTAAGAAATGGAGAACAGACAAAATGATATTGCATGAGCGTTATTATTTGTATGACCCCGAAACAATTAAAAAATTTGATCTGAAAATAACGGAACCATATGTTTCAAAATATGTTGATCTATTTTCCACTAAAAACCAAAAAAATACAGAGTTGCAATTAAGCTTTAAAAATGTTAGTAGAGCATTGCATTTGGCATCAGCAAATGGTCTCGTTAAAGTATTAGAATGGTTGAAAAAATCAGGATTACCCCTAAAATATACTGAAGATGCATTGAATCTAGCATCTAAAAATTCTCAATTTGAAGTTTTAACCTGGTGGCTTGAGAGTAAATTACCATTAAAATATACTGAAGATGCGTTAAATCTAGCATCTCAAAATGGTCAATTAGAAGTATTAGATTGGTGGCTTAATAGTAGATTACCATTGAAATATGATGAAAATGCATTAAATCTAGCATCTGGAAATGGTCATGTAGAAGTATTGGATTGGTGGTTAAATAGTAAATTACCATTGAAATATAATGAAAATGCATTAGTTTTAGCTTTTGAAAATGGTCATATTGAAGTATTAGATTGGTGGTTAAATTTAGCATCTCAATATGGTCATGTAGAAGTATTGGATTGGTGGTTAAATCGTAGATTACCATTGAAATATGATGAAAATGCATTAAATCTAGCATCTCAATATGGTCATGTTGAAGTATTGGATTGGTGGTTAAATAGTAAATTACCATTAAAATATGATGAAAATGCATTACATTTAGCATCATATTATGGTCAATTGGATGTATTAGAGTGGTGGAAAAACTCAGGATTACCTTTAGAATATGATGAAGAGGCATTAATTTGGGGTGCTTATGATGATAATGTAGAAGTATTAGACTGGTGGTTAAATAGTAGATTACCACTAAAATATACTGAAAATGCATTGAATATTGCATCTGAAAATGGTCATGTAAATGTATTAATGTGGTGGTTTGATAGTGATCTTCCATTAAAATATACACAAAAGGCATTAAATATGGCATTTGAAAATGGTCATGTGAAGGTATTAACATGGTGGTTGAAGAGCAATTTACCATTAAAATATTCTTTTGGTGCATTACATTTAGCATCTAGTAAAGGTTATGTGAATAATCAAGAATGGACTAAAGACCTAGGTCAACGCATTTATTATAATTTACACAATGCTACATAAATTTTAGCAAAAAGATATTATTTGTATGACACTAAGACAATTGATAGGGCATCTTTTTATGCTCATATAAATGTTTTAGAATGGTAGCTTAAAAGTGGTTTACCCTTAAAATATACTGAAAGTGCATCAAAATTGGCATCTAAATATGGTATTAGTTTTATTCGTAAGTTGTAGTTTTAGAATGATAGGAAAAACATTTAAAAATTCTGTTAAAGTAAAACCTTAAGTAAAAATTGAATTTATTAATTTTTTATAATAATACTTCTAAAAAATGTATATAATTATTACTTTTGATAATTCTACTGAATGTTGTGATAAAACACATATTAATACAATTGATAAACACTATCAATCTATTATAAATAATAGAAATACACATAACTTTAATGGGAATCCTTTAATTCAAATTGCTATATCTACTATTTGTTGTAATAAAACAGATGAATATATTTTAATTTTAAGTAATAAATATAGTTTATGTGATGTTAAAACAATAAAAAAATTTAATTTACCTATTACAAAAGAATATATTACCCTTGTGTGTGCTTTTGGTAAAGTTGATACACTAGATTACCTTTCTAAAAAATTAAATAATTTTCCATATGATGAAAGTGCATTAGCAGGTGCATCTTTTAATGGTCATATACACGTTTTAGATTGGTGGCTTAAAAGTGGATTAGAATTAAAATATGATGAATCTGCTATGGATAATGCATCTTTTAATGGTCATTTGAAAGTGTTAAAGTGGTTTAGACGTAATTTACCATTAAAACGTAGTAGAAACTTGCTGAATTATGCATCTAGAAATGGTCATGTAGATGTATTAGATTGGATGGATAAACATATTTCGTATTTAAAATATGATGAAAATGCTTTGAATGACGCATCTGAAAATGGTCATGTAGATGTATTAGAATGGTGGAAAAACTCAGACTTAGTATTAGTATATAATGAAGACGCTTTGAATAACGCATCTGATAAGGGTCATGTAGATGTATTAGAATGGTGGAAAAACTCGGGATTAGAATTAATATATAATGAAGACGCATTAAATCTGGCATCTGAAAATGGTCATATACACGTTTTGCAATGGTGGAAAAATTCAGGTTTACCATTAAAATATTCTGAATGTGCATTAGATGTAGCATCTTTATATGGTCGGGTGGATGTATTAGATTGGTGGTGTAAAAGTGAATTAACTCTAAAATATTCTGAATGGGCATTAGATTGGGCATCTGATGAAGGTCATGTTGATGTATTAGATTGGTGGGTTAAAAGTGGTTTAGAGTTAAAATATACTGAAACAGCATTGCATTTAGCATCACAAAATGGTCATGTTAATGTATTAGAATGGTTTAAAAACTCAGGATTAACATTTTAATTATTTCTTTAATTATTTCTAACATTCTTCAGAAGGATTACTAGGGCATATTGCATTTCCTTTACTACCTTGCTGACCATCTTGACCCTTGTTGCCCGGTCTTCCTATCATTCTCCATTCTGTTTGATAAGCAGAAAACACAACGATACCTGTCATAATTACTATGTTGAGAATCATTAAAAGTATGATGGTTTTCATTATTAAACTAGTTTCACCTAGAATACTTAGATGTGTCTTTAAATAACTATAAATAATTTGTAAAATGAAACAAAAAAACAATATAAATGTTAGTTTTATAACGAGCATTTCAGATATTTCTTACTATGTATTGATATTTTTTATAGTAAAAAAAAATTGAATTATTTTACTAGAATTATTTTTTATAAATAAAATATGTATTTGAGCACACATGAGGGTTTATATAAGATTCCTGATAAAACAAAAACGGGATCAAATATTCTTGATCTCTCAAAGATTGATTCTACAAACATAACAGATTATATGTTTTATGAGATTAATAACATCAACACTTATTTCAGCTCTGACTGGTTTTATATCTGTATTCTTCATCATGATTCTATGATTAAACGGGGAAGAATATATAATTACAATATATTGCTTTCTAATAAAATCATTATTAGTGAAAAATATAATGCATTCAGTCTAAAGACTATTAAAAAATTTAGTAAATCATTTATATTTAATGAACAATACATTAATAAATGTTTAGTTAAAGGATGTGTTGATATTATAGAATATTTACTTATTACTAATTATAATCAATATATTCAATATATGGATCTAGATATACCATCGACATTTGGTCATGTTAATCTATTAAAATTATTAAGAGCATATGGTGTTGTAAAGTATTGTTATAATGCATTTGACAATGCTATTCGTAATGGTCATATAGATGTATTAGAGTGGTGGTTTCAGAGTGGATTAGAATTAAAATATTATGATAAAACCATTTCCTTTTGTCAAAATAGTAATGTATTAACATGGTGTAAAAATAATGGGTTTAATATATTATGTAATACAGATGTTATGAAATGGTTGTCTTATGATAACAATATTAATGTTTTGGACTGGTGGTATAAAAATAATTTATTATCGGAATATAATGAATTAGCAATGGATGAAGCATCTGGTGAAGGTCATGTAAGAGTACTTGAATGGTGGGTTAATAGTGGACTACCATTAAAATATTCTGAGAATGCCATATACAAAGCATCTGTAAACGGTCATACACATGTTTTAGAATGGTGGAAAAACTCAGGATTACCTTTAAAATACAACGAATTAGCTTTTACACATACATGTTTCAAGGATTTAATTCGTGTTCTAGAATGGTGGAAAAACTCAGGATTACCTATAAAATATGATCTTACACTTCTAAAAAGTTTTAGTAAATCTTCACCCTCAATAAAAAAAATACCAGATGTGGTTAGAAAATGGCTATTAAATGAAGATATATTAAATGAAGATGAAAATATATTGAAGGAAAATTGAAATCAACATTTTATAGATATATGTTTATTATACATGAATCTATATATTATAAAAGGTGATGAAATGAATTATCCTACGCAGAAATACAAAACTGGTCTAAATATTAATCTAAATATTAATAAATATGTTAATTGTAATGATCATTACCATATTAACAACCTTGACAAAGATTTATATCCTACGTGTAAATGGTTTGTTATAGCTATTATTCCCAGTGATTCTGTTCTAAAAGATTCTAATGATGGTTGCTGGGGTGGAAAGCCTTATGTTAATAAAATAATTTTTAGTAATAAGTATAAATTGTATAATCTTGCTAATATCAAAAAATTTAATATACCTATAAGTTTTAGCTATGTCGCCGGTTGCTTATCTTATGATCATATTGATATTATAGAATATTTATTAATTAATGATTATAATAAGTATGCAAAATATATGGACTTAGATATCCCATCCACATATGGTAATCTGGATATGCTAAATTTACTAAAAAAATATGGTATAGCTAAATATTCATCTTATGCATTAGAAAATGCTATTAGAAATAGTGATATAAATGTATTAGAGTGGTGGAAAAACTCCGGATTATATTTACTATATAACCCCGATATTATTTCATCTTGTCGTAATATTAATGTGTTGGAATGGTGTAAAAATAATGGATTACGTGTAATATGTTCTATCAATACACTCAAATATGCATCTTGGAATGGTCATGTTAATGTTTTAGAATGGTGGTTAAAACAAAATATACCTCTAATATATGATGAACGGGGTATTAATTATGCTTCTAAAAATGGTCATATAAATGTATTAAATTGGTGGTTTCATAGTGGATTAGAATTAAAATATGATAAATATGCGATTTATAATGCTACTATGAACTGTCATATAAATGTATTAGAGTGGTGGCGTAATAGTGGATTAGAGTTAAAATATGATACATTCCCATTTTCACATGCGTGTGTTATGAATTCATTACATTCATATAATGTAGTCCAGGATCCAGAAAAAACTATAAATGTTTTAGAATGGTGGATGAATAGTAATTTAGAGTTAAAATATGATATTAACTTGATAAGACTTTTAATGAGACCATCTCTTGAGAAAAGAGGTATGCATCCGGTTGTTAAAAAATGGTTGGAACAGCAAGGTATATTGTAAATTTTATAAATATGAATTGTCTAGGAGATAAATAATTCTAAATTAGTATTTTTGGGTGAGTTTTATTTGTAATAAAATTGAAAATCATAATGAATATAATATAAATGATAACAAATGTCTCAACATATTTACTATTTATATAGGGTGTTTAGAAGTATAGGTTCAAAGCAAAACAAATTTGATTATTTTAAGAATTTTGCTAAATATCGCAATAACGAAAAAGATCATGATCTATATCTATGTTGCTATACACTTGAAAATCTTCCTCTAGTTTATAGTCTAGGTGATCTTGTATCAATTTATAAGTGTTGTTCTGATAACCCTTTGGATAAATCAAAAAATTATCATCAAATCAAAATGTCAGATATTAATAACATTGAGGGCGATGGATTTGCAATGCCATTATATTCAATTGATACTATCATTAAACTAAATATACCAATTACGGATGATTACATTATTCATTGTATTTTGATGGGTGAAATTGAGGTTATTAAGTGGTGTCAACAAAATGGTAAATTGCATGGTCTCTTTAAAGATGGTATTGATCTGTATTGTATACTTTACTTTACTGAGGGGTTACTTGAAAAACCAATTTTAGATTGGTTGATGTCATGTGGTATTAAAATGTCAAATACTAAAGGTGTTGTTAACATGCTATTGTATTATAATTATAATAAGTGTATTATTCTGGAATGGTTGAAAAATTCTTCAGATATTCCTTTTGAATATACTACAAATGCATTGTCGATTGCTACATCAAACAAGCAACTAGATGTGTTGGATTGGTGGAAGAACTCAGGATGTGAACTTAAACTTGACATCAAGCGTTTAAGAGAAAAATCAATCCAACTTTCATGGTCTAAACACAACCATTCTGGTATTAAATGGTGGTACGATAATTATGGTATAGATTTGGGATTTGATTATGATAAAGATAATACAAATCATATCATGAACGTTTTGGATTGTAGTAATCATTCTACTAAATCATCTAATGATTTTGATACAATGACAATTAATGATGATGATGATTGTGATATGATGGTTATAACATGATCTGTTACTGATGATTAGCTGATGTTATAATAAAAGATCCTTAACTGGAAATCTTATGATTTGCATCTGATAAAGCATAATTATGGGGATAACTATATAAACCCTTTATTAAAAGTGAATATAAAATAATTAATATATTATATTTTTTCTATATGAAAGTGAATTAATGATTAATAAAAATATATTATAATTCATATAGTTATAAAGGTCATATTTTACAAGTTGTAGTCTAATGTTTTATTGATATGTAAAGTTAATATAAAATTGATTCGGTTAGCCTGTTAATAAATTTTTATAAAATATGTTTTATGTTTTGACTAACAATGATGATATTAAAGGCTTAGAAGGTGGAAATAAATTAGTATGTAAGAGTGGATTAAACAAAATAACTAAAAATGATTTCATAATTTTGGATAATCTTGATAAAGGGTTAAACTATATAATGTATCCTGGAAATTATATTAGGATTTTATTATCAAATAGTAAAATTAAAGTGGGTCCTTATGTTTTGTCTAATGGCTGGTTGGTTAATTTACCATCAGTCATTGATACAGTTATTTTAAGTGATAAATATTATATATATGACCCCAAAACCATCAAAAAGTTTAATTTATGTGTAAATAAGGATTATATTAGTTCTGCTTGTCGTGATGGTGAAGTGAATTTCCTTGAGTGGTGGAAAAACTCTGGTTTACCCTTAAAATATGATGAATATGCATTAAAAAATGCATCTGGAAATGGTCATGTGAAAGTTCTAGAGTGGTGGTTTAATAGTAGATTGGAGTTAAAATATAATAATTTTGCATTGGATTATGCATCTATGAACGGGCATGTAAATGTTTTAGAGTGGTGGCTTAAAAGCAATCTACCATTAAAATATTCTGACAATGCACTAGGCTGGGCATCGTCATCTGGTCATGTGAATGTTCTTGAATGGTGGGTAAACTCTGGTTTAGAATTAAAATATACTAAATATGCATTAATTTTTGCGTCTTCTAGTGGTCATGTTGAAGTTCTAGAATGGTGGGTAAACTCTGGTTTAGAATTAAAATATGACGAATGTGCATTAGGGTATACATCTAGTAGAGGTCATGTGAATGTTCTTGAATGGTGGCGCAAAAGCAATCTACCCTTAAAATACAATGATAATGTATTAGTTCAAGCATCATCTCAGAATCTTAATGGACGTATTGATGTATTAGAATGGTGGAAGAATTCAGGATTACTCTTAAAATATTCTAAAGAAACATTTACAGAAATATTTGAAAAAACATTAAAAAAAACATTTGAAAATACACATGTGAATGTTTTAGAATGGTGGAAAAACTTTACATCTGAAATCTAGAAATACTGTTTTGCATAAATCAGTATAATCATAAAATTGAAGATAATTCTTTTTTATATAATGTATTATACAATCGATAAGATTATGAATAAAGAAAATACTCATACAGAAAACGCTCATACAGAAAACATTTTCTATAAAATCCTTGCACCAGATCAAAATCAAAAAGGATTTCAATATGTAGATGGATTAAATATTTTGGACAAAACATTTCAAGAAACTGGATCATGTGTTCCAGGAGGACTTTATTATACTGATAAAGACAATTTGCACAATTTTTATGATTATGGTGTATGGATAAGACGTGTAAAGCTACCAGATCATGCTAAATCAGTAGAAGATCCTGATAAAACACGAGGTAGAAAATGGAGATCAGATAAAATTATATTGAATGAAAAATATTATTTATATGCTGTTGAAACAATTATTGAATTAAATCTAACAATAACTAGTTATTATATTGTTCAATTATGTGTTTATGGTCATATTGATGTATTAGAATGGTTGAATAATGCTGGATTATTAGTTGATAACTATATTGAAAAAGATTGTGTATATGAGGCTTCCAAAAATGGTAATGTAAATGTATTAGAATGGTTAAATAATGGTGGATTAATTAGGGATTTTCTTAGAAAAGAGAATTTAGATATAGCTTCAGTGAATGGTCATCGAAATGTTTTAGAATGGTGGGAAGCCATATTACGTCTAAAATATCCAGATTATATACTTATAAATGATATAACAAAGCTTAAAATAACTCGTCAATATATTCTGGAATTATGTGCAACTGGCAATGTTGATATGCTAGAAAGATTAAATAATCAAAAATTACTTGTGAATTATAATGAAAATGAATGTTTATATGTATCCGCTAAAAATGGTCATATCAACGTATTAACATGGTGGAATACAAGTGGTTTAAGATTGGTATGTTCTAGAAATGCACATATAGTATATTCCAAAAATGTATTATCCATAGCATCTTCTGCAGGCAACACATATGTATTAGAGTGTTGGTTGAAAAGTGGTTTACCAATAGCATATTCTGCTGATATTGCAATGTTAGCATCTACAAATGGACATGTGAATATTCTTGAATGGTGGTTTAAGAGTGGATTGGAATTCAAATATAATGAGTGTGCAATTTCGGGTGCTTCTTCTAATGGTCATGTGGATGTATTAGAATGGTGGTTAAAAAGTGGTTTACTACTTAAATATAATGAAAATGCGATGAACTCTGCATCTGCTAATGGTCATATTAATGTTTTATATTGGTGGATATCTAGTGGATTAGAATTAAAATATACTGAAAGTGCTATGATAAGGTTTTCTGATCTAATATATATTAAGCATGATCATTCTCATTTCAAATATTGTTATTTAGAAGTATTGTATTGGTGGAAATTCTCTGAATTACCCTTAAAATTAACACCATTTATACTTTCATATATTAAAAGAGCATGTGCTATATATCTTGAAAAATATCCAGAAAGTAGTGAAGTAATCGAGTGGTGGATGAACTTAAAACCTGTTGAAGATGTCAATTAATTTTATAGAATTTTCCTTGATATATTTAGAATTAAACCATTTTAGGTTTATATTTGTGTTAAAAAAATTGATTGACATAATTTATAAAAAATATTAGTAAATATAATATGTCTGTCTTTTACAGTATTGTTAGAAGTGCTTATTCTAAGCAAAAAAATTTTTCATATTTTACAAATGCTACTGCTGACGGTTGTTTTACCACACTTGAAAATCTAGAACATTTTTACAGAAATGGTGATACGATTACTAAAGTATATGTCGGTGATAACGATAGCTATAGAAATCAATCTTGTAATTGTTGTTATTATCCACTTGTTAATAAAAGTTGGAAAAATGAAAAAGCAGTTAAACTGACGCAATCATATCCCCTGTATTCTATTTCAACTATTATGCGTTTTAAGTTAAAGATTACAGAGGATTACATTTTGCATTGTATTTTGTTGGGAGAAATTGAGGTTATTGAGTGGTGTCAAAAAAATGGCAAATTTGAAGGGCTCTTTAAGGATGGAATAAATCTTTCAAATGTGCTTTACTTTTCAGATGGGCTACTTGATCAACCAACATTTGATTGGTTGCTAAAGTGTGGTATTAAATTGACATATACTGATCTCATGATGGATCATGTGTCGATACTAACATACAACAGGGTTTTCATATTGGAATGGCTCAAAAACTCAGGTCTTCCTCTACTATATACTGAAAAGGCATTGAGATGGGCTACTACGACCAAAAATCTAGATGTGTTGGATTGGTGGAAAAATTCTGGCTTGGAACTCAAGCGTGATGATGATTTTCTGAAGACCGTATCAGCCGAAGAGGACAGATGCTTGGATCATGGAACACCATGGACAATTCAAAATCATTCAGGTATTGCATGGTGGTATCATAACTATGGTGTTAATCTAGGGTGTTAATTAAAATGTTAATCTAGAATTTTAATGTAAAAATTCAATCTTATGATATTAATAAATTTTTTTATAAATAAAATTGAATTGATTAATATGAAGCGTGTGTATATACAAAAATTATTTAAAATAAACTAAAATTTTAAAATGGGATGTTCAGCATCTAGAGTTGATAAAATAATATCAGCTTTTCGTAAAAATAATTTTGATAAAGTGATTCAACTTTGTAATTTTAATGATAAAAAAATAGATGAACATAGTATTACACCATTTGAAATAGCCGAAATTATACATATTTTTAAGACTGAATATGGAGATTATGATTATATGATTTCTAGTAATAATAATAAATTTAGTAAATTTAGGTATGAGCCATTACTTATGAATGAAAAAAATATGGATTATGTATCGTTTATGATAATTAATGTATGTTATAAAATGAGTTGTGCGAGATTCATTCCAGTGATGATAGAATTATTATTTAAAGAGAAGGTTGATGATTTTTACATAGAAGGATTTGTAAAAAATCTAAACAGTTCTAGATTTGACATAGGATGTGTTCATGCCAATATTATAACTTACTTATGTTTTAATACCCGACCTATATTAACAAATCAACAATTGTATAAATTACTATTGTTATTAAAAGAAAAATGTGATGTTCATCTTAATGTTAATCCAGCATTATCGATTTATAAAGATGATCAACTAATGAAACACGGAAATAGTATTTTGATGACACTTGCTAAACGAAATTATATACCACTGATACAATTATTATTAAATGATGGTGCCGATTATAAACAAGTGAATAAATACGGTCTGACATATTATGATCATCTAAGTGATAATTTGAAAAATCATTTTAGAAATTATAATCCATATGGGGATGAAAGTACAGCCTGAAAACTCAGTTAAGGGTTGTTAAGTATAAAATTGATTATTTTAATTTGTCAATATGTTTTTTATAAAATATGTTTTATATTTTAACTAACGAAGATGATACAACATATTCACTAAATGACTATAAAATAGTATGCAAATGGTCAAGTGGATTAAACAAAATTAATAACAGTGATTTTCTAGTATTTCATAATCTTAATAATGGGATTGACTGGTATATAAAAAAGGGAAATTATATTAGAATTTTATTATCATTATCATATAATAAAATTAATCGTAGTTGGACTAATTTACCATCAATTATTGATAGTTGGACTAATGTACAATCAATTATTGATAGTGTTATTTTGAGTGATAGATATTTTATATATGATCCTAAAACTATTAAAAAATTTAATTTATGTGTTGATGAGAATTTTATAAGTGCTGTTTGTCGTGATGGTTATGTAAATGTATTAGAATGGTGGAAAACCTCAGGATTACCTTTAAAATATGATGAACTAGCATTAGATTGTGCATCGATGAATAATAAGGTTAATGTGCTTGAATGGTGGCTTAAAAGTGGTTTACCGTTAAAATATTCTGAAAATGCATTAGATTATGCATCATCAAATGGTAGTATTGATGCATTAGATTGGTGGGCAAACTCTGGTTTAGAATTAAAATATACTAAGTATGCATTACATAGAGCATCATTATTTTTACAAATTAATGTATTAGATTGGTGGTATAAAAGCGGTCTGTCATTACAATATGATGCCCATGTGTTAGGGGGGGCATCACAGAATAGTTCTACAGACGCATTAGAGTGGTGGTATAAAAGTAATCTACCATTACAATGTTCAGCGGGAAGTTTGAGAGTTATGTTAAAATCTAAATTCGATAGTTATCATATCCCTGTAAATATTATAGAATGGTGGTATAATGTTGATTTTACATACTTTAACTTTTTAGAAAAAAGTTAGGACAAAAAAAACTTTTTAGAGAAACAGAAGTTTCGGAAAAAGTTAGGACAAAAACTTAACTGGTGTAGAAAAAGTTTTAACAAAAATTTAAATGGTTTTTAAAATTCTTTCTAGTAAACTTTTTAGAAAAAAGTTTTACCAAAAAACTTAATTAACATTTTTAATGTATCTAGAAAATGGTTTTTAAAATTCTTTCTAGTAAACTTTTTAGAAAAAAGTTTTACCAAAAAACTTAATTAACATTTTTAATGTATCTAGAAAATGGTTTTTAAAATTCTTTCTGGTGTTAAAACGTAAAAAATTCTAGTAATTCTAGTAAACTTTTTAAAAAAAAGTTTGAACAAAAACTTACCAAAATTTTTAAAGTATCTAGAAAATGGTTTTTAAAATCCTTTCTAGTGTCAAAAAGTAAAACATTCTAGTTATTCTAGTTATCATAAAATTTTTAATACATCTAGAAAATGGTTTTTAAAATCCTTTCTGGT
>Ga0068872_10000850_pt1 | contig 25105 bp, 19 predicted proteins | sample NOAtaG_7_FD_66441 | JGI IMG/M metagenome (GOLD analysis project Ga0068872, IMG submission 66441) | Freshwater lake microbial communities from Lake Erie, under a cyanobacterial bloom - NOAA_Erie_Diel1S_2200h metaG | ecosystem: Environmental > Aquatic > Freshwater > Lake | place: USA: Ohio, Lake...
GCTGGATTCAGCGATCGCGAAGGCCAAGGCGGCGCGGGCGGCGGTACGGGATTCGATCGCGAAGGACTCCGTCGCACGGGATACCACCGCGCGGGATACCACCACGCGGGATACGACGCCGATCGCGGCGCGCGATACCCTCCCGAGAGGCGCGGCCCGGCCCCGCATGGACGCCCGTGAGGAGCGGCAGGCCCCTGTGGTGGCTGACTCCATCGCCGCCGACACGGTACACTCGGTCCCCCGCCCCGTGCTGCAACGGCCGATCCCCGCGCAGACCTGGGGCGCGGTGTTGACCGAGCCGCTGCCGCCCGGGCTCTATCGCGTGAAGCTTGCAAAGGTGCGCGGGATGAGTGGCGCAGTGCGCGATTCGGAGCGCGAGATCCGCCTGCGCCCACCGCCACCACCCAAGCGCGACTCCACCGCCACACCGCGCCCATCGAACGCGCCTCCTGGACGCGTGCCGTGACCTCCGCGCCGCGTGCCCTCCCCGCCGTCGGGTCGGTGATCGAGCGTGCGGCGATCCGAGCGCTCGCCGAGCGCTGGACCACGCCGATGGTGACCGATGCGGTCCGCGCGATCATCGCCGCCGCCCGCACCGGGAGCCCACTCCCTTCGGATGACACGGCATGGGTCGCCGCGATCGACGCGAGACTCACCGAACAGACCCGCCCATCACTCCGCGCCGCGATCAACGCCACCGGCGTCGTCCTCCACACGAACCTCGGCCGCGCCCCCCTCGCGCGCGCCGCCCTCGCGGCGATCGGCGAGATCGCCCACGGCGCGAGCACCCTCGAGTACGACGCCGACCGCGGCGTCCGCGGTTCACGTCACACCCACTGCGCGCGTCTCCTCTGCGAACTCACCGGTGCGGAGGACGCGATCGTGGTGAACAACTGCGCCGCGGGCCTCGTGCTCGCGCTCCAGGCGCTCGCCGCCGGACGCGAGACGGTGGTGAGCCGTGGCGAATTGGTGGAGATCGGTGGGAGCTTCCGCGTCCCCGAGATCATGACCGCGAGCGGGACCACCCTCGTGGAGGTCGGCACCACCAACCGCACGCACGCCGACGATTACCGCCGCGCCCTCTCGCCGCGCACCGCGGCGATCGTGAAGGTGCATCGGAGCAACTTCGTGATCGAGGGCTTCACCGCCGAAGCCTCAGTGCGCGACCTCCGCCCGATCGCGAGCGAGGCGGGGGTGCCGCTGATCCATGACTTCGGGAGCGGGCTGATGCTCGACCTCTCCCCCTGGGGCCTCACCGGCGAGCGGACCGTCCCCGAGACGGTCCGCGAGGGCGCCACCCTCATCATCATGAGCGGGGACAAGCTCCTGGGCGGGCCGCAGGCGGGGATCGTCCTCGGGACGCGTGAGGCGATCGGGGTGCTCCGCCGGCACCCGCTCGCGCGTGCGCTTCGCGTGGACAAGCTCACCCTCGCCGCGCTCGAGGCGACGCTCGCGCTCTATCGGGATCCCGTGCGCGCGCGCCGAGAGATCCCAGCGCTGGCGATGCTGACGGAGACGCCCGAGGTGATCCGCGCGCGCGTCGTCGCCATCGCTGACGCGATCACCGCAGCGACGGGCACCGCCGTCGCCATCGAGCCATGCGAGGCCACGGTCGGCGGGGGCGCCTTCCCCACCGCGCGGATCCCATCGTTCGCCGTCACGATCGCGGCCGACGCGCCGTCGCTCGAAGCAGGTCTCCGCCACGGTGCGATCCCGGTCGTCGGCCGCATCGCTGACGGACGGCTCTGGCTCGACCTGCGGAGCGTGCTCCCCGAGGACGACGAGGTGCTCGTGCAGATGCTCCTGCAGGCGCTGCAGCCTGGAGTGCGCTGACCGCATGCCTCGCCCGGCCCTCCTCTGCGATCGCGATGGCACGCTGATCCACGATGCGCACTATCTGCGCGATCCCGCGCAGGTGCATCTCTTGCCCGGCGCGGTCGAGATGCTCCGCGCCTTCCAACAAGCGGGATGGGCGCTGGTCGTGGTCACCAATCAGGCGGGGATCGCTCGCGGGCTGATCACCGAGCCGCAGTACGAGGCCGTGCGCGCGCGACTCGATGCGCTGCTCGCGGCCGAGAGGATCACCCTCGACCTCACCCTGCATTGCCCGCATCACCCCGACGTCACCGGCCCCTGCGCCTGCCGCAAGCCGGGCATCGCGCTGCACGAGGTGGCGCGCGATCGGCTCGACCTCGACCTGGCACGCAGCGTCTGGATCGGCGACCGCTGGCATGATATCGCGCCCGCGACGGTCTTCGGTGGACGCGGGATCCTCATCCCAAGCGTGGATTCCCCGGCGGACGAGGTGGCCCGAGCCGAACGCGAGGCCGAGGTGGCGCAGTCGCGTGACGAGGTCGTGACGCGAGTGCTCGGCGCGTCGTGATGTCGACGCGCTCCCCACACGAGCCGGACGGTAGATTCCCCTCGTGAGCACCCCCCGCGCGCGACTCGCGATCCTCGCCTCGGGTGGGGGATCGAACCTCCAATCGATCCTGGATCATCTCCGGAACCTCGGCACCGCCTCCCCCGCCGAGGTCGCCGTGGTGATCAGCGACCGCTTCGCGGCCGGGGCCCTCGATCGCGCACGCGCGGCGGGGATCCTCGCGGTCCATCTCCCCACGAGTGAATCGCACACCCTCGCCGCCCTGCTCGAGGCGCAGGATGTCACCCATATCGCACTCGCGGGCTATCTGCGCCTGATCCCGGCCGAGGTGATCACCGCGTTCGCGGGACGGATCGTGAATGTCCACCCGTCCCTGCTCCCTGCCTTCGGTGGCCCCGGGATGTACGGCCGCCATGTGCACGAGGCGGTGCTCCGCGCTGGCATCCGTGTCAGTGGGCCGACGGTGCACTTCGTGGATACCCGGTACGATGAAGGCGCGATCATCGCGCAGCGGCCCGTCCCCGTCCAGGCGGACGACACCCCGGCGACCCTCGCCGCCCGCGTCCTCGCCGCCGAGCATCAGCTCTACCCGCGGATCGTCGCCGCCCTCTGTGCCGGGAGGATCACCCTCGCCGCCGATGGCACCGTCCGCGGCGCTGAGGAGTTCACCTCCGAGCAAGCCATCCCCGGCGCGCCCCCTGTTCCCTGATCCCTGTCCCCCGACACCTGATGTCCCTCGCTCTCCTCTCCGTCTCGGATAAGTCCGGCCTGATCCCGTTCGCCCAGGGGCTCCGCGACCTCGGCTTCACCCTCCTCTCGACCGGAGGTACCGCGAAGGCGCTCCGCGAGGCGGGGCTCGCGGTCACCGATGTCAGCGAGGCCACGAAGTTCCCGGAGATGCTCGATGGTCGGGTGAAGACGCTGCACCCCGTGGTGCATGGCGGCCTCCTCGCGCGCCGCGACCTCCCCACGCACATGGCGGCGATCGCGGCCCATGGGATCGACCCGATCGATCTCGTCTGCGTGAACCTCTACCCCTTCCGTGAGACCGCCGCGAAGCCGGGGATCCACGCCGATGAGGTGATCGAGCAGATCGATATCGGCGGCCCCTCGATGCTCCGCAGCGCGGCGAAGAACTTCGATAGCGTCACCGTCGTGGTCGACCCGGCCGACTATGGTCGTGTGCTCGATACCCTCCGCGGCCTCGCCGTACCGGCAGCCGATACCGCGACCACCGAAGCCGTCGCGCAGGGCGCGCGCACCCTCCGTCGCGATCTCGCCGAGAAGGTCTATGCCCACACCGCGGCCTACGACGCGGCGATCGCCGCCTGGTTCGCGACCCAACGTGGCGAGCGCTTCCCCGAGCGCCTCTCCCTGAGCTACGAGCGGGCGCAGTCGCTCCGCTACGGGGAGAACCCCGATCAGGCCGCCGCCTTCTATGTCGAGCGGCGTGGGGTCGGCCTTGGCGCACTCACGCAGCTCGGCGGGAAGGAGCTCTCCTTCAATAACATCCTCGACCTCGAGGGGGCGATGCTCGCGATCGACCCCTTCGGCACCGAGACCGCCTGCGCGATCGTGAAGCACACGACCCCGTGTGGGCTCGCGACGGGGCGCACCGCCCTCGAGGCCTACCAGAAGGCGCTCGCCTGCGACCCCGTCTCCGCCTTCGGTGGGATCATCGCCTTCTCCGTCCCCGTCGATGAGGCCTGTGCGCAGGCCATCGCCTCCCTCTTCGTCGAGTGCGTGGTCGCCCCCGCCTTCACCCCGGAGGCGATCACCGTCCTCTCCGCCAAGAAGAACGTCCGCCTCCTGCAAGGGAGCGCCCGCGAGGCGGCCCCTTCATTGGATGTGAAGGGGGTGCGCGGCGGCGTCCTCGTGCAGGAGCGGAGCCGCCCCGTGATCGACGCCACCGATTGGACCGTGGTGAGCACCCGCCGCCCGACCGACGCCGAATCCAAGGACCTGCTCTTCGCCTGGCGCGCGGTGGCGAGCGTGAAGTCCAATGCGATCGTCCTCGCCCGTGAGGGGGCGACGATCGGGATCGGCGCCGGCCAGATGTCCCGGGTCGATGCCTCCTTCCTCGCCGTGCACAAGGCGCAGAGTGCGGGACATGCCACCGCGGGCGCCTCGCTCGGCTCCGACGCCTTCTTCCCCTTCCGCGACGGGGTCGACCAGGCCGCCACCGCGGGCGTCACCGCGATCGTCCAGCCCGGCGGGTCGGTGCGGGACGCCGAGGTGATCGCCGCCGCGAACGAACATGGGATGGCGATGGTCTTCACTGGTCGGCGCACCTTCCGTCACTAGGTTTCACGAGCCCTCCGAGATCCCCCGAGCCGACCCGTCATGACGTCTCTCGACACCCGCCCCTCCTACCTCGCCGCCACCATCGCGGCGGGGCTGACCTTCCTCCTCTACCTCGTCACCCTGTCCCCAGACTCGGCGATGTGGGACACGAGCGAGTACATCGCGGCGGCGTACACCATGGGACTCCCCCATCCGCCGGGGAATCCCTTCTTCGTCCTGATCGGCCGGGTCTTCACGATCCTCCCCATCGCGCCGAATGTCGCGATGCGGGTCAATCTCCTCGCGGCGCTCTCGAGCGCGGTGAGCGCCGGGATGTGGTTCCTCATCACGGAGCGCGTCCTCGTCGGGTGGTTCGCCGAGCGGTGGCAGCGCATCGTCGGCGGCGCGCTCTCCGTCGTGATCGGCGCCACCGCCTTCACCGTCTGGAGCAACTCCGTCGTCAATGAGAAGGTCTACACCGTCTCGCTCGTCGGGATGGCGATCTGTGCCTGGCTGATCGTCCGCTGGTGTGATGAGCCAGAAGGCCCCAAGGCCGACCGGCTCCTCGTCCTCGTCGCCTACCTCTGCGGCTTGGGCTACGCGAATCACATGGCGGGGATGCTCGTCCTCCCCGCCGCCGGCATCGCGGTCCTGATCCGCAAGCCGGCGATCCTCACGCGGTGGCGGTTGATCCTCGCCGCGGTCGGCGCCCTCGTTCTCGGCGCTACGCCCTTCGCCACGCAGCCGATCCGCGCCGCGCACTTCCCCGCCATCAACGAGGGGGAGCCAACCGCCTGCCGCGAGAAACTCGAGGTCGCCTGCACGTTCTCCGAAGGGACCTGGACGGCGTTCAAGTACAACTTCGATCGTGGGCAGTATCAGAAGCCGCCGGTGACCGAGCGCATGGCCCCCTTCTCGGCACAGATCGGGATGTGGTGGCTCTACTTCAAGTGGCAGTGGCTGCGTGATGCGCATGCCGAGCGGCCCGCGCTGCAGGGCGCGCTCGCGAGCCTCTTCTTCCTGCTTGGCTTACTTGGCGGATGGGTGCATTGGCGACGCGACCCACGAAGCTTCGCCTTCTTCGGCCCACTGATGCTCACCCTCACCCTGGTGCTCATCTACTACCTGAACTTCAAGTACGGGGCCTCGCAGGCGCCGGAGCTCGGGCAGACAGTCGATCGCGAGGTGCGTGACCGCGACTACTTCTTCCTCTGGAGCTTCTCGGCGTGGAGCGTCTGGGCCGCGCTGGGACTCGTGTATGTCTGGGAGACGATCGCCGTCGCCTTCGGCCGCGAGACGGTGCACGTGGGGACCCAGACGTTCGAGCTCCCGACCAAGCGTGGGTGGCTCTTCGCCTCTCCCGTGCTCGCGATCGCCTTCATCCCGATGTGGGGGAACTGGCAGGCGTCCTCGCGTGCCGGTCAGACCGACACCGCCGACTTCGCGATCGACATGCTGAACTCGGTGGAGCCGTACGGGATCCTCGTGACCGTCGGTGACAACGACACGTTCCCGCTCTGGTACGCGCAGGAGGTCCTCGGGGTCCGGCAGGACGTGGTGATCGCGAACACCTCGCTGTTGAACACCGAGTGGTACACGCGGCAGCTGATCCGTCGTCCCGTCTTCGCGTACGACGAGGCGAAGGGCCCCGCCGCCTACCGTGGGCAGCGCTGGGTCAAGCCGACTGGCCCCGTGCTCAAGATGTCGTTCGCCGAGGCGGACGCGGTCCCGCTCGGGCAGGAGATCACGCGCCCGGTGGTCTTCCAGAAGGGGAATATCCGCGCGACGATCCAGCCACGCTTCTTGCAGCGTGCGGAGGCCCTCGTGCTCCGCATGCTCAACGACAACGATCAGCGGGCGATCCACTTCAGTCGGACCTCGGCGACGCTCGCGGAGGAGCTCGGGCTCGGTGCCTATGTCGCGATGCAGGGGCATACGCGGAAGGTCTATCCCGATTCGCTCGTCGCCTCGGAGAATCTGATCCCGATGCCTGGTGAGGGGTTCGTCGACCTCGCCCGCAGCACCGCGCTCTGGAAGGAGTTCCGTGCCCCCGCGTCCTTGAGCCGTCGCGGTGACTGGGTCGACGCACCATCGCGAGGCATCCCGTTCCTCATGATCAACACGGGGATCATGACCGCCGAGGCACTCAATCGCGCCGGTCGGCGGGCGGCGGCGGATTCGTTGATCGCCGAGACACGGAAGATCGCGCTCGGGGTGCGCTTCGACGACGTGGCAGAGAGCCTCAAGCCGGAGTGATCAGAAGCGCAGGGTGAGCGAGGTGCGCAGGAGCGTCGGCGCGCCCGGCGAGAGGTTGTTGTCGTTGTGGGCGGAGAACCAGTAGCGCGTCCCGGTCAGGTTCTCCGCATTGAACTGCACCCGCAGCGACTCGGTGAGGGTGAGGAAGAGCCCCCCATCGAGTCGCGTGTAGGCCGGGAGGGTGACGGCATTCGTGATGGAGGCGTACTGATCGCCCTGATGCACGATGCCAAGTGCGGCGCTCACCCGGGGCGAGAGCAGCATGCGGTTCCAAAGGGACACACTGGTACGGGGCACGAGCGGCGCGCGACGCCCCGCGGGCGCGGCGCTCGTCGTCGCGGTGATGCGGGCGTCCTGCAGCGCGAGCGCCCCGATCATCCGCCAGCGTGACGTCACCTCCCCCTGCACCGAGAGCTCGAGCCCCTCGGCGCGCTGCGCGCCGGTGAGGACCACAGTCCCAGGCAGAGCACCCGGCGCCGTGGTATTGGTGCGATCGAGTCGGTAGAGCGCGGTGCTGACGAGCAGCCCCTTCGTGGCCTGCCAGCGAGCGCCCACCTCGAGGTTCTCGAAGCGCTCCGGCTCGAGCCCCGCCCGCGTCAGGTCGAGGGTGCTGAACTGCTCGCCGGATTGCGGGAGGGCGGAGGTGGTCCATCCGCCATAGAACGAGAGGGTCGGCCGGGCCGCCCACACGAGCCCGATGCGAGGGGAGAGCATGGCATCGGTCCGGTCGACGTCGCGTGACCCGGCGCGACGATCATCGACGGCCAAGGCATAGCGCTCCCACCGGAGGCCCGCGAGCGCGGTGAGCCGCTCAGTGAGTTGGACCTGGTCCTGCGCCACGACCGCGAAGAGAGCGAGCGCGTTCGCGTTGTCGATGGCGGGGGTCCGGGAGAAATCGGGGACGAAGCGCCGTCCGCGATCGGCGAGCGAGAAGGTGCCGCCCGTGGTGTTGATGCGGCGATTCTCACTCTGCTGACGTCCCCCCTCGATCCCGATCAGGAGGGTATGACGCCGACCGACGATCGTCGGCTCCCAGACGAGGTCGGTCTGCGCGAGGAGGTTGGCGCGATCGGTCGCACTGGTGTAGGCGGCGATCGCCACGGTCCCCTGTGACGAGACGGCGCCTCCGGCGAAGACATTGTCATAGAACTTCCCGTAGTTCCCGTATGAGACGACGGAGCGCACCGCCACACCCGCTCGAAGCTGGTGGGTCAGCTCGGCGCGGCCCGTGGCGACATCGATCGCGCTCCGCGACCACTCAGGGTTCCCGAAGAAGGTCCCCATCGCACCGCGCCAGGGGAGCCCGTCGAGCGACGGCACCCCCCGATCCACGCCGCGGTCGTCACGGAACAGCTCCCCGCTGACCTCGAGTCGCGTCGAGGCGCCGAGCCTGATGCCGATCGCCGGCGCGAGACCGCGCCGCGAGATCGTCATCGCGTCGCGGAAGGTGCCACTCTCCTCGCTGACGGCATTCAGTCTCACGGCGACGCGCTCGTCGATGGCGTAGCCGAGATCCCCAGCGATCCGGCCCTGCCCATAGGAATCGCGCACGAGATCGAGCGACCGCACGCGCTGGCCATCGGCGGTCTTCGTCACGCGGTTGAAGGCGCCGCCCCCGGTCCCACGTCCGAGTGTGAGCGCCGCAGGGCCTTGGATGACATCGACGCGTTCCACGTTGTAGAGGTCGCGCAGGTACTGGAGGTCGTCGCGGAGGCCGTCGACGAAGAAATCGGCCGTGGTGAGATTACCGCGCAGCACCGGCGCATCGCGATGCCCCTCCCCCTGCGCCATCGTGACGCCGGGCACATACCGCACGAGGTCCCCGAGCCCCGTCATCGCCTGGTCGTCGATCACCGCGCGGGTGATCACCGTGACCGCCTGCGGGATCCGCTCGATCGGGGTCGCGGTACGAGTGATGGAGCGCAGGGCGAGCGGACGATACGTGCGTGGGACCCCGATCACCTGGACCGACGAGAGAGGCTGGGCCGTGGTATCCCCAGTCGCCCGACGGGTGGAATCACCGGTCACCCCCCCCTGCTGCCCATGAAGGAGGAGGGGGGCCACGACCAATCCAGCCCGAACCAGATAGCCTATCAAAACAGTCCCTTTGCATAGATGAGAATCGCTCTCAACTGCTGACTATGGATTCTATTTAATCCCGATAGAATCAGTCAAGTTCATCTGGACCGCATGCCGCGCTATCTTCTTGACCTGGCGTCGGACCCGATTCAGGACCCGTCGGGAGGGTTGGCAGAATGGCTATTGCAGCGGTCTTGAAAACCGCCGTCCGAAAGGACTTCTGGGTTCGAGTCCCAGGCCCTCCGCTCTGCAGCACATCCGCGATCGTGTGCCGTCCCAGGACGCCGGATACCACGCGACGCCACCATCAATCGCCTTGCCCCGCCCTCTCCCTCGCGTGATATTGCGATTCTGTGGCGCGCAGAACTCCGACGCCAGAGAGGAGACGTGGCCGAGAGGCTGAAGGCGACGGTTTGCTAAACCGTTATACGGGCTTAAACCTGTATCGAGGGTTCGAATCCCTCCGTCTCCGTGACACGGGCTCGTCGGTGTTCCTCACCGGCGGGCCCGTTCTCTTGACCCGACCCCGATGACCGACGCTCGTCCCCTGCGCCTCCGCTTCGCCCCCTCCCCCACCGGGTACCTCCACGTGGGTGGGGCGCGGACCGCGCTCTTCAACTGGCTCCTCGCCCGTCGCACCGGCGGCCAATTCCTCCTCCGCATCGAGGACACCGACAAGGCGCGCTCCACCGACGACTCCACCCGCGCGATCTTCGAAGGGCTCACCTGGCTCGGACTCGACTGGGACGAGGAGGTCGTCTTCCAGGGGGCGAACCTCGAGCGCCACCGCGCCGATGCCGCGAAGATGCTCGCCGCTGGCGCCGTCTACCGCTGCTTCTGCACCACCGACGAGCTCGCGGCGCGCCGCGCCGAGGCGGAGCTCCGCAAGGAAGCCTTCAAGTACGACCGCCGCTGCGATCGCCTCCCCCCCGCCGAGGTGGAGCGCCGCGTCGCCGCTGGCGAGCCCTTCGTCCTCCGCTTCCGCGTCCCTGCCGGCGAGACCACCTGGCACGATCTCGTGCACGGGCAGATCAGCTTCCCGAACAAGGACATCGAGGACTTCGTCATCCTCCGCTCGGACGCGACGCCGATCTACAACCACGCCGTCGTCTCCGATGACATCGCCATGGCCGTCACCCTCGTGATGCGCGGCGACGATCACATCTCGAACACCCCGAAGCAGATCCTCCTCTACGAGGCCCTGGGCGCGCCCCTCCCGCAGTTCGCCCATCTCCCGATGATCCATGGGACGGACGGGAAGAAGCTCTCCAAGCGCCACGGCGCGACGGCGGTCGGCGACTATCAGCACCTCGGGATCCTCCCACAGGCGATGGTGAACTTCCTCGCCCTCCTCGGCTGGTCGCCGGGGGGGGAGTTCGAGGAGGTGATGACCCTCGATCAACTCATCCACACCTTCTCGGAGGATGGCCTCCTTCGCAAGGCGAGCGTCTTCGATCCCAAGAAGCTCGAATGGATGAATGGGCAGCATCTCTCGCAGCTCCCACTCGCCGAGCTCGAGCCGCGCGTGACGCCGGCCCTCGTCGCGGCGGGGTATACGACCGCCGAGTATCTCGCGACGCATCACGATTGGTATCGCACCCTGCTCGACCTGCTGCGGGTTCGTTCCCGCCTGATCGACGACATCGTGCGCCAGGCGGGGCCCTACTTCGTCGACGCGATCACCTATGATCCCGAGGCGGTGGCGAAGCAGTGGAAGGAGCCGGCGGTCGTCCTCCCGCTCCTGACGGCGACGCGCGAGACCTTGGCGGCGCTCCCCGAATGGACCCCGCCCGTGATGGAGGAGGCGCTCCGCCAACTCGCCGAGGCCAAGGGGGTCGGTGGCGGAAAGATCTTCCAGCCGCTCCGTGTCGCGCTCACCGGCCTCACGGTCTCACCGGGGATCTTCGATGTGATGGTGCTCTTGGGCCGCGAGCGCACCCTCGCGCGCATCGCCTCCGCCGAGGACCATCTGGAGACGCTGGCCTCGGCGTGACCACCCGCGCGCCGCTCACCCCCGCCGAGCGCGCGGTCTATCACCTGCTGATCGACCACCTGGCGGAGCATACGTTCCAGCCGAGCGTGCGCGAGATCGGGCGTCAGCTCAGGATCCCCTCGACGAAGACGGTGACCGACCTCCTCGCGAGTCTCGAGGCCAAGGGGTATGTGCGGCGCGGTGGGGGACGCTCGCGCGGGGTCGTGTTGCTCGGATTCGCTGGGGGGGTGGGGACGATCCCTGTTCCGGTGATGCGGATCGCGACCGAGGCCGCGACTGAGGCGGCGAACGCCGCGGATCGACCGGTGAGTGACTCGCTCATCCTCTCCCATCACCTCACGATGGATCGCACCCTCGTCCCGAGCGAGGAATCGTTCCTGCTCGTGCACGATGGTGCGGCGATCCCTTCGCATGGGGTGCACCCCGCGGACCTGTTGCTCATCGATCCGAGCGGGCGCGCGACCGATACCGCGCTCCTCGCCGTACGGGTCGCGGGTCGGATCGACGTCCGACCGTTGCTCGAGCGTGGCGTGATCCTGCGGCTCGGTGGGGCGACGACGAATGATGAGCTGCGCCTCGGCGTCCGAGACGACTACGCCGTGCTTGGGGTGGTGGCGGGCGTGATCCGCTCACCGGGAACGACGGGTCCCTGAGCGTCGGCGCACCCGCGCGACCTTACGGCGGCGTGGTCCCCGCGCGCCGGGCCTCCTCCGCCTCCTTCCGCTCCCGCTCCTTTCGTTCGCGTAGCGCCTTCACCGCGCGATAGAAGTCATCATCGCGCTGCCGCCGCTCCGCCTGCTCGATGATCTCGGAGCGCATCGCCGTCAGTCGACGGGCCCGCTCCGTATCCATGTTCCCTGGCGGGATGTTGAGCGGGAGCAACGCCAGCAGCGCCGTGGGAATCGAGAAATCCCCGAGCCGGATCATCCCGCCGTCGAGCCCGTACTTCTTCCCATTCCGCTCGAAGACCCAACTCGGTACGGTCGAACCCGGGGGAAGCCGACGGAGCGAATCCACATACGCCGCGCCGAAGGCATCGACGATCGCTTTGAGCGAGTCCGCACGCGTCATCGGGCGATACGGCCCCTCGATGTAGTCGCCGGGACGCGCTGGCGCGAGCCAGAGACGCGGGTCGTTGAAGGAGGGACGGATCCCCTGCGTGGGCCCGCCTCCACCGACCAAGGGCCCTGTGCCGCCCGAGGGCACTCGTGCTGGGCCCGACGGCTCGGCGATCCCGACCGGCACATCACCTGGCGCGACGATCGGCGCGGATGGCTCGGTCGGCGTGATCGGTGAGAGCGGACGGTCATCTCCCCCATCCCGTTGCTCGACGCGGCCACGCGCCACGCGCGGCACCGTGTCGACCGCGACGAAGCGGAGACGCTCCTCGCGGACCTCGCTGGACTGAAAGGCGTCGTACGCGATCGGGACGGCGATCGCCGATCCGAGGACCACGAGGAAGAGGAGCTGCAGGACGACCGCGATGAGCGACGCGCGCGGATCGCTCCCGCGCGTCGGGATCAGCGTGAATCGTCCGCGCGGCGTCACCCCGCGGCCACGACCGGGTTGCGCACGCGGCTCCACCCGGGGATCTCGACCTCGACCACGTCGCCTGGGGCGAGCGGACCGACCCCAGCTGGCGTCCCCGTGATCACGAGGTCCCCCGGCTCAAGCGTCACCGCCTGCGAGATGAAGCTGATCACCTCGGCGATCGGGAAGATCATCTCCGCGCTGCGCCCGCGCTGCCGCTCCTCCCCGTTCACGCGGGTGATCACCTCGAGTGCGGCGAGGTCGGGCGTCCCCTGCCGCTCGTCGCCGATGGGGCAGAAGGTGTCATAGCCCTTGGCGCGCCACCACTGCGGATCGCTCTTCTGGAGATCGCGCGCGCTCACATCGTTCACCGCGACCACGCCACGGACCGCCGCGGCGCAGGCGGCTGGCGAAGCCTTGGTCAACCGCTGGCCGATCACGAGGCCGATCTCCCCCTCGTAATCGATGCGTCCGATCCCGGCGGGGAGGGCGATCGCCTCCCCCGAGGCGATCACCGAGGACGGAGGCTTGAGGAAGATGACGGGCGTGGTGGGGACCTCGTTGCCGAGTTCCTTGGCATGCTCGCGATAGTTCCGACCGACGCAGAGGATCTTTCCGGGAGTGGGCATCTGAGCAATCTACCCCTAGGAGACGGTGTGGTTCGAGGTAACGATTGGGCTCGGACTCCCCTGGTAGAACGCCTCTAGCTCGGGACGGATCAGCGCCCAGGGCCCCTGGAGCCGACGTGCGGGTGGGAGTCCCTCGAGGAGGCGACGCCCATATCCCTTGGTGACGACGCGGGGATCACAGATCATCACCACCCCATGGTCGGTGGCGGTGCGGATCAACCGCCCGAACCCCTGCTTAAGGCGCAACGCCGCATGGGGGATCATGTAGTCCGCAAACGCGTCGCCCCCCTCCGCTTCGATCGCCTCGCACTGGGCGGCGGTCATCGGCTCGGTGGGGACGCGGAAGGGGATCTTGGCGAGGACGAGACCGCGGAGCGCGCGCCCCGGGACATCGACGCCCTCCCAGAAGCTCGCCGTGCCGACCAGGACCGCATCGCCATGCTCACGAAAACGTCGCAGGAGATCGTCGCGCGGCGACTCCCCATGGACGAGCAGGGGATGCGCGGCCGCGACCCCACGGTCGCGCAGGAGCCGCGCCCCCTCCTTCACGTCGCGGTGACTCGTGAAGAGGACGAAGATCCCACCCTCCGTCATCGCGATGAGCTCCGCCGCCGCCTCGACGGTCCGCTGGAGATGCGCGGCGCCCTCGACGTTCGGCAGGGGGAAGTCGCTCGGGATCGCGAGGATCGCCTGCGAGGGATAATCGAAGGGTGAGGGGAGTGAGGCGGTCACCGGCGTCAGGGCGTCATCATCGGCGAGCCCCAGCCGTGTCGCCATGAAGTCGAAGCCATCCTCCCCGACGGTGAGCGTCGCGCTGGTCACGACCGCGGTCTCCACCCGTCGGAAGAGGTCCTCACGAAGGACCGGGGCGAGATCGAGCGGGACCGCCGTCGCGCCGATGTTGCCATCCCCCCCACGTCGCTCGAGCCATCGCACCCGCGGCGCCCCCGCCACGTCGGAGCGGAGGGCCACCCGCAGGGCATCACCGGAGGACTGCAGCCGGCGGGTCACCCCGCGCACCTCGTTCAGCAGCGGCGCCAACTCCTCCGCTCGTTGCTCATCGCTTTCGAGGCGATCCCGCACCAAGCGTAACCCATCGCCCAAGAGATCGATGTCGGCGAGCAGGTCGTCGAGCGCCGCACCGAGGCCCGCGGTCCAGATCGGATCCTCATCGAAGCGATCGGTGAGCCGGATCTGCGGTTCGCGTTGCTCGTCCACCCACTGCGCGAGCAGATCATAGAGCACCGCGGTCCGCATCCGGGCTGACCCGAGCGAGGGGAAGAGCCGCGCGCGCACCAGGTCGAGACTCGCGACACTCAGCGCATCGATCCCCACCGCGAGCGCCCGCTCGAGCGCCGGGAGCAACCCCTTCCCGCGCCGCTCGAGGCGCGCGAAGAGCCGCTCCAGCCCGCGCCGCGAGACCGACTGCCCGAGGTGCTCGGCGGCGGCGTCCTCGAGGTGATGCCCCTCATCGATGATCAGCCGCTTGTACGCCGGGAGGACCGCCGCGTCGTCCCAGCGCTGTGAGGCGCGCCGGACCGCGAGGTCGGCCATCAGCAGATGATGGTTCACCACGATGACATCGGCGGTCGCCGCCGCACGGCGCGCCTTGAAGACGAAGCACTGATCGAAGTGCGGACAGCGGAGCCGCGTGCAGAGATCGCTCTCCGCCGCGACCTCGTCCCACACCTCTGCACGGGGTGGCACTGCGAGATCCGCGAGCGACCCATCGGTCGTCTGTTCGGCCCAGGCCTCCAACAGCCCGAGGTCACTCGCGACATCATCCTCGAAGAGCGCCGGCCCCTGCGCCCGCGCCTGCTCGAGTCGCTGCAAGCAGAGGTAGTTCCGCCATCCCTTGAGGAGCGCGAAGGAGACGCGCTGATCCGTGAGCGTCTTCGCGAGGAAGGGGAGATCCTTCCCGACGAGCTGCTCCTGCAGGGTGATGGTATTGGTGCTCACCACGGTACGCTCCCCGCTCGCCGCCGCCCATCGGAGCGCGGGCACCAGATAGCCGAGCGACTTCCCCACCCCGGTCCCCGCCTCGAGCAATCCGATCCCCCCCATGGAGAAGAGATCGGCGATGCGCGCGGCCATCTCCCGCTGACTTGGCCGGTCCTCATATCGCCCCAGACGCCCCGCGATCGGACCCTCGGGACCCAGGAGCGCAGCGACCGCCACCGGCTCAAGGCTCGCGGGGGCGGGCGGACGCGGGATCTCGACCACCACGTAGAGCCGCGAGGCCATGTTGTCGATGATCGCGAAGCCGATCCCATCGTCGTGCAGGCGCGCCGCGACCTCGAGGTCCGCCGACGAGGGCTCCAACCACCCACTCGGATGATTATGGAGCAGCAGCTCACCCCGGTTTGCGAACCCCGGGAGAGCGAGCACACTCCGCACATCGCCGCGCGCCACCACCCGCGCCGACTGCACGATCCCCTCGGCATCGACGGTGCAGACGAAGCAGACCTCGCGCCCCCCCGCGAGCTGGATCGCGAGCCGGATCGCCGTCGCCGCGCTCGGGGTGACGCGTCCCGGGTCCCCGTGCGGTGCGCGCTCGGCCTCGGCCACGCTCACGTCTTCAACGGCTTCTGCTTCGCCGCGGGGAAGAGCACGTTGTTGAGGATCAGGCGATAGCCCGGCGAGTTGGGATGCAACGCGAGATCGGTCGGCGGGGCGCCGACCGCATGCTGCGGATCCTCGGGGTCATGCCCGCCGAGGTAGGTCCACGACCCGCGCCCGAAGCTCCCATGCACGTACTTCACCCAGGGGGCGCCCGCCTCCTCCGCGAGGATCGTGACCCCCGGCTTGAGCCGGTTCCGAGTGAACGAGGTGGTCACCCCGAAGTAGTCGCGAAGCACCGTGCGGTGGTTCTGCACGAGCATCGACGCCACCGGATCGAACTTCGCCGAGAAGCCGAAGAGGGCGAAGGTCCCGAGGGGCTGACGACGGAGGGGGACATTCACCTGATGGCCGTCGATGTCGCTCATCGCGTTGACTCCGGGCGCCATCTCGAGCGTCGCCCCAGCGAAGGCCATCGCGCGCGTCCACTCCATCTTGCCGTCGGCCCCGGGGTCGACTGGCGATCCATCAGCGGCGACGCCGGCGATATCGACATCGCGACCCGCGAGCGCGAGTTCCAACGTCTCGGTCGATCCGCACATCGCGAAGAGGAACCCCCCCCGCGAGACGAAGGCGGCGAGCCGATCCGCGACCGCCTTCTTGAGCGCGGGGATGTCGGCGTGACCGAACCGCCGCGCCATCGCGAGATCGCGCTCGCGGCTCCGCACGAACCAAGGCGCATCACGATAGACCGAGGCGAGCTTGTGCTGCTGCCCCGTGAAATCCTCATGATGGAGATGGATCCAGTCGTACGTGGAGAGATCGGTGTCGAGCACCGCATCGTCCCAGATCGCGTCGTACGGGATCCCGGCATAGGTGAGCGCCAAGGTGACCGCATCGTCCCAGGGCGGCGCATCGGGAGGCGTATAGACGGCGATGCGAGGCGCCTTCTCCAGCGGCACCGCATCCATGTTCCCTTCCGCCATCTCGCCCCGGAGCGCACGCACGGCGGCCGCGTCCATGGCCTCCACGGTGACGCCCGCCAAGAGCGCCGCCCGTCGGAGACTCGGCAGGTCAGGCAGGAGGAACGCCCCGCCTCGATAGTTGAGCAACCACTCGCTGCGCACCCCCTCGCGGAGCGCGCTGAAGGTCACGCCATAGGCCTTGAGATGATTGGCCTGCACCGCATCCATCGGGAGGAGGAGGTGCTGGGCGGCGAGCGGGGACACCACGCCGCCGAGCGCTGCGACGCTCGACGACACGGCGAGAACGAACCGCACCACCTGCATCACCAGACGCCTCCCGGTCATCGCCGCGCCTCCATCGCCAGGCCATCGAGCTCCCGCCGCGCCTGCGGCACGAGCGCACTGGTGGGATGCGTGAGGATCAGCTGTTCGAACCGCGCGCGAGCGGCGGCGCGGTCTCCCGTTCGCCGAGCGAGACGCCCCCATTCGAGCAGCGCCTCCGCTGCCTCCGGTGCGCTCGCATATCGCTCGACGATCAGCGCCCAGCGCTCGGCCGCCCCCGCCGTATCCCCCTGCGCCGACTGTACCCGCGCCGCCGAGAGGATCGCGAGCGACGCGACCTCAGGCAACTCGGTCGCCACCTGTTCGAAGGCACGCACCGCGCGCGTCGAGTCCCCGCGCGCCAGCGCGAGATACGCCGCACCGATCGCCTGTGACCGCGTCGCCGTCGTCCGGGTGAGCAGCGCGAGGACCTCGATGCGCAGCGGATCGGGGGGATCCGCCTGGCGCAACGCCGTCCGCGCGGTGCCGATCTCCCCGTCGTAGAGCGCGAGCCATCCACTGACGGCATCGGCATCTTCGAGCGGCGCCGCGCGCACCGCGCGGCGCGCGCGGTCCACGTCACCGGCACGGATCCACGCCATCGCGATCGTGCGGGCCTGTCGCCGCGTCCCCTCCGGCCCGAGGGTCTTCGACGCCGCCGCGAGGACGCGCTCCGCCTCCGCTGCGCGTCCGAGCCGCGCGAGCACCTCGAGCTCGATCGGGACCGCTTCCGCCACACGGCGCTCGCTGACGGGATCCTGCTGTGCCTCCCGCACGAGCCCCAGCGCGAGGGTGTCCGCCCCGGCACGCGTGGCGATCCGCGCCGCGCGCAACGCCTGCGCGCTCGACGGCCGCGCCCGCTGGATCGCCACCACCACCTCGGTCAGCACCCCCCAGGCCTCCACGCGCTCCACCTCCTGCGCGAACTGTTCCCAGATGGCGACGGTGGTATCGCGCACCGGAAGCGAGGCGAGGAGCTCCCATCCGCGACGCGGGGCGCCCCATGCCACTTCGAGTTGGGCGAGCGCCTGCTGCGCGCCGAGGGGGGCGGTCGCCACGCCCCACCGCACACGCACGCTGTCTCGCAGCGCCACCGGTGTCGGCTGCATCGAGAAGAACGCCGCCATCTCATAGTACGGCTCGGCCCGCATCACCTCGCGCCACGCACTCGCCGCCTCGGTCCACCGACCGAGTCCGGCGCGGAGCTGCGCCACCTCGAGCAGCATTCCACGGGTGGACCCGAGCCGACGCACCGCCTCCCCGAGCACCGTGTCGGCCGATGCCATCCGACCATTGAACAACAGGACGCGGGCGTAATCGCGATAGGGATCGATCGACTCAGGGTCGACCGCACGCCACGCATCGAAGGCACGGTTCGCCTCGGTCGCTCGTCCGACCGCGACCAGCGCGCGCAGCTGCGCATTCCGCAGGGCGGCCTCACGCGGGAAGCGCGCCACGAGCGTGTCGAGCGCGGGGAGGACGGAATCCTCCTGTGCGACGAGCGAGAAGGCGCGCTCGAGCCCGAGGACGCCGGGGATCACCGCCCCACGGGCGATCGCCTCCCGATAGGCCGCGATCGCCTCGCGTGCGCGCCCCTGATTCTCAGCGTCCATCGCGCGGGTCAGCACCGCAGCGGCTGGATCAGGTTGGGCCGCGAGCGGGCTCGCGAGCAGCAACGCCCCACCGATCGCGTATACGAGGCGGCGCACCTGCGACCGCTGCGCGATCATGGCACCCGCTCCGCGTTCAGCCGACGGAAATACTCGAGCGCGAGGGCGCGCTCCTCGGGTGAGAGCACACGCAGTTCCGCCCACGACGGCGTCGCGAACCGCTGGGCCTCCGCCCCCGTCGCGCGCGAACCGACGGGCGTGAATCGGGCCGGTTCACGCGCGGCGGCGCGTGCCTCGCGCCGCTGCGTGGCATCGCGCTCCTCCTGCTCCAACGAGCGCCCCGCGTCGAGCATGCGACGCAGGAGACGTTCGAGCCGTTGTTCGGTCGCAGCGGTCGCGATCCCCTGGTCGAGCTGCTGCGCCAGGCCGCGCGCCTCGCGCGCCATCTCCTGCGCACGACCGCTCGGATCCACATCGGCCGCCTCGTCGAGCGCCTGCGCCACCGCCCGTTGCGACTGCGCGAGCCGACGCGCCTGCGCCTGCCCCTGTTCGTCGAGCCCCTCGCTCCCCGATTGCCCCGCGGCACGTGCCATGGAGAGGAGACTCTGCAACTGGCCGTTCATCGCGCCCTGCTGCTGGGCGGCCTGCTGCAACTGTTGCATCAGCTCGGGGAGCCCCGACGCCGACGACGCGGACGCCGCGCGTTCGCGATCGCGCGTCAGCTGCTGCGCCGCCTGGCGCAACGCATCCGCCGCCTCGCGCATCTCAGCGTTCGATGCCCCCGGTCCCCCCTGCTGCACCTGACGCGCGGCCTCACTCACCTGCTGCTGCGCCGCCGCCATCGTCTGTTGCGAGCGCGGCGAGACCAGAGCTGACTGGCGCGCCTGTTCGGCGAGGCGCTGCTGCGCCGCCTGCACCCCCTGCTGCACCGCACTCTGCCGCGCGCGCACCGCGGGGTCGGCGGGATCCTGCCGCGCTTCCTCGGCCACGCGCTCCTGCTCCCGCGCGAGCTGCAGGAGTTCCTGCACCGAGCGATCGAGCGCCGAGGTGAGCTCACCTCGCCACTCGGCGAGCTGCGCGCGCTGCGTCTCGGCGAGGGTGCGCGCCGCCTCCTCCGCCGCCTGCGCCGCGGTCTCCGCCGCCCCCTCACGCGACGCCGCCTCCGCACGGCGCGCCGCCTCGGCGGCCTCACGCGCCCCCCGCGCGCCGGTCTGCGCCCGGGCCGAGGCAAGCCGCTGCGCCATCGCCTCGACGGCCTGCTCGAGCGCATCGGCGCGGCGCGCCAACTGCTCGGCGGTGGTCGGCGGCGGCGCGGAGTCCGCCGCGCCCTTCGCATCCGCGTACCGACGCTGGTCCTTGGCGAGCGCCTCCGCCTGGTCGGCAGTCGTGCGCATCGCTCCTTCGAGCGCGGCCCGTTGCAGCATCTGCGCGCTCCGCTCCAACGCCTCACGCATCCGCTGTTGCTGTGCCGCGACCTCCGCGAGCGACTGGCGCGTGCGGTCGGCGTCGCCCGACTCTCGGGCCGCGTCGAGTCGCTGGAGCGACGCGTCGAGCGATCCCGAGAGCGCCTCACGTAACAACCGCTGCGCGTCCTGCAGTTGCCGTGCGAGCGTGGTGTCGAGCGCACCGGCCTGACGCAACCGTTCCTCGAGTGTCTGCGCGGTGGCCTCGAGCTCTGCCACCTTCTCCTGCACCGCCCGTTGCTGCGCCGCGATCTCGCGGGCCTGCTCGGCGCGCTCCGCCCGGAGCGCCCCGCGATCCCGGGCCTGCGCCGCATCGGCCGTGCGCTCCGCCAACGCCGCCTGGGCGCGTGCCGCCGCGACCGCCGCGGCCGCCGCCGCATCGCCGACCTCCCGCGCGGCCTCGCGGCCCTCATCTGCCGTCGGCACCTGCAGCTCGAGTGGCGCGCTCTCCACCACACGAGCCCGCGGCCCCGCCTCGCGCGCGACCGCGACGAGACGGACCGTCGCGCCCGGCGTGAGTCCGAGTGCCGCGAGATCGAGCCGCACCGCGCCGACCCACGCCGCCTCTCCACCAGCGCTGAGCGTCGTCTCCGTCGATGCCCCGCCCTGCCCCGCCGCATCGATCACCTGCCGACGGATCGCGATCGTCCCGAGCCGATGATCATCCTCGGCGACCACCTCGATCGCGACCCGCGACGCGGGATCGACGCGCACCGGCCCCTCCGGATTCACGATGCTGATCCGCGGCGCGAGGTCGGGGATCACCTCGACCGCCAACGGCGCGGGGAGATCCTCGATCGGCGTCGACCGCCCCACCGCCTCCCATGCATAGGAACCGCTTCGAGTCGGCGTGAAGCGCCCACCGAATCGCAGACCCTCCGCCGGCAGCGCCACGCGCGCCGAGCGCGCGACCGGGCGCGCGGCCGGGCCGGGCGCCTCCATGTCATCGACCGGGACGAGCGTCACGGACGCCAAGGCCTCCGAGGCGCGCCCCTCGATCGCCAGCACCGTCCCTTCGGGGATCTGCAGTGGCATCTCGGCATCGACCGACTCGGCGGGGCGTTCGAGATACGCCGGGAACACCGCCGTGACGCGCACATCGCCGAGGAAGGGGCGATCGACCGCGCGCACCTGTGCCGTATCGGTGGTGACGCGCCCATCGGAGGCGACGAGGCGGAGGTCGGCGTCGACACGCGCGAGGGTGAGACGCGCGCGCCCATCGGCGGCGACCGCGAGCAGCGTATCGCGCCATCCCGCCCCAAGTGGGCGCCAGGTCACCTGCACCGTCGGCCGCCCATCGGCGCGCAGGTCGATCGCGAGCGAGCTCCCGCGCGCCACGCCGATCGGGAGTCCATCGAATCGCAACGGGGCGAGTAACTGCCCTCGCGCGGCGGCGATCGGCCGCTGCATCACGCGCCACCCATTGGGCTGAGCCCGCCACGTGAATCCAGCGACGAGCGACGCGCCGAGCATCGCCACCACCGCGAGCCCCATCCCACGCCGACGCCGAGCGGCGGCGCGAGGGGCGAGCGCATCGACAGCGGGCGCGAGCTGCTCCCCGATCCGCGCCGCCGCCGCGTCGATGAGCACGCTCCGCGTCGACGCGAGCTCGAGCACGCCGACCAGCGCCCCCCGCCGGAGCCCCTGCTCCCCTTCGATCGTCCGCGCCACGTCGAGCGGCGCGGTCCGCCGCGCACTCCAGTGGTGGCCCCGCCAGGCGATCACCACCAACCCGGCGAGCACCGCGAACCAGCAGAACAGCGGGAGGAGTGCCGGCCAGGCGATCCATCGCCCATCACCGAGGAGCGTGGCGGCCGTCGCGAGCCCGGCGAGCCCCCATGCGGCGCCCATCGCGGCGACCCGCCCGCGATCATCGCGTCGGATCCGCGCCACCTCGCGCGCGACCAGGGCGACCGGATCCATCACCATGCCGCGCTCACCGTCCGACCGCACTCGTCACCGCATAGACGAAGAGGTTCACCCCCATCCGGAGCGCCGCCTCATGCGCCTCCGGCGGATCGGCGGGATAGGTGCCGATGTCCTCCCATCCGTTCCCGAGATCGCTCTCGTGCGAATAGAAGACAGCGAGGCGATCCCCGATGAAGATCCCGAACCCACGCGCGGGCTTGTTGTCGTGCTCGTGGATCTTCGGGATCCCCTGCGGGAAGGGATAGACGATCCGATAGATCGGATGCGTGAGCGGGACATCCACCAGCGCGCGGTCGGGGAAGACGCGCGCGAGCTCACGGCGCACCGCCGGATCGAGCCCATAATTGTCATCGATGTGCAGGAACCCGCCGCGCAGAAGATAGGTGCGCAGCCGCTCCACCTCGTCCTCGCGCAGGCGGATGTCCCCATGCCCGGTGAGATGCAGGAAGGGGTGATCCCAGAGCCGCTCATCCCGCAGGGTGAGTCGCACCTCGTTCGGTTCGACCGCGAGTGTGGTGCGCGTACGGATCGCGCGAATGAGATTGGGGAGACTCGACGGGTTGGCATACCAGTCATCGCCCTGGTATTGGACGCGCGCGACGGTGAGGCGTGGGACGGTGACAGCGGGCGCGCCAAGCGCCACGGCGATCACGATGGCCGCGACGATCCCCTTCATTCGTGCGCCAGCCGATACGCGAGGTTCCGCGGTGCCCCTCGCTCCTGCAGCGCCTGCGACACCTCGCGCGCCGTGCGCCCCTCGGCACGCCACGATTCCACAAGCGATCGCAGCGCCGCCTCATCGAGCGCCACCGGCGCTCCCGCCCCGATCACGAGCACCACCTCGCCGCGCGGTGGCTGCGCCTCGGCCGCCGTCGCCACCTCGCGCACCGTCCCGCGCACCACCGTCTCGAACTGCTTGGTCAACTCACGCGCCAAGACGGCGGGGCGATCTCCCGCGCCTGCCGCCTCGAGCTCCCGCAACGTCTCCGCCGCCCGCGACGGGGCCTCGTAGAGCACCACGGTGTGGGGGGCCGCGACGATCGCCTGGATCGCCTCGGTGCGCTCGCGCCCCTTCCGCGCGAGGAAGCCGAAGAAGGTGAAGCGCTCCGCCGAGAGTCCGGAGATCACCAAGGCCGCCAGGAGCGCCGATGGACCAGGGACCGGGGAGACCGTCACCCCCGCCTCGATCGCCGCGCGCACCAAGCGGTCGCCCGGGTCGGAGAGCAGCGGCGTCCCCGCGTCGCTCACCAACGCGAAGGACTCGCCCGCGACGAGTCGCGCGACGAGTCCCGGGACCCGCGAGGCCTCATTGTGTTCGTGATAGGCCAGGAGCGGCGTGCGGATCTCGAACCGCTCGCAGAGCCCCCGGGTGTGCCGCGTATCCTCCGCGAGGATCGCCGACACGCCACGCAGCACCTCGACCGCCCGGGGACTCAGGTCGCCCAGATGCCCGATCGGGGTGCTGACGACGTGCAGCGTCCCCCCGCCGGCGCTCACCCCAGCTGCGCGTCGAACTTCGCCGCGAGCGCCGGCTTGGGCACCGCGCCGATCACCTGATCCACCAGCGTCCCATTCTTGAAGAAGAGGAGGGTCGGGATCGACCGGACCTGGAACTTCATCGCCGTCTTCTGATTGGCGTCGACGTCGAGCTTGGTCACCTTGACCTTGCCGTCATACTCCGCCGCCAGCTGGTCGAGGATCGGGGCGATCATGCGGCAGGGGCCGCACCAGGTCGCCCAGAAATCGACGACCGCGACCCCGGCATGCTGCTCCACCTCGGTCGCAAAGGACTCATCGGTCACCACCACGGGCTTCGACATCGTGTTCTCCTGTTCGGATCGGGCGACGGTGCCAACCACCGCCGCATCTCGCTAACGTTCCAGTGACCCTTCGTGCCTGCGTCGCACCCGGAGCCGCCTGAATGACCACCCCTGCCACCCCTCGAGGCACCCGACTCGCTCACATCGGCATCGCCGTCGAGTCGCTTCAGGGGATCCTACCGTTCTATCAGGAACTGCTGGGCCTCCCGGAGGTCCCGCTCGACGATGCCGATGGCGCGCGCATCGTCGGATTGGCCGCGGGAGAACCGCTGGTCGAGCTCCTCGAGCCGGCCGTCGCGGACTCCCCGATCGGGAAGTTCCTCGCCACGCGCGGCCCGGGGATCCATCACCTCTGCTTCCACGTCGACGACCTCGACGGCACCCTCGCGCGCTGCCGCGCCGCCGGGATCCGCCTGATCGATGAGACCCCGCGGATCGGCGCGGAGGGGAAGCGGATCGCGTTCCTCCATCCGAGCGCGACCGCCGGTGTCCTCATCGAACTGATGGAATATTAATGGGGACGTTACCGGCAGAAGGCCGCGACGGGGGCCAGCCCCACGTCTTCCACGAACCAGCGCCCGATCTTGGGGTTCAGCACCGTCGTGAAGGTGGTGCGGGCCTTGAGGTCGCCCTGCACCAGGTCCACCGGGATCAGTTGCCGTCCCCCCTGCCCCGTCTGCGGCATCCCCAGCGTCGCCTGGTCGTGGCGCAGATGGCAGATGATGATCATCGCGCGCTGCTCCACCTCGGCGGTCTTGGCTCGATCGCGGACCGGGGACTCGGCATTCCCCCACACCGAGGCGAGCCCACGCAGGTCGTTCCCGCGTGCCGCCGCCAGGAAGCCACGGACCGCAGCATCGGCGCTCTCGGCGCCGGCCACCGGCCCCGCGGGCACCGACGCGCACCCGGTGAGCCACCCCATCGTCAGCAGTATCACGAGTCGACGCACCACGCACTCCCTTGTGAGAGGACCTCTCGCGGAAGATGACCCGCCAACGCCTGTACATCAACATCGATCATGTGGCGACGGTGCGGCAGGCCCGCCGTGCCGCCTACCCTGATCCCGTGCGCGCGGCCCGCCTCTGCGAAGACGCCGGTGCCGATGGGATCACCGCGCACCTGCGCGAGGATCGCCGCCACATCCAGGATGCCGACATCGAGGGGCTCGTCGCCCAGGCGCGCACCCCGTTCAATCTCGAGGTCGCCGCCACCGACGCGATGATCGCCCTCGCGACACGGCTGCGTCCGCATCAGGTCACCCTCGTCCCCGAGAAGCGTGAGGAGG
>Ga0068872_10000851_pt1 | contig 25103 bp, 10 predicted proteins | sample NOAtaG_7_FD_66441 | JGI IMG/M metagenome (GOLD analysis project Ga0068872, IMG submission 66441) | Freshwater lake microbial communities from Lake Erie, under a cyanobacterial bloom - NOAA_Erie_Diel1S_2200h metaG | ecosystem: Environmental > Aquatic > Freshwater > Lake | place: USA: Ohio, Lake...
GAAACTGCATTGGCCGAAGCACAACAGACAGCACAACTTCAGATGAGCCAGGATTCGATTGCTTTGCTGGCCGATCAGGAAGTGACTTCCTCGCCTGCCATCCAAGCCCTGGATGCCCGAATCAAGGAAATCGAATTCCGCGTGGACAAACTCAAAGCATCCAGTGTTGGGGAGAGGAATCCGATCTACCAACAGCAGATTTCGGAGAAGGCGATTCTCGAGTCCAAGCGTGAAGACATGAAGAAGCAGATCCTCGAAACTTCAAAGCAAAGGATTGCTGGACAAGGGGTAGAGGAGCGGAAGAAATCGGTCTCTGAATTCGCCGACAAAGTCAAAACGCTGAAGGACCGTCGGGCGAGCCTTGAGTCGCAGATTAAAGAGTTCATCAGCATGATGAAATTGACTGGCTCGGGAGGTGCGGAACTGCAGTTTGCGGAGGCCGATTTGTTGGAGTGGCAGAAGACCCGTGGTCAGATCCATGACCGCAGCGTCGCCCTGGCAACGGAGCGGGAGAGTCTTGAGCCGATTCGCGAACTGCAGAGATCGACCCCGCCCAAACTGCCGGTGGAGTCGCTTCCGCTCAAGCAGTTGCTCTTTGCCAATGCAATCGGCTTGGCTCTCCCTTTGCTAATTGCTTTTGGTTTGGAATTGAGGTCGCATCGCATCGATAGCGCGATGAGCCTGGAGAAGCAGTCGGAAATGTTGGTGCTGGGCGAAATTTCCGCCCTCCCTTATTCAGCGGACCCTGGCAGCAAGCGGGCTGAAAAGGCTCTTCGACTGTACGAGGAAAGCATCGACTCTCTGACGATGTCCCTGGTGCTCTCCCCCAATCTCAAGCAGGCTCGAACTCTGGCGGTCACCAGCGCTTTAGCCGCCGAGGGCAAGACCACCGTAGCCTGCCAGTTGGCTTTGAGCATTGCCAGATCGACGGGGAAAGTCGTCCTGCTGATCGACGGAGACATGCGGGCTCCTGACGTACATCACGTTTTCGATCGGAAGATGAATTCCGGATTGGCTGGTTTTCTCAGCGGTGAGAACGATTTGTCCGAGGTGATCGACCGCGATTGGAGCAGCCAGGTGCACATCTTGCATGCCGGGTACCTGAAGGGCAGCCCGCATCGCCTGCTGTCACAGGGAGCCATCGATCGGCTGATCGAGAAAGCGAAAGAGAGCTACGACTACGTCATCATCGATACTCCACCGATTTTGCCCGCCAGCGAGTCGTTGATTTATGCCAGATCGGTCGATTACTGCTTGGTCTGCGCGTTGCGAGACCGCAGTCGGGTTGAACAACTGATGCAGGCGGTCAACAAGCTGGAAGCTGCTGGCGCCAATGTGGCTGGGGCAGTTTTATCAGGCGTCCCATTCCGTGAGTATTCAAAGTACTACGGCGATTATGCCTATGGAAATTGGGATCGCTCGCAGAGCTGAATCCGAACGAGTGCCAAGGACCGGCTGAGATTCGCATCTGGAAACCACCGCTATGCCAAAATCGGAATCTCGTCAGAGACACTCCCGCCTGGAGATGAACTATCGTTTTCTGTTGAAGTCGATGGTTCTTTTGGCCCTGGTTGCTTCGGTATTCGCAGCAGCCCATTGGATCCAATTGGGGCGTGTTTCCACGGCGCTCAAGGCCCAGTCGAGTGCTGCAGAAAAGGCAGACGAGTTGGGGCGAGCTTCGGAACTGCTCGATCGCTACCTGTCGCTGAATCCCAACGATTCGCCCGAATTGGTCCACTCATTGTCCCTTCGCGAGAAGGCCGCCAACACGCCACCGTTGTTGCGAAGTGTGATCTCCTTCGGCTTTCGCGTTTTGGGGACGCTGCGTGCCGAGACTCCACCCGATTCTGCCAAGATCATCGACGTCCAAAAGACGCTGGTTCGCCTGTTGATGAAGAGGGCAGCCTTTGAGGGGCAAGCGGTAGCTCCCAATACCTTCACTGAAGCCCAGTCCATCCTCGTGGACATGGCACCCACAATCGCCCAAGAAGACCAACTCTGGTTGCGGGAAAACCTCGCCATCTGCCTTTTTTCGACTCGAAGGTCTCCAGGGGCTTCGACGAAAAAGGGGGGGAGCATGGCTCAACGTGGGGGATGGCAAGATGAATTCTTGGAGCAGTCCCCGCTACAGGCGATCACCTCCGTGCTGGATGAAGGAAGCACCAATCTGGACGTGCTCGAATGTGCCGCCAGCATCCTGATCGATCCAGAAGCAATCAACTACACCTGGGAGGATACGGCACTCAAACTTCCTGCGACCAAACGCCTGCAGTTGGTTCAGTCGTACTTCGAGCGTGCAGCTCCCGCACACACGGAAGACAGCCGTTTCTTCGCCTCCAGAGCAGTCGCCAGCCAGCAACTGAATCCCAGACAGTCGGAAACTGATTTTCGGAAAGCTGTAGAGCTGGATCCGAAGAATCTGAATCTTGTCAAAAATACTGCCGCTTTCTTTTTCCGGCGCTATCTTGATAACGCACGTCTTTCGCTGACCGATGAGTCGATCGCAGCAAGAGACGAGTCATGGAAGTACGTGAACATGGCGACTGACTTGACCACAGAGGTCGACCCGCAACTGGTGATGTTACGAGGCCAGTTGCTGGCGTCCGAAGAGAAGTACGATGAGTCAGTTTCTGTCCTATCGAAGCTGGCGAATCGCGCAGACGAACAGGGAATCTCTGCTCGAATGGCTGTCGCCGACTTGCTGGGTCGTCAGGGCAAGTATGACGAGCTGATGGAATGGACGAAGGAAACGGAGACGCTGCTAGCCAAAGCACAATTTGACTTGCGCGCAAGGCGGAACGACCTCAGCTTGATCAATGATCGCCAAAGAGCTTCCGGCTTGCTGCGCAGTGGCCGATACCGAGAGGCACTGAATATTCTCAAGCGAATTGAAGAGCAAGCAGTCAAGAATCAAACCAATCTGTTGGACGAATTGATGCTGGGCGACTGCTACTTTGCCCTGGGAGATTTCGCCTCAGCCGAAAAACATATGGAAACGGCGATCAAATCTGCTTCCGACGATCAGGCATTATTGCGGAAGCTGGCTGCTGTGAAGGTTAATCTTTTCCGCCCCGCGGAAGCTGCTGCCACCATTCGAAAGATTCCTTCGAAGACGAAGGAAGACTGGTTGCTGTTGGGCAAAAGCATTTTTTTAGCCAAAGACGCCGATCGCACTAGCGAGGGCACCGCACAGGAGTTGGAACAGGCGCTGCGATTCGCCCGAGAGGCAAGTGTCAATCAGAATCCAACCAAAGAGTTTCAATGGAACCTGGACCTCTTCGAACTGCTTGCCAAGAACCAACGGGATGATGCGTCCAAAATCACCAAGGAGCAACTCGGATTGGGGCTCATGGAGCTGATAGACCGGTATCCCGGTGAAGAGCCACTCGCCAAGGCCGTGACGTCGATTCTTATACAAGAAAACATGAGAGAACTGGCTCAACAGGTGCGGGAGCTGGCGATCAAGCAAGCGCCGAACTCCTGGCTCAGTATCGAAATGCAGGTCGACAAAGCGTTAAACAGCCAACAAACGTCCGAAGCATTCCAGATCCTCCAAACATTCCTCGCCGGTCACCCCAACGAAAATGCTGCGTGGAGTGCAATGACCCGGCTTTACGCATTTCCTAATTTTCCTTTCTCCAGCGATACTGCTACTTGGGATTTGCTTCCCAAGGTGTCCGCCACGCAATTGAACTCCATTCTCAGACTATGGATGCGGTTGCCATTTGACGTTCCAATGTCCCAGGAAGCTTTCGATCACTGGGTCAGTCGGACCCAAGGTCTTGTGACCTACCTGAACGACCATCCGGATTCAACCCCTGCGTGGAGCAACGTGCTGAAAACGTCGATCGCGGTTGCTAAGGCGGAAAAGGGATCTACCACAGAACCGCTCGAACCATTGGTGGCCGCCTGCAAGTCCGAGCATGGAAGTTTGCCGGAGGTCCATCTGCTCGCAGGCAGGCTCTCATTGCTTCAAAGCAAGCCATCGGATGCGTTGGTCCATCTCAGGGAAGCCGAGCGGCTTGGACTATCGACCGACCGAGTTTCAGAAGCGATCTTGTCATCACTCCTCCTGACCGGAAGAACGGCCGATGCCAGTCTCTACCTGCGGGAACTCGGAGAGTCGGTCTTTCGATCGGGACGGCTGTCCCAACTGGCCATCACCATGGCCTCTTCCGAAGCAGGAAATCGTCTCGATGTAGCAAGAAAGGCGGCCAATATTCGGGCCAATGACCCCATCGCCTGGATCACTCTGACGAATCTGCTCATTTTCGAAGCCAGAAAGTATCCCCTGGATCAACGCAAACGGTGGACGGATGAAGCGCTAGGTGCGATTCAAAAGGCCCAAAATATCCGACCGCTCGATCCGGTCATCGAAAAAGCATTCCTCTTCGATATCGCAACTGCTCTCGGCGAAAACGAGAATGCAATGGAGGTCTTGAAGCAGTTGGAGCAGATTGATGCGAAGCCCCCGCTTGCCAAGAACCTAACTGTCGCGTCGATGCACGAATCCCTTGGCCAACTTGCGGAGGGAATCGCAGTGCTCGAAGCGGCGCGTGTCGATTACCCCGACGACAATCGGCTTCTTGAGAATCTCGGAAAGCTCTACCACGCCACCAACCAGGTCGAACCGCTCATTCAGATCCTTGGCATCCAACTGGCCAAGGATCCGCAGAATGTGAATCTCCGGCGACGCTACGCCAGCCAATTGGCGTTTCGCGGACGACCCGAAGATTGGGAGAGGGCTGAAAAACTTCTCAACAATGAAGGGATCGCGGAAACCGATGTCGATACTCGAATCAAAGTCCAACTCCTCCTGACCAGAGGAAGAGAAGCCGACTTGACGAAAGCCCAGGCGCTGATGGAAACCCTCATCCGCAAATCGCCAGCTCCCACCGCGGAGGATCGTTTTGCGTTAGCCCAGATCTACGAACGAAGCCTGCGACTTTCCATCAGCCGCAACACCGACCTAGAGAAAATGAAGGATCTGCGGGAGAAGATCTTCGAGCTGATTGAAACGAACGTGTCGACTCCAAGCCCGGATGTTCGACATCTTATATTCGCAGTCCGTTTTTGTTTGGAAAATGGAATGCTTGAGGATGCTAAGAGTTTCGCAGCTCGCGTGGAGTCGTTGGGCGCCAATAGTTTTGAAGCAGCTGAAGTGAAAGCCCAGATTCACGTCTACGAGAATGCCAAGGATCTTGCTAGCCAGGAGCTAGAGCGGTGGGTCAGCCTCGAGACGGCTCAAAAGAACGATAAAGCCAGTCGAGCTGAAGTTTTCCGAAGAACCAGCGTCGCATTCAAATCGCTAGAGATGTTCGATAAGGCTCTCGAATACGCCAAGAAAGCATACGACGAATCTCCCGACAATGGGCTCTATCTGGTTTCGATTGTGGGCGACCCGAAGAATCAAGCTCCTCGGAGTGACGTGATCGCCCAGTTGCGAGCCAGAGCGGAGAAGACAAGGGCAGCAGATGACGCCATTTTGCTGGGCGACCTCATTGCTGTTTCGCCCGCCGACAGCTTGGACCTGCAGCCTCTAGAGCCATTTTTCAACGACATACTCCAGTCGCATCCAGACGATTTACGTCTGCAGTTCACGCTGGCCAATATGTACCTTTCCCGTGGAAAGACCGAAGAAGCCAGTCGCCTTTACCGAGCGATACTCGAAAAGAATCCGGCCAACTCCGCCGCATTGAACAACCTGGCCAACATCCTTCTCGAAGACCCAACTTCGATTGCGGAAGCTCTCAGTTGCATTGAGAAGGCCCTGTTCCAGGAACCAGGCAATGCCCTGATGCTCGATACCAAAGGTTCCATTCTCCTAAAGATGGATAAAGCTCAGGAAGCAATTCAGGTCCTCGAGTCCGCCTTGGCGATCAGCAAAGATCCACGAATCGGACTTCATCTTTTTGACGCGTTGCGGCGCTCAGGACGCAATGAAGAGGCGGCAAACATTCTGAGAAAACTTGATCGAGAGGAGTTGAGCCGTTCGTTGCTGAGCCCAGACGATCAGAAGATTCTGGACAGCATCAAGAATGCTCTTTAGGCGATTTCGCCGCTCTCTAGAGGAATATGTGGAATCATGAATAAATTCAGTCGAAGACAACTACCGATACTACTTTTCTCACTTTTCTTTTTCTTTTTCTCTGGGGCTGTACAGGGCTGGTTCTCTGGACGTTGGGTCGATCGTTCCAAGCAACAAGCCATAAGCCAAGCGATCACAGAGCTACCCACCTCAGTGGGGGACTGGACCATGCAAAAAGATGTGCCCCTTGGAAAGTCGGCACTCGCATTGCTCAATCCATACGGTTATATCAATCGCGTCTACGCCAACGAGAAAACTGGTTGGATCATCTCGATTGCCGTACTTTATGGCCTCAAAGGGCCAATTGCCGTGCACACACCGGAAGTCTGCTACTCCAGTCGCGATTTCGTCCTCTTGGGCTCCAAATCGGCCTACACCCTTCCGATCTCCAATGAAGGAACCCTTTGGAGCCAAGAGTTCCAATCGCGAAAGGTTGGTGCCGAGCACATGATGGTTTATCATGGTTGGTCAGATGGCGGGCCCTGGATGGCTGCGAAAAACCCAAGATTCCTTCGGACCGAAACACTTGCCAAACTTCAGATTGCTGCTTTCGGCGCAGACAAAGAGCAAGATCCGATCCCTGAATTCCTAGAGCAATTTGTCCCTTTACTCCGGACAGCACTCGGAGGGGGTACCTGATTCGATGACTCCTCGCAATACTCTTTCTCTCTCCGCGAATGCTTTGGAAAGTACGTTCGTGGCAAGCAAACTACCTGAAGCGGGCGAAGTTGCCCCCGGTCGGGATCTTTACGATCCTGAGACCGATGGAGTGCCGGTACCTACTTACGTGCATTGGAAAAGGTTGTGGGAGTTGCCGCTAGCGACGCTGCTGGCCATCGCGATCGTACCGGTGATTGGAGTCCTCGTTTTGGTGGTGCGGTGCACCAGCCCCGGTGCCGGCATTTACCGTCAGACTCGAGTTGGCCGTCACGGACACACCTTCACCATCTACAAGATTCGGAGCATGGTGCACGATGCCGAGGCAGGTGGTGCTCAGTGGGCCCAAGGCAAGCACGATCAGCGCGCGACGGGGATTGGCTCGTTTTTGCGACGTTTGCACCTCGATGAACTTCCTCAGATTTTCAACATCCTGAAGGGAGATATGTCCTTCTGCGGCCCGAGACCGGAAAGGCCGGAGATCATCGAGAAAGAAAGACTGGTCGATCGTGTTCCAGGCTACAGCAATCGACTGACGGTGCGTCCTGGAGTCACCGGTTTGGCCCAAATCAACCTGCCAGCCGATGATTCGATCGATTCGGTTCGGATGAAGCAGTGCCTCGACATGCAATACATCGAGCATTGCAGCCCTTCGATGGACTTCGGGATCATCGCCTGCACGGCACTCAAGGTGTTTGGCATTCAACGACCAAGCGTCACCAAACTCTTTGGGGTGATGGCCGTTGCTTCCTCCCCTAGATTTTCTGACCACGACGAATCCAACTCGCAGTCCCAGGACGACTCGAGCAGCATGTAGGCCCCCCGCCTCCACTTGCGATCCACTGCGTCGCGAATGAAGCCCGACAGCCCTGCCGTTTTCCGGCCAAGACGGGGCTTGATGATTACCCGATTGGCAGAAGCTGACGATCCGCTGTTTCTTTCTCTCCCAGCCAAATGATCTGTCTGGAGAGCCTTAGATTCTCGCTGTCGGCAGGACGATTGTTCTTTGGACCAGCGAGCGAACTTGGCTGGTTTTCGACAGCCCCTAACATTCTCGGGGGATGATCGATCCGTCCTTGGAAGCAAACCAAAAAGAGTCCTTGGTACACCGATCGAATCGGGGATGCACCTGCGTTTGCTCTGGAGTGGCTCACTAGATATCCGCAGGATCTGGCGCCCCATGGGAGCCAAACCTTCCGCATGGGGATAGCAATATCTAGAGACATTCAAGGGGCGGGGCAATCCTGTCGCGAAAGCGGCAGTTGTTTAGCCCGATCGGTCGCTTTGAAGCACTCATTGACCTGGATTTTGGGGCCATTCGCAGACCGTCCAATCGCATGGTCGAATAATCGACAACATCATTCGACCGATAGCCATTGACGGAGGAAGGAGCTGGGAGCCTTCTACCAACTACAAAAATCGCACGGTTCCCAAGAGCTCCTATCCACCCGCGACCGCTCAGACTTCTTCCGGCTCCAGCTCCACTGAAAGAATCTCAATAGCCTGCAAAGGGACATCATCGTGACGTCCGCGCGACCCTGTCTTCACTCCTTCGATCTTATCCACCACGTCCATACCTGAAACAACTTCGCCAAACACCGCGTATCCGACGCCATCCGAAGCTCGGGAACGGTCGAGGAATAGATTGTCGTTGGTGTTGATGAAGAATTGGCTGGTAGCGCTGTCGGGAATGTTGGTACGAGCCATCGCGAGGGTGTACTTGCGGTTCGACTTGCCATTTGAAGACTCGTTCTTGATCGGAGCCAAGGTCTTCTTCTCCTGCATGGCAGCGTTCATTCCGCCCCCTTGGATCATGAAGCCTTGGATCACCCGATGAAAGATCGTCCCATCATAGTGGCCAGAACGCGCGTACTGAATGAAATTGGCGGTTGTGATCGGCGCCGCCGACGAATCCAAACGAACATGGATATCTCCGGCGGTCGTTTTGAGAATTGCCATCGCAGTTTACCTCATGATGTGAAGGGAAAGGAAGTGCGGTCGTACTCGGCTTACTTGGAAGCTTCAAGAATAGTCACCGATTCGATGACGATAGGTTTGACTGGTACGTCATCAAGAGGCCCGATGGTGCGGGTTGCAGCCGACTCAATGGCGTCGACGACTTCCTGCCCAGAAACAACCCGTCCAAAAACCGCATAGCCCACGCCGTCTCTAGCCCGATCCCGGTCGAGCAGGCTGTTGTCGGTCGTATTGATGAAGAACTGGCTACTGGCGCTATCCGGGTCGGAGGTGCGGGCCATCGCAATGAAATACTTTTTGTTGCGCAGGCCATTGTTCGATTCATTCTGGATCGGTTTGCGGGTCGCCTTTTCTTTCAGTTGGGCGTCGAAGCCGCCCCCTTGGATCATGAACCCTTTGATCACCCGATGAAAAACCGTTCCGGAAAAATGCCCTGACTTCGCGTACTCGACGAAATTTTCGACAGTGATTGGTGCCTTCTCCGCATCCAACTCAAGGCGAATATCCCCCATACTGGTTTTCATGACTGCGATCACCGGTTCGGCGGCGCTGGCATGGGAACTCACCGCGAAAAAAATCGCGGCAAGGATCCCACCGTAGACAACAAAGCTACTCGTTCGACGATGCGATTTTTCTAAGTTCATTTTCCTCTTCCCTGATCCAAAGGAGTACGAGTTGATGGACCGCAGTACCAGGACATCTCCAGGCGGTCGGCCTTATTGTAGGCGAGCTTGGAGGTCTGCGAGAGGCGATGCAGCGGGAAATCAGTTCAAGCGGCCGCTTCCTCCACAGCAGCAGATGCTCCGGAGCACACCTCGGAGGAAGTCCCGAGCCATCCACGGGTGGTGCTTGCTGTTGATGTGGGCTTTTTCGGTCGACGCTTCCATCGTAAGTTGCGATGCCAGCCAGGGTCAGGGACAGGACGGCGATCACACTGAGACGCCCCGCCCGAATATCGTCTGGATCACCAGCGAAGACAACGGACCGCAGCTTGGATGCTACGGCGATCCGTGGGCAGTGACTCCGAATCTCGATCAGTTGGCCTCTCGAAGCATTCGATTTACGCGTTGCTGGTCGAATGCACCGGTCTGTGCGCCGGCTCGCACGACCCTGATCACTGGCGTATGGCCTACCAGTTTGGGAGCCAGCCACATGCGAAGCGAGGTACCATTGCCGGCCATGATGCGGCTGTTTCCACAGTACATGCGTCAAGCTGGCTACTACTGCACTAACCGACAGAAGGAGGATTACAACGTTCGTCCTTCAGCAAGTCCATGGGATGCTTCCGGTCCGCAGGCTCATTGGAAGCAGAGGCGAGCTGACCAACCTTTCTTTGCGGTATTTAATATTGGCACCACCCACGAAAGCCAGATCCGAAAAAGACCCCATGATTCGAAGCTTGATCCGCAAAGTATTTCGGTTCCGCCATACCATCCCGACCTGCCTGAAGTTCGCCGCGATTGGGCTCAGTATTACGACAAGATCGAGCAGATGGATCAGGAGGTGGGAGAGATCCTTCGTCAACTCGACCAAGAAAACCTACTGGCTTCGACCATCGTCTTTTATTTTGGGGATCATGGCAGTGGCATGCCCCGCAACAAACGATGGCTTTACCAGGGTGGTCTCCATGTCCCACTTCTGATTTCCGTTCCACCAAATTTCGCTTCCGTGGCTCCGGAAGGAATGCGAGCAGGGACTGCCAGCGACGTGGCCATCAGCTTCATCGATATGGCTCCTACGACGCTCTCCCTTGCTGGGATCAGGCCACCTGAGTGGATGTCTGGAAGGGCCTTGCTGGGAAAGTACCAGCGCGAACCCGTTCGCTATCAGTTCGGATTTCGGGATCGCATGGATGAGCGGGTCGATTGTTCGAGAGCAGTTCGGGATGAACGGTTTCTTTACATCCGCAACTGGATGCCTCATCTGCCACAAGGTCAATTCCTCGATTACATGTTCCTCACGCCAACCACTAGGGCATGGGAAAAGCACTGGAAGGAAGGAAAGACCAACCAGGCTCAATCAGCTTTTTGGTTGCCCAAGCCGACTCATGAACTCTACGACTTGGCTACCGATCCACACCAGGTTCACAACCTGATCGGTCAAAAGGGAATGGAGGCCGACCAGGTCCGTTTGAGTCGTGTGCTGTTGGAGTGGATGGTGGAGTCGCGGGATTGGGGGCTGACCCCCGAGTCGATCATGCTTGCTGACTCCAAGGACTCCAGCCCCTGGGAAACTGGACAGCGTCTACCTGAGTCACTGATGCGATCTCGGGTGGAGGCGGCCGACTGGGCCAGTAAACAGCAGGGGACCGAGACAGATTCCCTGTCGGAGGCGGGGCGATGGTTGCAGTCGGAGGACACAGTGCAAAGATACTGGGGAGCTATGGGACTATTGATCCGAAAGTGTAGAGAGGAAATCGATGAGGATCTTATCCTCGAACCCCAATTGCAGGACCGAGAGCCGATGGTGAGAGTGGTTGCTGCGGAGTTTCTTGCGCGATCCAAGGACTCAGCGATACGAAATCGGGGGATCGATCAACTCGTGGCACTTGCGCTGACAGCACAGGAAGACTCCGATGCATCGACTATCATGCTAGCCAGTTCCGCTTGCCATAGCCTGCTGAACTCGCAGGCTGGTGGAAAAGAGTTCGCGGAACGACTCTCGGGACTTCCTGTCACTCCGAAGGCCATTCCAGCCCGGTACCACCCCTATCTGAAGGACTTCATGAGAACCTTTCAGGACAGAAGCGATGGGGTCCCATGATTCCACTAGGTTCCACCTCCCGCCAGGGGCGGCGGATCATCCAATTGCTCCATGCTATTTAGGATGACTTCAGCGAGCCCAAACCAAAGGACTTCGAGGCCCCCACGGGATGGCATTGCCGGTGTCAGGTTGCAAAAAGAATTGAGCTCAAAAAAAGAAAGGCCGCCACGAGGGCGGCCTTTCGGATGCTACTGGCGGTTGGACCGCTTGCTACGTCAGAACCCACCACCACCACCGCCACCGAATCCACCGCCGCCGCCGAATCCGCCACCACCGCCACCACCACCCAGTCCACCACCACCAGAAGTGCTATCCCCGGTAATGAAATTGAAGGTGTCGACGGCGAGGATGTCCATGAAGAAGGGAGCCGGTGAGACGCGAACGTACCGGCGGTCACCGGAGATGACGGCGCGAGCCATCATGAAGGTACCCTGAGGCATGAAGGTGATTTCGGGACGATAACCAACGGCACCGCGGAGCGGGAAGTTGCCGGTGGTACCCGCTAGCAGCCGCTGCTGCCACTCATACCATTCGGCGGCGCTCGAGCCGCTGCTGGAGTTTCCGCCCCCCATGAACTGCTGAGCCAAAACAGCACGACCAGCTTCCAGCCGCTTGTTCTGAAGGTCTGCGATTTGAGCTTCGACGATCGGGACATCTCGATGTCCGTTCTTGACCATTGCATCGATCAAGATGTCCTTGTCTTCCAGCGGGATCTGCTTTCGAACGTAACGCTCGTCAGCCGTCCCGAAATCAGTCAATAAATCGACCGTCACCTTACCTGCGGCAACATCGCCATAGGCTTTTCTAAGAAGGATGCGGTACTGCCCAGCGTATCCTTGAGGACAGATGTAGGTTTCCGAGTAGGTTCCATTTTGCGGTCCCTGTGCTGGAGAACCATCTCCCATGAGAATGCCGCCTGATACCGTTCGAGGATTAGTGAGAGAGCAGACGGTTCCAGCCGGTTCGGCAACCGTCAGATCGATATCCGCTTCTCCGGTCCAGCTCACGCGGATGACCAGATCGCGAGCCATAGCGGCTTTGATCTGGTTCTCAAAGGCCTTGGCTTCCATCGGTCGCTTGTTCTTGACCAACTGCAGATAAGTCGCTCTTGCCGACAGCTGGGCATTCTCGTAAATCGCAACCTTTTCCTCCGACCATGCTTGCTTGAGAATCCCGACGCAAGTCCAGCGGAGGCCATCCAGATCGTTCAGTTCGCGAGCCAGCGGGAGCCCTAATTCGTAGGGTTCGACCATCAAAGGGTTTGCAATCGCAACATCATGCAGGAGGTGCAGCGCCTCCTTTTTCATCCCTTGCTGGATCAGGTACTTAGCGATCCTCAAGGAATCCTGTACTTCTCCGGAGAAATCGACGGCCGACATCAGCACGCGGTACACATCGTGAGAAGGATACTCGCAAGCCTGCATCGAAAGACTCAATGCCTCATACATCCACGACTGAGGGTAACCACGTCGCAGCGATTCCTGGACGATATCGATGATGGTCTGGAAGTGAGCCTGTGACTCTGCTTTCCCTCCCTCGACGCCAAGCTTTTCCTTGGCGGCGATCAACTCGATTCCAACCAGTTCCTGCAGACCCTTCTGGAGAGCGACTAGTTCTTTTTCATTGGCGGTCTCCATGGCATCCAGCCACTGCTTGGCTTGAGTCAAAGACTTCGGCTCATCATTGGATTTCGCCGGCTTGGCTGGCTGGTCGGGGATGGCAAACATACCACCACCGCCACCCATCCCGCCCATGCCACCACCACCCATCCCGCCCATGCCACCACCACCCATCCCGCCCATGCCGCCGCCCATTCCGCCACCCATACCGCCGCCCATACCGCCACCCATTCCACCGCCCATACCACCCATCATGCCGCCACCGATAGGAAAGACCGGGACGACCAGATCACCGACGGGATAGACTTTGACAATGGCAGCCTCCGATTTGTCCTTGGTGGTGATCTTCAGCACTTCGTCCTGAATCACGTAGGTCAAATCGAGCGGTTCGAGAATCAATCGCAAAGCGGAGCGGAAGGAGACATCGGGCAGAGTCCGAGTCACTTGATCGTCGGCGTTCTGACCGGCTTCTTCCAGCGCGGCATCATCGATGTAGAAGGGAACGTCCCCTGCTTGCTTGCAGAGATCGTCCACTACGTCCCGAAGCGGGCGATTCCGAAAATCGACATTCACTTTCTGCTTCAACGAATCGTAAATCAACTGCTCGGACTTGCTGCTACCGCTGGAAAGATCGATCGATGCGAATCGCTCTCGCCGCGCAGTCAAGGTTCGCCAGACTTCGGGTGGAGGGTAGACAACAGGAGGCTCATCGACGAATGGAATCGCCGCGGCCTCGTTTAAGTAGAGAGCGTCGACAAAAGCTCGCCGACGCCGATCGACCACATCCTCCATCAACTGCTGATTGGCAGCGATACTCGATTCCAGTTCGACAACGCGAGCGATGACGCTGTCGCGGGCCAGATCTTTTACAACCGGCGCGATATCCGAATTCGCTTCAGCAAACAGTTGCTGCTGCATCAGCGAGTTGAACCGCTCCACCAACTGCTGAATGGAGTACTCCCGTCGATTCCGTTCATCCAGCAAGCGGCGAGAGGCGTTGGCTGCCGCAGCCGCCTGATCCGCCTGAGCCTGTCGGTCCCGATTGGCTCGCTCGCGCCTTGCAGCCGCCTGAAGAGTAGAACCCAACATCGACTCTAACTGCGTGCGAAGCCCAGGATCCAATTCCGAAGTCCTGCGAACTTCAGCCTGAAGAGCCTTCAGGTTGGCGATCGCAGAGGAGGGATCATTGACGATCGTTCGATTCGCCTCGCGAATCTGATTGCGGACCTCCGCTTCCATACGCTGGGAAACACGACGGCGATTGCCCTCTTCTTCAGCCAGAAGATCTCCGCCCGAAGAGAAGTCGTCCAAACCTGGAGCGGGCGAAAACAGTTCGCCGGGCAGAGGCGGCGCGACCCCTGGCTGCACCGCTTCTCCAGCGGCCGGCGGAATCACGGAGCCATCTACAACCGGAGGTGCGACTTGATCACCAGGAGGAGCCTGCACGAAGACTACAGGACGCACCAGGCGAGCCTCTTCCAATCGCTTGCGGGCAGCGTCGCGGAGCGAAGATGCCTCTACGTTGTCGGGATCTCGACGCAAAGCTTCGTTAGCGATCTCCAATGCCCCCTTGGCATCGCCAGACTGCAATGCAAAACGACCCGACTTGACCAGTTCCAAAGAACTGGCAGCCAGAACACCCCCCAATTCCTTCAGAGCTTCCGAACCGGCGATCGGAAGCATCAGACCGAGGTCCTTTTTCGCCTTCTCAACTACCAAAGGAAGAAACGCGAAATCGGGATGAGATGCCTCGGACTGAACATCCCAGGCCAATGTGGTTGGCGCCCCTGCCAATGTGCCTCGGAGGGTCACTTTGCCGTTCCAAGATTCCTCTGGAAGACTGCCCAGGAGAATGGAGTCGCGATCTGCGCGGATCGGGGGAATCGCCTCAGGAAAGCGACTGGCAAAAGGTTGCGAAGCATCCAGCGTCTGCGGCCAGAAGACTGGGGCCGAGGCAGCATGAGCCAAATGTGTACCGATTTGCTGGGTGGTCGCTTCAATTCGGTCGCGAATCAACACAGTTCCGCCAGTATGGCTGGCCAAGGAAGCGAGTAGTGCGACATCGTAGAATGGACCGATCGCTAGGCTGTGAACAGAGACGCGATGCTCCCGCAACCTTTCCACCAACTTCGCCATCGATTCCTGTTCAAAAAGCTGAGAACGATGAACTCCGTCTCCCACGTAGATGATTGCGCCATCGGTCCGGTCGGCAAGAAGTTCGATTGCTGATTCGAGCGCTGCTTTGAAGTTGGTAGCGCCAAGGGGAACTCGGTCCCGAAGGCTGGCGGTTGCGTGATCGATGACCGATTCGCTACGGCGATGCAGCCCGCCCGAGAGATCCACCGGCGAAACATCGCAGGCAAGGATCGCCACCTCCGATCCAGCGTCCATCCCTTCGATCAGAGCATCCACCACCGCCAAAGAATCACGGCGGATCCTGCCCGTTTGGCTGGCCGAAGTGTCGACGAGAATCACCGTGGGGACGCCGCGAGATTCGCCAAGCTCCTGTGCGCGGAGACTCAATGCGAAGTGGATGATTCCATCATCCCCGCGGTAGGTAGCCATCCGCGAGTCGAGACTACGCGACTGCTGGGATGCTGCCAACACGGGGCCCAGTGCAGCTGTACCAGCCTCCAACGCCTGGGAACCGCCAAGGCAGCTGAGGGCCAACGTGCACCACACCGACCAACGACGAACAACCATAATTTAAGCTCCCAGACCTGCTCCCACGAATTCCGAAAGAGCGTTCCTTGACCGAATCATCTTCATCTTATTTGCTCGGACTTCAGGTTCTACAAGAAAGCTGAAAATCCGACTCAAATCCAGCGACCACCTGGCTACCTTGACCCCAACGAAGCCAGCGCCGGAAAGGTTGCACCATAAAGAGGGATTCAAGGGGACTATCGATGCAAACCCCAGGCCGACGTTGCCCCAAAACGGTGATTTTCTGGAGGAAAAGTGCTGGCATATGGCGCGGGCGCTGAAATCGTTCCAATTTGAAGGTCCGGTGGTGGTCACCTATCGTCAAGGGAATCCCCGCTGGACTTTCTTCGCCACCAAGACCTCCAGGGGCGCCTGTAGCCAATCCAATCAGCATCAACAAATCAGGTGATGCATTTTGATACAGGTCCGCCTCAACAAAGCTCGACAACAATCACCCCAAAAAGAACTAAATCCATCTCAATCGGTGCCACCCACCTTTTCAATCGGTGCCACCCACCAATTACACCCCCACTTTTAGCGAGCAATTCATCATCAACGAACGGGCCGATACGATCCAAGAGCCCTCAAGCCCAAGAAAGATACACCACCCTTTGGAGTGGACACACCTCCAATCGGTGCCACCCACCAATTAAACCCCCACTTTTAGCGAGTAATTCATCATCAACGAACGAGCAGGTACGATTCAAAAGACCTCAAACTTCAGAATGAAAAACCACCCTTTAGAGTGGAAAAACCACCAATCGGTGCCTGGCACCGATTGAAATAAAAAACGCCCCTATGGGGGGATTTTTCTGGTGGTGCCTTCTGTTCCACCGTGGCTACCGCTTTGAACCAATGCGATTTTCCCGGAGGCGGCCACCAGCAAAGGTTGCATCGGATGGTCCTTTTGCCCTTGGGCATTGGGGTATTGGGCGGATGAGTCTTTTTTGAGATCCGCCAACCGCAACGCTATTCGATGTTGGGGATCGCCTCGTTAGGTAAGAGGAGTTTAGCGATGCTTTATAAGGCCGCGGATCGACTCGACCTTTCGCCCACCGCATGCCCCCTACGGACGAATCGGAAGAATCGATTCAATCTCTTCAATCGCTTCAACCGATACCGAATGAAGGGCGGATTCGGCCTGGTAAGTGCCAGCATTCCCGAAACGTGATGGTACGGTTCGTACCAACCGCCTCTTCCCTCGCAGGAGCCCAGCGATGGCGGACGTTACAGGTCGGAACATCCTGACCGTCGTGAGCATCCTTTTGTGCTTTGCAAATGGTTCGTCGGTACTTGGATTCCAGGGCGAACGGTCAACCAATTCCCGCGCTGCCCAGGTCTCCCAGCGAGGCGGATCCCCCTCTTCCGCAGCGGTTGCTCCGCCGAAAGCGAAAGGGGGATTCTTTCAACAGTTCCGATCGGCCACCGACAGGTGGTTTGGTGGTGACGACTCCAAGCAGATGCGAGCCGACGAGACTGCGAGGAAGGGGACTCCGCGACGCAGAGTGCCGTTGGAGCCGTTTTCGGGGCAACCGGCAGCGATGCAAGAGTTGCCTTCCCTGCCGAAACCACCTAGCGAACCTACGATCTCCGATCTGCCTGCGCCTCCTCAGGTCGACGTCGAGGCAACCACAGCACCGGCTCCCCCTCTGGATGCAGCATTAAACTCTTCCAGCAACGAACTAAATCTGTCCCAGCGCTCTAACACTTCGGGTCTTCTTGACCGCGAGCCTCGCATCGAATCGCGACCGGTGACCTCGCTGTCGCCCAAGTCCTCCAGTCGCCGTGCTTCGGGAAAGCCGATCGGTGTTGACGAGGTTGCCTCCCCACGCTTGTCCTCCACCGAGCCACCTACGGCATCCACCGAGGCAGTCGGGCAGGCGAAGCGGGAGCCGATGGAAAACACACCATCACCGATAACAGCTTCCAATCCCCCTGAGAATCCGTTGGAGTCATCTGCCAATGGGGAGTCTTTCCTCAACCTGGATCGTCCGTTGGCCGAGGCCGCATGGCCCAGCGTACCGCGACGTCCGGTCCCCTCCCGTGCAGCCACCCAACCCGGTCCTGCTGCTGTCCAGAACAACAATCCAGTCGCCATTCCCACACGGCCAGCCGAAATGGTGCGAGTCAACACCAACGATCGAAATTCAACATCTCTTGATGAAGGTTCGGCGCCGGCCCCAGTTCCGATGTCCACGGTCATTTCCAATCCGTCTGCTTCCCCTGACCAACCGGAATCCGCTGCAGGGAAAGAGTCTAGCTTGATGGCACTGCCAGGTCCTCCTGCAGCGCTGGTTCCTGCACCGATGGAACTGAGGCCATCCGACGTCTCCACCCCTTTACCCAGCGCCCCCAACAACGCATCGGAACCTTCCGATTTCGCTCCTTTGGCATCCAAGAAATCGCCTTCCTCACTAGCGATGCATCTGCCAGCGATCGATGTGCGTGTGGTGGGCCCTGAGGCAGTCCCGATGGATCGGCCTGCGACATTCGAATTGGTTGTATCCCATCGAGGACGTGAGCCGATCGAGGGCATGCTGATTCAGGTGAGCGTGCCGGATGCTGTTGCGATGTCGATTCCTGAAGCGAATGAGCAGGTACTAATCGATCAATCCGAGGGACTGCGGCAGTTGGTCTGGCAGATCGATCAGCTTTCGGGAGCCACAGAAAAGCGACTTGCATTCCAGTTGCAATCGTCCAAGCCGGAACTGTTTGCTGCCGAGATCGAGTGGACGGCGCTCCCACAAACAGGTTCCCTACCGCTTCAAGTCGCTGCCGCTCAGTTGCAGGTCGCTCTAGAAGGTCCCTCGCAAGTCGTCTTCGGACGCCCTGAGATTTTCCGGGTCCGAGTCAAAAACCCGGGGACCCTGCCTGCGGAATCTGTCCATTTGATGGTTCAGGCCGGTTCGCTCGCCGAAAGCATGCTTCCGATCGGGACGATTCCCGGCGGTGCGGAAGAGGTGGTCGAGGTCGAACTCGATTTCAAGCACTCGGGGATGATTCCCGTCTCGGTCGCAGCAGAAGGCGCCGCCGGCTCCCTTAAGGCTAAATCGACAATCGATGTCGCTGTGCGACAGGGTTCTTTGGAACTCTCTTGGGCCGCACCAGAAACCAGCTTCGTCGGCGCCACCGCGCAATGGACTCTGCACCTCAATAACCCCAGCGATCTGGCGATCGATTCGATCCAGTGTTCCCTGGAACTGCCGGAGGGAGTCGATCTGATTGAAGCCCCCAACGGAGCCACGGTCGAAGGTCGAACGATCCAGTGGCAGGAAGATCCTCTGCAGGCTGGGTCGAGTCGGCAGAGGGGCCTAGTGGTTGCCTGCCAGCGTGAAGGAAACATCGCATGGAAATCGCAAGCGGTCGGAAGCGCAGGGGCAGCAGCCTCGGCATCGGGCGCCATGAAGGCCGAGGCGGTCACCGACCTGCAGCTTCAAGTTCGCGACCCAGCAGCTCCGGCATCTACCGACAAACCGGCTGTCTATGAGGTGACGATCATCAACCAGGGACACTCCACCGCTCGTGATATCGTTGTGGTCGCTCAGTTCTCCGATGGCATCGAACCGATGGAGGCGAGCGGCCATCCCAATCGATTGGTTCCTGGACAGGTACTGTTTGAAGCGGTGGATAAGTTGGAGCCGGGTCAATCGATTCGACTGGCTATCGCTGCCAAGGCATCCAGACCTGGTACCCACCGCTTTCGCGCCGAAGTGAGCAGTTCGCAAGGGGATGCCCAGTGGAGCCAGGAAGAATCGACTCGATTTATCCAGGGAAGCGAAGCCAAATCGAATCCCGCGGCCCCACCAAGTCAATCCAACTCACCCGTCGGTTTGGTTGCTCCACCGGTTGCTCCACCGGTTGCTCCATTGGCCTCACCTCGCTGATCGGCCCGCTCCGTCTTGCCGAAGCCATCCGTTCGATCCGACAAGCGATACAATGACCCTAGGAGAGGCACTTGCGACAAGTCCTCTCCGATCAGGTGTTCAGGCCCTCTATCGGATCGGATGCTGTATGCGATGCCCACTGCGTGCACTCTTCTGGATCTTCTTTCTTGCCAGCGTGAAGACGACGCTTTCCCCCTCGCCTCTTCCGGCTCAAGCACCCCTTCCAATCTCGGAAATCACTCCCCCAGAAGCCGACTCAGGAATCCCCGATTTCTATAAGCAACTGATCACCGTCGACGGCTACCAGATCGTCGCATCGGATCGCGTCAGCCCCTTTGCCTTGAAGGAAGCCGCCTACTGGGTGGCTGCGATGATGCGGCATCGCCCCGATGTGCTGGCTTCCATGCGCGCCAGCGGATCCCGCATGTCCATCATCGCCTGGAATGAGTTCACCACCGACCTTCCGGAATGGAAATGGCTGGGTAGCCCAGAACAGGACGGTGCGGAGGCCCCCGGCGTATCGGCGCGCGACTACTGGGATGGTCGCGCCCGTGGTATGGGAGGCTCCCAGACCGATCCCTATTGTTCCTGCGGCGAGGAGAATTTGCTGGCCTACCCAGACGATCCGTATGCAGCTGAATGCATTTTGATCCACGAATTCGCCCACAACATTCACCTGCGCGGCATGAATCAGATCGACCCCACGTTCGATACTCGGGTCGAAAAGGTCTATCGCGAGGCGATCGGAAAGGGACTCTGGAAAGGAACCTACGCCGCGGTCAACCACCACGAGTACTTCGCCGAGGGAGTGCAGTCCTGGTTCGACAACAATCGACACGATGACCACGATCACAACCATGTCGATACGCGAAAGGAGTTGCTGCAGTACGACCCTGGCCTGGCCGAATTGTGCCGCGAGGTCTTTGGTCCGACGGAGCTGATCTACACCAAACCTGCCACCCGTCTTTCCGGACACTTGGAAGGTTTCCTCCCTGAGCAATCGCCGACCTTTCGCTGGCCCCTGCGCGTTGAGACGGCGCGAAAGGCCATTCGTCAACAAGTAACCGAACGAAACCAGCGGGCCGGCACTCCGCCGATCACCCAATGGACAGCCGAGCAGATCTTCAGCGCCCCAGAACTTCAGGAGAAGGGTCCGGGACAGATCGCGTGGCATCGCTCGGGCGAAATCGCCTATCGCATGCCGCCAGGCGATGGAGACACCGCCATCGAGCGGTGCGATCCGAAGCTGGGTCGCTTCGCGCCGTGGATCTCCCGAAAACAACTGATTCCCCAAGATGCTACCGCGCCGCTTGCCGTGGAATCGTTTGCGACAAGCGACGATGAATCGAAACTGCTCCTCTATACCAACTCCCAAAGAGTCTGGCGTTACAACACGCGAGGGGACTACTGGTTGCTGGACCGCAGCAGCGGTGCGTTGCGGAAGCTGGGAGGTGACGATCAATCACCGGCATCGATGATGTTCGCTAAGTTCTCACCCGACAGCAAGCATGTCGCTTTCGTTCGCAACCAAGATCTTTATGTCGAGGACCTTGCGACCGGATCCATTCGCCAATTGACCTTCGGCGGATTGGATGGAAAGATCCACGGGACCGGTGACTGGGTCTATGAAGAAGAGCTGGATCTGCGGGATGGCTATCGATGGAGCCCGGACGGTCGACACATCGCCTTCTGGGAGATCGACACCTCAGAGGTAGGCATCTTCCATCTGATCGATAACACCACCGATCGCTACGCGCGACTGATCCCCATCCCCTATCCCAAAGCGGGACAAACCAACCCTTCTTGCCGGATCGGTGTTGTCTCGCTGGACGATGGACAGATCGACTGGATCGAACTGCCAGGAGATCCTCGCAACCACTACATCGCCCATGCGCAGTGGAATCCATCCAACCAACGACTTTATCTGCAGCGATTCAATCGATTGCAAAACCAGAATGAGGTCTTCGACTGGGAACCTGCAACCAAGCAACCCCGCCTCTTGTGGACCGATCGCGATGCCGCATGGCTGGAGAACGAGAATCCCTTTCGGTGGATCGATGGAGGCAAGAACTTCCTCTGGCTTTCGGAACGCATTGGTTGGCGAGGGCTCTATCGGGTCAGCGCTGAGCATCCGGACCAAGCGACACCGATCCTGGAAGCCCCTTGGGATGTCATCGAGATCATTTCCTTCGATCCCGCCGGGAACAGCGCCCTGGTCAGTGCATCCCCAAGCCATGCCACCCAGAAGTATCTTTATCGCGTCGATCTTCAGAATGGAAGTTCCGAACGAGTAACCCCAATCGATCAACCGGGATGGCACACGTATCAAACGGTTCCGGGTTCTCCCTGGGCGCTTCACTCCTGGTCCTCCGCAGGGAAGCCGGCGTCCCATGAATGGCTGGAACTGGAAGGGCATCAGCGTTTGCAGTTGCTGGAGGATAACGCCGAACTATCTGCTCTCGTAACGTCGCTGGCACTGCCAACACCGATCTTTCGAACTATCGAAATCGAACCGGGAGTTTCGCTGGATGGATGGTTGCTGGAACCTCCAGCTCCCCAAGAGGATGGCCCGCAGCAACCCTTGCTGGTGCATGTCTATGGTGAGCCTCATGGGCAAACGGTGCGGGATGCCTGGTGGGGGCGACAGGGACTGTGGCATCGCTGGCTGGCGTCGAGGGGGATGTTCGTCGCCAGCTTTGACAACCGCGGGACCAAGGTGCCCAAGGGCCGAACCTGGCGCAAGTCGGTCCATCGACAGATCGGCGTGCTGGCAGCAGAAGATCAGGCCAAAGCGGTTGGTCGACTGTTGAAAGAGGTCCCTCGTATCGATCCCTCACGCATCGCCGTCTGGGGCTGGAGTGGCGGTGGGAGCATGAGCCTGCATGGGCTGTTTCGCTTCCCCGAACTCTATCGCGCTGCCATCTCCGTAGCCCCCGTCCCCGACCAGACGCTCTACGACACCATCTATCAAGAGCGCTACATGGGACTGCCTCAGGAGAATCCGGAAGGCTATCGCGCCGGTTCCCCCATTACCTATGCCGATCGGATGGAAGGGAATCTACTGCTGATTCACGGAACTGGGGACGACAACTGCCACTATCAGGGAGTGGAGCGATTGATGGATCGCCTGATCGCTCACGGCAAGCTGTTTCAAGTTCTTCCCTACCCCAATCGCTCTCACTCGATCTCCGAGGGGGACAACACAACACCCCATCTGTACTCCAGCATGACCCGATTTCTTCAGGAGCAACTGAGGCCGGAAACGACATCCGGTCCCTGAACTGGAGTCTTCATGCGATGCTCCGTCGAGCGGTTTAGCGCGGCTGGACGGGGAGATTGGAGGCCGCAAACTGGCTCAGCGTCACGTTGTCCACCTGCGCCACGTCTAGCGTCATCTGGAAGTCATTGCCCCGCTGAATCCAGATACTTCCCTCCGGTTGACGCTGGATTGCCATCACACCATGGTGCCTAGTCAACTCCAAGGTCGCGAGGAACATCGCCACCAGTCGACTCTTGTGCGCCCCGGCGGGAAAGAGCGACTGCAGTTCCAGAGGTCCTTCTTTGGCGATGCGCTCATGCAGTTGCTGCATATGCTGATGAATCGGCGTGTCGTCGTAGATCGTCTGCTCGGCTGCCGGAGCTCGATTGGCTTTGAGAATCCGACCGAAAGCATTGACCAAGTCCCATACCTCCACCTCCGCAATCGGTTGACTGGCTAGGTCGTTTCGGACCGGAAGCGATTCGGTGGCCAGTCTGGGGAAACGCATCTGCCAACGCTGCGCCTGCTCCTCCAATAGGAAGGCGACATCCCGAAAGCGTTTGTACTGAATCAGCCTCTCGGCCAATCGATCGGAAGGTTCCTCCAACAGCGGTTCGTCGTTGGACTCTTGCGGAGTCGATTCCATCGGAAGCACGGCATGCGCTTTGAACTCGATTAGATGGGAAGCGATCTCCAGGAAATCCCCCACCTCATCCAGATTCAGTTCCGTCAGCACCTCGAGAAATCCCAAATACTGCTCGATGATCCTTGCCAACGGCAACCGCTCGACCTCCACCTCCTCCCGCCGCACCAGATAAAGCAGCAGGTCGGCGGGTCCGGCGTATCCTGGCAACTGGATCGCAAAGTCCATGGCACGCCTCTTTCGGTCAGCGCGTCACGCCGACGTTGAAACTGAAGACCTGCCTGTCGTCGCTGTCCGAGTAGGAAACGGGGAAGGCGAAATCGAATGCCAGAGGTCCGGGCCCCAAGGCGGGGACGGCAATTCGGAAACCGAGTCCAGGGGCAACGCGGAAGTTCTCGCTGTTGACTTCGATATCCCGTTCGATCGTACCGTAATCGACGAATGTCACCATTCTCAGCATGTCGTCAGCGGTGATCGGGAACATGTATTCCAGAGTTCCCAAAAACATGAAGCGACCCCCAACCTGCACACCGCTTTCCACCGGACTGGCACCACGAAAACTAAATCCTCTCAGCGTCGTGAAACCACCTGCAAAAAAGTTTTCAAAGATCGGTGTCTCTTCCCCGCTGAATCCAAACCGCCAGGAGGATGTCAAGGTATGTCGTCCCCCACCGTCGGCCCGCTCGCGGATCAGAAAGTACTTGCTGTAATTGATCTGCCCACGCGGAAAATCGAAATTCCCGAAGACCTGGTCGTAAATCAACTCCAGAAAATGCCCTTCGGTCGGCAGGAATGGACTGTCGCGTGTGTTGTGAGCTAAACGGAACCGACCAGTCCACAATTCGTGATCTCCCACGACGGAATCGAGCGCCTCGACTCCAGTGATCCGAGGATCCGATATGTCGACATTTTCACCGCGAACCTCCGTGCTGAAAGAAAGATCAGGGGTGATCTGGTAGCCCAGCATCACACGCCCCCCCAACCGGTTCTCATCCCAATCCTGATAGATACGATCGAACAAAAATCCGCTGACCGAAAGGCTCCATGGCGAGTATCCAAAAAGGTTTGGCTGGGTCCAATTGACGCTGTACCGCTGGACCCGATTGCCAGGCATCAACTCCATTCGGAAGTTTTCCCCGTTGCCTCGAAATGCGCCGTTGAACAGATCCTGAAAGCTACGAGGAAACCGAAGGAGGTCGAAATTCCGTTCCTCGATGATCACCTGACCGGCGACTCCCAGGTCGGTGTTGACCGAACCGCCGAAGACCATGCGGCCCGTCTGCGCTTCTTGCACGTAGACATCGATCGGCGCATTGCGCACCCGTGGCCGGAAACCGGTTGTTGGCGATACCGGACCATCGGCCAAAGGTGTCTGGAACTGCATCGGCTGACCCAAGGTCGATCCTACCGATGGCATCACCGGCTCGCCCGCAGGTCCCGCTACTGGCCCCGGCGGAAATGCGCCAGATGCGGAGGACCAGGGAGAGGGAACCGGATAGCCAGGAGGAGC
>Ga0068872_10000852_pt1 | contig 25100 bp, 22 predicted proteins | sample NOAtaG_7_FD_66441 | JGI IMG/M metagenome (GOLD analysis project Ga0068872, IMG submission 66441) | Freshwater lake microbial communities from Lake Erie, under a cyanobacterial bloom - NOAA_Erie_Diel1S_2200h metaG | ecosystem: Environmental > Aquatic > Freshwater > Lake | place: USA: Ohio, Lake...
AATGAAAATCAACGATTTAGCCCCAAGTAAGAAAACCAAGTTGGTGATTTTCATTGTCAGGTCAGACGATAAATGTCTGACTCTGACCGCAAGCGTCACGAGGTTTAACCTTGACATCCGCCTCAGGCGGATCGTCAACCTCCTGGGCAAACTATGCATTCCTAATGCATAGTTTGGGTTTAAGCAAGCTCGATCTTTCTGTTGCTCTGGGTAAACGCAAGGCCCCCAGTTGGTAAGCTCCGGCAACCGCCATCCTCGCACAGCGAGGCCAAGAGCATGAAGAAGCCTATATCAAATTTTTGAAAGGAGAAGGTCTGGGAGTAGTTGATTTAAAGGGACAACGGTTTTACACAATTTTTGTGATAAGTTACATTATTCACATATTCTATAAAAAATGGTGCTGCACAGTCGAAAATGAAAAGACTATTCCTTATTTCTCTTAACCCATTTCACAAACTCAAACCAAACTACCGATACGAACCCAACTCCTATGCTGATACCAAGTTGCGGTAAACGCAGTTGTTCAAACTCGAAGAATTTGGTCAATGGCCTTAAGTACAATAAAAGCCCGGTTAATAAAATGGTTATACCGATGATCAATAGAACCAAATTGTTTTTGTATTTCAGGGTAGCAATAATCGAGTAAAAGAATGACCGATTGACCAATGTCAGAAATATATTTGCCGTGACAAGTGTAACAAAAACCATTACTCTCGTGACGGATTCATTATACCCTTGGTGTACAGCATATTGATAGGTGAGCAATGTTCCTATAGCTATTATCAATCCTTGAATAATACTGGTGGTTAACTCCCTCCAACTAAAAAACGTAGTGGTGAATGGACGTGGCTTTAGCATCATGGTGTTTTCCTCCATGGGTTCATTCTCATAAATAATAGAACACGTAGGGCCCATAATCAACTCCAGAAAAATAATATGGACAGGTGAGAATATATTGGGGTAAATCCAGCCAAGTGCTAGAGGAATAAAAACCGTAAGGATTATAGGTATGTGAATGGAAATAACAAACTGAATAGCTTTTTTTAGATTACTGTAAATCTTTCTACCCATAGCCACAGCGTCTACCATTTTAGAAAGATCATCTTCTAAAAGAACCAATGAGGCCGCTTGCTTGGCTATCTCTGTACCCTTTTTTCCCATTGCTATACCAATGTGGGCTGCTTTCAACGCGGGACCATCATTAACGCCATCGCCAGTCATGGCAACAATTTGATTTTTTGCTTTTAGGGCGTTGATGATTTTGAGTTTGGCATCCGGAAACATTCGTGTGAACACACTCGTTTTTAAAACGGCTTCTTGTAATTCAGTCTCCGGCAATTTCATGAGCTCATCACCTGTCAAGCTTTCTTCGAGACCTTTAAACCCTACTTGCTTTGCAATGGCCAGTGTAGTGGCAGCATTGTCTCCCGTAACAATTTTTACCGCTATACCAGCTGAATAGAATTGTTCCAATACACGTTGTATATTTTTCTTAGGTGGATCATAAAATGCAAGAAGCCCTTTAAACGCAAATTGAAATTCCTGTTGTGTTGGGGGGAAGTCATTGCCATCAAAATTTGCTTCTGCAAGAGCCAACAGTCTAAAACCATCAGTTGATAGTGTTTTAATGGCTTCTTCGGTTTGTTGTTTTTGGATGGCTGTGAGGTTTGATACGGCCATTAATGCTTCCGGTGCGCCTTTGGCAGCGATGATGCGATGGCCCGATTCATTTTCAAAAACATGTGTCATCATAGGAGGTTTCCCTCCAAGCGGGTATTCATGAACCATTTTGTAGTTGGGCCTTTCGTCAGCGGATGTTGCTTTTGCGTAGGCTTGATGTAGCGCTACTTCCATTGGATCAAATGGAATAGGTTCGCTCGCCCACATTGCCAAGGTGACGACAGCTCTGTCATCTTCATTGATGTTTTGCTCAGGATTGGAAATGGTATTAGTAGACAGTACAAAGAGTTTCGCTAAACTCATTTTGTTTTCGGTAATCGTTCCTGTTTTGTCCGTACAGATAACAGAAGCACTGCCCAATGTTTCTACCGTTTTCATTTGCTTTACCACAATACCCATCTTCATCATGCGCCAGGCACCCAGCGCCATAAAAGTGGTAAAAGCAATTGGGATCTCTTCTGGCAAAATGCTCATGGCCAAGGTAAGCGCTTGCAGCAGACTTTCCAGAACATTGTGAGAATGGAGATAGTTGATTACCCAGACAATGAAAAAGACGACCCCACCAACGATGGCCATCTTCTTTACAAAATTATTTATTTGCAATTCAAGAGGTGTCTTCTCTTCCTTTATGTCTTCTAAACTCTTTCCGATTTTACCTAACCTGGTTTGCCCACCAATAGCGGTGACGGTCGCAATTGCTAGGCCACTGGCTACGGTTGTCCCTTGATAAATCTGATTATCTTCTGTCGATTGATCTTTGTAGACAGACATTGCCTCGCCCGTAAGTATTGATTCATTGGCTGAAAAATCATTGGATTGGACAAGCTTTCCGTCTGCAGCAATCGATGATCCCTCTTCAACCATTAGACTATCTCCTATTACAAGCTCTTCGCTTACTATTTCCTCGGTTTTTCCATTGCGAATAACTTTACATTTGGGCTGTGTAAAGTCTTTCAATTTCTCAAGCGCGTTTCGGCTTCTAGAGTCTTGATAGGAAGAAATGAGCGAGACCAATACAATCGCGGACGCTAGGAATACGCCATCAGTAGGTTTTCCGCTGATGAAGTAGATGGAAGAGGCCACCAATAATAAAATAACCATTGGGTCTTTTGCATACTTACTTAACGCACTAAGAAACCTGTTCTCCTTTTTATATTCTACTCTGTTGTAACCAAATTTGTTTCTAGACTCGAGAACTTGGTCCGTTGTTAAGCCTTGAATGGTGGAATGATTTATGGGCATAGTTTGACGATTTGACGAGCTAGCTAATCTATCAAAATAAAATCATTCAATGTTCATTTTAGATGATAAATCTTATGCCTTTCTATAAGAGGTTTACAATCATCTTGCCTACATTCTTTCCTTCAAACAGATTAAGAAAGGCTTGTGGAATATTTTCGAATCCTTCCACAATGATTTCTGAATAAGTGAGTTTTCCTTCTTTCAACCATGTTGCCAACTGTGTGATTCCTTCTTCAAAGCGATTTGCAAAATCGGAAATAATGAATCCACGCATAGTGGACTATTGGTTAATAGTGGGGGTTGAACCCGCGGCCCCAACGGCAGCTGGGTCTCATTATAAAGCGAAATCGCTCCGCAAATAGATATTCTTGCATGCTTGTTAATATTTTTTAAAACTGCATCAGAGATTTCACCACCTACACTATCGAAATAGATATCCACACCTTTAGGGCAATTTTTTTTAATTGCTTTCTTCAGGTCGTGTGTCGTCTTATAATTGATGACTTCATCAAATTCGAATTTTGATTTCAGTAATTCTACTTTTTCATCGCTGCCTGTTATGCCCACCAATTTGCATCCCAGTATTTTACCTATCTGCCCCACCACACTGCCCACCGCACCAGCTGCACCTGATATTACAATTGCTTCACCCTGCTTTGGCTGTGCTACCTCTAGCAAACCAAAATAGGCGGTGAGCCCTGTCATTCCTAAAATTCCTAAATAACGAGATAGTACGGAAGAATCTGCATTTATCTTGCTTAAGCCTTTACCTTCTGAAACTTGATATTCTTTCCATTCCAAATTTCCAGAGAAAAAATCTCCTTTTTTAAATTCAGCAATTGATGACTCTAGCACTTCTGCTATGCACCCCGATTCTATTACCTCCTATTACGCGACTTGTAAAATACTCCAATCAAAACAACGACTAGAGCAATCAAAAATGGCCACCAGCTAACGAGTATGCCCATATAATAATTTCCTTCGTACATCATCGCTTTTCGTTCCAGTTTATACAAATGATTATTTCATTTTTTCGTCCCAGGAGCTGGTATGGCGGATTGTACCCGAGAAAACGAAAGTGACCAGAATAGGGAATTCCTTTTTCAATCAATGCGTTTTTCAATTTCTCTGTGTAGAATTTTATATCTTTTTCAGATGCAAATCCTGCAAACTTTATAGCCGCCACATATTCATCTGAGGTTCTGTCGATCTTAACCGTTGGATCGTTGGGTAAGGGTAAGTTTTCTTTGGTATAGCTTGCTGGCATAACAAAACTCATGGATGAGAGAGAATCAGTTATGTTCATATGAACAGGCGAGGTCATGCCTATCTGTTTCTTTTCCTGGTTACCGCCAAAAATGTAGTTAGCTAATTTCCTGAAGCCTGAATTTCCCAACTCTTTATAAGTTTTTACTGTGCTTGTAATGGTGGCCATTACCACCGCGGGGTAGAACCTTATCTCAAAATCACCCTCAGAACGGACCACTTTGTACAACTGTGATTCTGATTTATTAGTTGACATAACTGCGTAGGTTTGAAAAATTAGAAATAGGGTAACAATAGCACCAATTATGAGCATAGGAAGTTTCGATTTGGTTGACCGCACTTTTTTCACTTTGTAAAGCTGGCTTTTTTAATCCGGGAAACATTATACAATTTTTTGAATATGTTATAGAATTTACATATTTAGGTATATCATTGATGGCTCGTCTAAAACTTTCATTGAAGCATCACCAATGCTCACAGAGTCGCATTCAGTAACCAAATGTTGCCCAGACACAGATAGCGATGGCGTAGCGGATCAGGATGATTCTTGCCCAGGCACGAAAGTCGGCTATGCTGTTGACGCAAAAGGTTGCGTTATCGATACAGATAGTGATAGTATTGTAAATGAAGACGATACCTGTCCAGACAAAGCTGGTGTGGCAGCATTAAGTGGTTGCCCAGATACAGATGGAGATGGTGTAGCCGATAATGTAGATCGTTGCCCTACTGTTACAGGAACAATAGCCAACAAAGGTTGTCCTGAGATTTCAAAGGAAGACGTAAAAAAGATCACGCAAATCGCCAGCAAAATTTTCATGCAGACGAACAGCGACAAGTTGGTCAACGCTTCGTTGGCACAGTTGGACGAACTGGCTTCTATACTCAAACGCTACGAACAAGCAAACTTAGTCATAGAAGGTCATACTGATAGCCAAGGTGATGACGCTTCCAACATGGTGTTATCACAAAAACGCACAGAGGCTGTTAAAACCTATTTGATGGGTAGAGGCATTATGGAATCACGCTTAACTGCCGTGGGCTACGGTGAGACAAAACCGATAGCAGATAACAAAACAGCTGCGAGCCGCGCGAAGAATAGAAGGGTGGAATTGAAGACGTCCTATTAGAAAAGTCAGATTCTGAAATTTCTTATGAAGGCTGTTGAGGGATCAACAGCCTTTTTTTTAGAAAAAATATTGGAAAGCCAGGATCATGACACATTACCCCAAACATTAACATGGACTTCCCTAATATTTCAATTAAAAACTTTAGTGCAATTATGTTCGAAATTGAACGACTTACTTAAAGACTTTAGTCCAAAAACCCACTTAACGTCTTTAGTATAAGTCGTCATTGGCTCGGCTACTATCCCATCAGCGTTCTTATCTCATCCGCATCAATTACAATGTCGTCTTCTCCAATTTCGTCAAAGGGATTTTCTAAGTGATCTTGAATATTATCCAGGCTAACAAGGATGAAACTATAAAGCACGGGCATTACATACTCTAATTGAGCAGAGTATTCATGGAACGTGCTGGCAAAGTAGGGTCCATAAATAATCGGAAAGACATAAATGAACACTTTGCTGTAGGTGCGCAAAGTAACGGGAGTACGATAATTGTGTATAATTTTCATATTGTCGAATGCGATAATTATTTTACTCACATACTGACTAACTCTGGATATTTCGCCACTCTGCACACCCCATTCGCGTAGTTGCATGGAAAGTATGGACAATTGTGAGAAAAGTGCATACATCTCTTTCTCTCTGTTTCTGAACTCCTCGGGCGTTAGCTTCAACATCAATTTGGTTTGGTGCATTAAATCTTGCACGAGTTGACTCATCTTCGTTGGCAATGTATTGTCTTTGGCTGTTGTCCAGTCGCGCGTAGCATAGTAAATAGCTATGGCGTGCCCTTTAAAATCGGCATATCGCTGCAGTGCAGTTTCTCTGCGCGTGTAGGCGGATCCGATTGAAAAAACTACCGGAAAAACAATCGCTACGCCCACCAACATATCGGGGAACTTAGCCGTGAGCCCCAAGTGGAAACAGACAAAACTAGAAAGCACAGCCAGTGCTGTGATGATGAACGTCTTGTAATTGATAATCAGGGTGAAACTTCTAAATATCTTCTTTATCTCCATGTTGGTAAATTCTTCAATTTTTAAATAAGGGATAGTATCAACAAAATGTTGAGCGAATATCTGCGAGGGTTATTTCAATCTATCTGACAAGCTGTTCGATCACGGAAACAGGAAACTCCACCCCCGATCAGTTTTCCAGCACTTCTACCTCCACGCGCACATTTCGCTTGGCATATTGGCTTTCCTTATCATGAAGCATTCTACCGCCACCCCATGCTCTTGTTTGTATCCTGCCAGGGTCAATACCTTGTGCAACCAGCCAGTCTTTGATCACTTGGGCCCGCGCACCCGAAAGTTCCTTTGCGCTTCCGGATTCGTTTATCACATCGTCTTTGGTGATATTGAAAAAGTCCTTTTCCGGGCCTACATAGATTATTTTCCCTCGGCCTTTGCCATTGGTATGTCCATGTAACATGATTCGATAGCCGGGGCTATCCTTCATCATTTGCAACAATTTATTTAACTCATACTTAGACTCCGGCAACATCACCGCTGCATCATTGTAGAAATACACATTGTACAACGTGGCAATATCGCCCTTCACGATGCGCGAAAGATCGAACTTGACCATATAGAAATTACCAATCAAATCGATATCTTCTTGCAATGTGTCTGCTTCGGTATTGTAGTAATTCATCTCGTGTTGAATTTTTCGAAAGCCGAATGCACTGCCGATCAATGTGAGTTTCCCTGATTTACTTTTAGGGTCGGGCAGATTGAGGTAAGAATTCGCCTTCATTTTAGAAAGTAGCGTGGCTCTTTCAGTATCAATTACTTCTACCTCTCCATCAAGGACGAGTCCGTTGGCTGCATTATAAAGGCTAAAGAAAGCCTGTGTATTTTTTAAGGTTTTAGGAATGTAGACCGGATTAGCCTTGGGATTTTCAACCACTTCGGTGGCGACCATTGCCGGAGTTGGCTCAGTCGTCAACAACTCTTTTGGCGGTTCCTCTTTCTTTACTTCGCCCACCACCTCTACTGGTTTTGTTACCTCTACTTCTATTTTAGCCTGTGGCGGGCTTGGCGCTTCATTTTTTATCTCGACTTCTGCTTTTTGTTCGGTTCTGTCTTTCATGATTCGGACCCAGGCTTCGCCAAACCCATCTTCTTTCCGTGTGTTCAACATTCTATCTATAGACGTAGAAAAATCGGTGTAGAAATCCAGATACACATAGTAGTAATTTCGCGCAGCATCAAATCCATAGCTAGAATGCCGACCCGCTTTGTTTAACTCAGCGGAATACTTTTTTGCAAATTTTTCCTGACCGGACAAATAGGAGGCCACAACAATGTAATACCCTTTCGGTAAGGTGACTGATTGAGCACGGAGCGAGTTTGCCAGAAAGGGCTGACCAAGAATGTAAAAAAAGAAAGCACAAGTACGCAGCCTCATTATGTATGGTTATTTTTAGGTTAGCACAATATGGCCAAAAAAAGTAAAAATTCAAAGAAAATGGTTGCTTTATTAAAACCTGGCCTATCTTTTGGATCGTAACAATTTCAGCTTTTCAGCAAAAAAACCAATACCGTACCCTGTTAATTGAACGAATAGTGCCGGCACAGACAGCAATGTTACCTTGGTACTTTTCGTTCGCTTAAGCCCGTCCAACATGACCAGACACACATAGGCTAAATAGCCAACTCCAACCACTAGCGCAGCTGGTGAATTGAACAAAAACAAAAGGCCCAAAGAAAAAAGACCCAACAGGAAAAAAGTGGGAAACCAGTGCACCCATTTAACCTCCCCGGCATGTAAAGCACCTATCCTTGCTCGTCCTTTCCCGAAATTAAAAACCTGCTGGTAAAACTGAATGAGCGTTGCTCTACGTTTATGAAAAACATAGGCATCTGGAATGAATACAATAGACAATCCTAATTGGCGCATTCGGATACTGAGTTCAATATCCTCGGCAAACCGATCGAACTTAAACCCGCCCGTCAATTGAAAAGCTGACCGACTAATGCCCATGTTAAAACTACGCGGCTGATAATTGCCGACCATTTTTGCTCCTCCACGGATACCACCGGTAGTAAAAAAAGAGGACATTGTATGTGCCATCGCACGTTGCAGAAAAGTGAAGTTTTCGTGGCCCCGATCTGGGCCACCCCACGCATCCACGTTTGTCGAACGTATAAAACCCTCGACCGCTTCAAAATAGGTAGTAGGTAAAATGCAATCGCTGTCAAACACAACAAAATAATCGCCACGGGCCTTTTGAAATCCAGCGTTTCTTGATGGCCCAGGGCCGGTGTTAGTCTTTAAAATATAATCAATAGTAAGTTTGGTTCGATACTTTTCCACTACAGATTGGCTTTTTATCGAAGAACCATCTTCTACCACAATCACCTCAAAATCCGAAAAAGTCTGTTGTACCAAGCTACTCAACAACTCGTCCAGCTCATCCGGGCGATTGTATACGGGTATGACAACGGAATACTTTGGCGCTTTCATCAATTCATGCAAAATACTACTTCTTCGAATCTTTCAAATGCAACATCCAGTTCTCGTCATAGTAAACCTGTCCCGCATCCACCGCTTCACGAAGGGCTTCGACAAACAAATCTTTGTCTTTTGGTGCAACTTGTACCTCCAAGTCATCAGGTGACATCGCGCCATTGGCGAGTAGGTAGATAATTTGACTTTCGTAGTCTTTCGTGGTGGTGGAATTCAATCGCTTTCTTTTTCCAATACAAACGTCACAGATGCCGCAGGTGCTATAGGTTATCTCATCAAAATACTCTTGAATCAGCTGCATACGACATCGTTGACTCTGCTCTGCATATTGGATCATTGCCTCCATTTTGCTCAAATGCAAATTTCGCCTTGCTTCCAGTACCATTCGATCAATCGGCAATCGTTCAGCATCCTGGCGCGGCAAAACAAATGTGATCCGTGCGTTATCTATGGACGGCTCGTAGGCTAGTAGCTGTAATTCATGAAGTTGTTGGAGTTCTCCTTTTACTTGTGGTACTGATAATTTTAATGCGCTTGACAACTGCGCTTCTGAAATCGTCATAAAATCCGCATAGAGCTCACCTCCATAAAGTCGCAACAACGCTTTTAATATGGAGTCAAACCGCGCATGCGCTACCTGAAATTCGTAGATCTTCTTTTTGTCAATTGAAAAATGAACACGAGAAGGTCGATAAAAGCTTTCGCTAAAAGTAACGAGCCCCGCCTCTTCTATTTTTTTTAGGGCTGGATAAACGGCCGCGGACTTGAAGGAAAATTTTTTAGAGAATTGATCCAAATCAAAATCATAACTTTCTCCCTGACTGCTGCCCATTGCGAGTTGAAAATGGTTTGCCAGTGCCTGATACACTTTCTGCAAGTATTCTATTTCAGGCTGTGATTGTTCCACTTTGTGGCGAAGAGACTGCGCGTCTGCTTCATGGAAAATCAATGTAGCATATGCTTTTTTTCCGTCCCGCCCGCCTCTGCCTGCCTCCTGGTAGTAGGATTCGATATCCTCAGGAATATCAAGGTGAATGACTAGTCGCACGTTGGACTTATCGATACCCATCCCAAATGCATTGGTGGCCACCATCACCCGGCATCTATCAGCAAGCCATTCTTGTTGGCGATTCGTACGGTCTTGATGGCTCAAGCCAGCATGGTAAAAAGCTGCACTGATCTTACTGCGCTGAAGGAGACGAGCAATCTCTTGCGTGGCTTTACGTGAGCGCACATATACAATGGCCGAACCCGAAACCTTTCCTAGAATTTCCAGTAGCTTTTTCTCTTTAGTCTCAGTCTTTCTGACAACCAACGAAATATTCTCTCTGGCAAAACTGATCTGAAAAACAGCCGGGTTTTTCAATTGCAACTTCGCAATGATATCCTCTTTCACCACGCGTGTGGCGGATGCTGTCAAGCCTATAATAGGAACATTCGGTTTCACTTCTCTCAGCTCGGCAATTCGCAAGTAAGGTGGCCTGAAATCATATCCCCATTGCGAAATACAATGCGCTTCGTCCACCGCAATAAGGTTCACATTCATTTTTTTGAAACGCGTTTGAAATAGCTCTGTTTGCAAACGCTCTGGAGAGAGGTATAGAAATTTTTGCTGGCCGTAGATACAATTGTCGAGGAGAATGTCAATGGCCTGATGACTCAACCCAGAATGAATAGCGATGGCCGCGATGCCTTTCTGCTTGAGTTGCTCTACCTGATCTTGCATGAGAGCGATCAACGGAGTAATCACCACGCAAAGACCCTCCATGGCCAGCGCAGGTACTTGAAAACAAACTGATTTGCCACCGCCTGTTGGCAGAATGGCTACCACATCTTGACCTGCAAGAACAGCTTGGATAATCTCTGCTTGCGGAGGTCTAAACGAAGTATGGCCCCAATATTTTGTGAGTATTAGTTCAGGCGACACTTCGTAAAAGTAAATACCATTGGCGAAGTGTGAAGCATCGTCATCGTAAATACTTATTTCAAAAACCTACTTATTAGCCGATTGTAACAGCTTTACGCCAATTTCGCCCAAGTGCTTTTTCAAGATACCCTTGTATTGAGGGGAATTCATATAGCCTCCGTTTGCCTTGAAAAACTCATCCATAACAGGGAACCAGTCACTATTGAGGGGCATGGCAAATCCAAATTGTTCGGATGCCTTATCGCCTATCGGGTGACGCTTGAGCGGCTTACGCTGTTGCACCGCTTCGAGATAATAGGCCAAATCCAGGTAAGCAAATCCATTTGGATCGCTTGCTATTTTCTCAAATGTTTCCTGACTGGTAGCTGTCAACACCACTTTCATATCCGGAAAATAACTTTTCTTCATTTCCTGAATGCGTTTTTCATTTAAGGTACCCTTGGCAGTGTAGGCGGTCAGCTTTCCAAACGTTGTTGGCAAATCTTCCATCTTAGCTAAGTTTCCTACACTGTTTTGTGTAATTAGAAATGCCAGATTGGTAATAAAAGGTGGGCTGAACTTTACTTCCTTTTTGCGTTCATCGGTGATTGTAATATTTCCCAATCCGAACACACCACCGGTGGAAGCCTTTACTTTGTCGTACATCCCTTTGAATGCCGTACCATCACCTACAAACTGAGAGGTGAGTTTGACCTGCTTTTTCTCGTTTACAAACTTGACAAAGTCATCCATGATGTCAACACAAACACCCGTCAATTTATCCCCGTCTTTGTAGACAAAGCCAAACGTTTGCACGTATGCCAGTGAGATGGTTCCTTCCCCTTTGGCCTTTGCTTGCGCCCACGAGTCGCCAGTGTAGTTTTGCCCCATTATCGAGAAACTAATTACAAGAAATGCGAGTGTGATCAATTTGATTTTCATGCTATTTTTTTTGTTGGATGTGATATTAGTGAATAGAGTTGAAAAAATCACGGAACGGGTAATAAGTGCGTACTTTTTTGTATAAGATAATCGTTTACCAGCCAATTTCTTCTTTGTTCAAAAAAGCGGCAATTCCCTTTTTACAGTCGGCTGAGCCGCGCGCAAGGGCATTTAGTTCAACTGCATGTGTGAGGGCTTCCGAGAGAGGCATCGATTGCACCTCTCCTATCATCTGCTTGGTCAGCGCCATGGACTGACCCGAATTGTTTTTGATTAAAAATTGAGCAAACGAATTAACCCTTGCTACTAACTCTTCTTTTGAATAAAGGTAGTTGACTAAGCCCATTCGAACAGCTTCTTCTCCCTTTATGAGGTCACCGCTAAGTAACAGTTGTTTCGTTTTCTGCTCACCAATCTTACGAATCAAAAATACACTTACCAACGCTGGGATAAACCCGATTTTAACTTCCGTATATCCAAATTTCGCCTCCGGAATCGCAAAGACAAAATCACAAATGGTAGCCAATCCGCAACCTCCTGCCAAGGCATGCCCCTGTACTTGGGCAATGACTACTTTTTTTAATTGGTAAATCTGTAAGAACAAATCCTTTAAATGATTGGAGTCTTTTACATTTTCTTCCAATGAGAATTTTTGCAGTTGCTGGAGATAGGCAAGGTCTGCCCCCGCACAGAATGCTTCTCCGCTGGCTTTCAGTACAATCACTTTCACTGATTCATCTTCGTCTGCTTTCGCAAATGCGGCTTTCAACTCCGTCACCATTTCACCACTCAGTGCATTTCTCTTCTCCGGGCGATTGAGTGTGATGTACCCTACCCGATCCTGAACACTATAAATTACCAAACTCATATTCTAATTGGTTAACGTAAAAGCTCCTTCATCAAGTAGGGAATAAAACGGGATATTTTCTGCTGTCGCAAACTTACGCATCTTGGTGATGTAAGTTCGTGAATTGCTTCCGTCCACAATCAATTTTCCGATTTTTTTTGAGCCTGTCCATTTCTTATTAAGCGGAAATGAATTGTTGCTTACAATCAAATAGTCCACTTGAAAATGGTGGGGCGTGTTGTCGCCTTTTTTTGAGATGTGCGCAATAGTTTTCGCCTGCCATTCAACAATCAACATGTTTTTTGTCCATTTAGCCGCTGGGAGTGATTCCCCTCCACTTACATGGGCAACCCCGTTTAACTGCCGATTGGGGCGAATATGAAAACGCTGACGGTCGTTGTCTTGTGACAATGCCGAATCTGCAATAAAGTACGATTGCCCATTCATTATAAATTCAAATGCATAATGACCCGACACGCTATAAACAATAAACTGGCTCCTGTTGATCGAATTGAAAAAGTGATTCCACTGCACATAAGAAAAGAGAATGGCAAAAATGACTGATGCATAAAGCCATTGGACTTTGCGAAACTCAAAAATAAGAATTAGGCAAAGTAGAAAGATCATTAATAACCAACACTGCAACGTAGTAATGTGAATATCGCTGATAAGACTGAAAGGTAATTTCTCCGTTATCAAAACTGTTTCATTCAAAAGGTAGATAATTCCGGTGAGCAATTTGCCAAGCATAATGGCAAGGGGAGAAATGAAACTGAACGCGAGCACCAAAATTCCCAGCGCCAACACAGCCGTAGAAAGCGGAATAACAAACAAATTTGAAATCAAAAAATAAACAGGGAATTGATGAAAGTACAAAAGACCTAGTGAAAACGTAGCTGCCTGAGCCGCAATGGACACACACGTAATTTGCCAAACCCAGTCGCCAATGCGACTCTCTACGTCCCACAAATTGTAAATAGGTCTTTGCAAATACACGATTCCTAAAACCGCTAGGTAAGACAGTTGAAACCCAACGGACATAATCAAATAGGGATTGTATAACAGAAGCACAAAAGCAGAAGCCGCCAGTGTATTATAGATATTCGTCCGCTTGCCAAAAGGGCGAGCGATCGCTACAAAGGAAAACATCACTACCGCGCGAAGAACGGATGGCGAAAGACCGGTAACAAAAGCGAAAACCCAGAGGCAAACGAGGCTCACTACGGCCACTGCCCATCGGCTCCATGCAAACCGATTCAGAGGCCTTAAAAGAAATAAAAGAATTCCATAGATGATGCCTACGTGCAATCCCGAAACAGCCAACACATGCATGGCGCCACTTGCAGCATAAGCGCTCAACAAATCGGTATCAATTCCATCTGTTACCCCCAAGACTAGTGCTGCCGCAATGGCCTGTTGTTGCTCTCCGGCTACGTATTGATTCAATTTCGATTGCGCCCACGCACGAACTTGGTGAGAGTAGTAAACAAATCCTTTTCGATTTGCCGATGCTATCCACCGAACCTGCTCAGCCCGAACAAATTGCTGGTGATAAATGGATTTGAAACTGAGGTATCTTTTGAAATCAAATTCACCGGGGTTGGCAGGAGATTGGAGGGCTTGTGGACTTCCTTTTATCAATAGCTGATCACCATATTTCCAGGATAACTCGCCTATGTCTTTTGAAACGTAAAGAAGTACCCTCCCCTGTTCCGGTTGCCAGTAGGTATTCTTTGTGGCTACTACCTCCACCTCAAACTTCCAACTTTTGGCTTTTGATTCCGGAGAACTTCGAACAATGGCCAAATAGGCTTTTGTTGGCTCGTGAACTGGATGCGACAGAGTCTGGTCACCAGTGCTCGTTTGAATCAAAACATGCGCGTATCCCAATAGCGATATCGCCAGAAGTCCAATCAGTCCAGAGGCTAACCCAGCTTTTCGACCGCGTACAAAAATGATGACTAAAAAATAACTAAACACTAAAATGACGGAAAGAATCACGGTCTGTTGCAAGCGAAAGGCGCCAGGGAAATAAATCGCTATTAAGATACCGGCTGTAAAAAAAGCAGCTATCCTTACCATCGCATAAGGAATCCATCTTAGCATGATGAAAGATACAAGATGCTAAATCCGTTTACAAGTGAAACGAGTAGAGTGGTTACGGCAAATAAAAATCGAATCCCATTTCGTTCATACACTTAAAATGTCCCTTGGGGCATTTGTCAAAGCCTATTTTTGAACACGGTCGGCAATCCAGCCGGGTATTTTCCAACACCGTAAACTTGGTGCGATAAGGGTACATGCCAAACGAGGGAATTGTACTACCCCAAATGCTAAATATCTCTTTCTTGAATGCAGCCGCGATGTGCATCAGTCCGGTATCATGGGCAAATACGTACCGCGCTTGTTTTACCAAACTGGCCGATTGGTTGAGATTATATAATCCACACGCATTATAGACGACCGTCTTTTTTCCTAAGTCATGTAAACCCTTTTCGAAATCGTCTCCTTTTGTTGAACGCCCAAAAAACTCACGAATAATTTCACCGTTTTGAAAATCTTCTTTGCCACCAAGCAGAATAACCGGTTTATTTATTTTGTCGCATAGTTCGATCATTCTCTTTACCGGCAATTTCTTAGTCTCATGCTGAGCGCCAATGGCATAGGCAACATAACCCTCCCGGTGTGTTTCCGGAATCCACTCCATAGGAACTTCGTCTCTTTCAGGAATAAAATAATCTAACCCCAACGCATCATTCTTAACTTGGAACGATTGAACAGTTTCCAGGTAGCGATCTACAATGTGCAAAGCGGGAAGTTTATTTATCTTAAAATTGACTAAGAGCCACTTTTCGACATTTAGTTTTCTAAAACTAAACGACTTCACGTTTAGCTTCCATTTTACAATTCGGGTTCGAAGGTTATTGTGTAGGTCTATGACGTAATCATACTTTTCCAACTTAAGTTGGTCTACCAAATCATTTAATTCCTTTTCCAGAAAAAAAAGCTTATCGATATAGGGGTTGTTTTCCACCAGCATTTTGTACTGTAACTTTGTAACAAAATGAATTTCAGTGTCGTCCAGTTGGGTCTTCAATACACGCACCACGGGTGTGGTGAGTACAATATCTCCAATAGACGAAAATCGAATGATCAAAATCTTCATTGCTGGGCAAAGGTAAGCTTGATTTTAGAGATGAAAAATACCAACTGAATTTACTACTTTAGAAAATAAAAATAGAAAACACATGAATTATTGGCTCGTAAAGTCAGAACCGGACGTGTACTCTTGGGAAGACCTGATCAAAGACAAAAAAACCACGTGGGACGGAGTGCGGAATTTCCAGGCGCGAAACAACTTAAAAGCCATGAAGAAAGGAGATTTGGCGCTTTTCTATTATAGTAATGAAGGCAAAGCGATTGTAGGCATTGCCAAAATCAGCCAAGAATCATTTCCCGATCCAACGGATTCTAATTGGGTGGCCGTAGAGCTAAAGCCGAAAACGAAACTGAAAAATTCAGTAGAATTGGCGACCATTAAAAAAGACAAGCGCCTGGAAAGAATGGTTTTGGTAACCAACTCACGTCTTTCTGTGCAGCCTGTTAAGCCTGAAGAATTTGACTGGATATTGGCGCTTTCAGAAAAATAACCCATCCATGCAGGTGAAAAGAATTCAAGAAATACTCCAGCAACTTGCTCAAGTATTGATCGCACAATCAACACTACTATTGCTTTTATTTTTCCTGCTGATGGCAGAAGTCAACGCCTTGGCTCAACTTTCACAACCGGCACGATTCGAAAAGAAGAAGAAAAGTGGCGATCATGATTTCACTGTTGTATCGATGGGTGAAAAAGGAATTGCATTAATTCGCGATCAACAAAAATATCAACGAGGAGATAATGTGTGGGGACTAACTCTATTGGATACTACCCTACAGGAAACTTGGGCAAAAGAGTTGATCATCGAAAATAGATTCAACCTTATCGGACATGAATACCGAGACGAAACATTGTATTTTCTTTTTCGCGTGGGAGACACCGAGCAAGGAAAATTAAAAATTATAAAAGTCGACTTCAAGGCTGGCCAAACCGAGGAACATAATTACGAACCGGAACTTAACATACGGCTCACCCACTTCAATGTAGTGGCCGATCAAGTCGTTCTGGCTGGGTATGTATCTAACCAGCCTACCGTTTTACTTTATGATTTATCGAATGATCATGCGAAAATCATTCCAGGCCTTCTGATTGATAATTCTGAACTGCTAGACGTGCGTGTCAATATCAACAATACGTTTAACGTGCTCATTGCCGAGCGTGAGTCCAAATTAAAAAAACGTCTTGTCTCTAAAACCTTTGACCGACAGGGTGCAATGTTATTGGATGATGTCATTGAGGTGGATCCTGACAAAGTGATCCTTAGTGGCTTTACGAGTACATTGATTCGTGATGAATTAATGATCATGGGCACGTGGGGCGAGGGGTCGTTAAAACAGGCCGCTGGTGTGTTTACTCTATTGGTGGATCCCTACACCGAGCAAAAAGTGAACTACTACGACTTTGCTCAACTGAACCATTTTTTAGATTATTTGAAGCCGAAGGCAGCCGCAAAAACAAAAGTAAAATCTGAAAACAGGAGAAAATTGGGAAAAATTCCTGACTTCAAAGCCAACATTTTACCCGCTCGTTTGGAAGAAACCAAGAACGGCTTTCTTTTTTATATGGAAGCTTATTACAGTTCGGCCAACCTGAATAATAACCGATGGAACAACAACCCATATGGAAACTACCCCTACTCACCCTATGGATATAACCCCTACCGAAGCTTCTATTCACCGTTTAACTATGGGTATGGGTATCCGTACTCGGTAGGTAATAACAATGCACCTGAGACGAAAATGCTTCATGGAAGTCTGGCCGTTTTCAACGAAAAAGGAGAGTTGGTTGCCGACCACGGATTCAAATTAGACAATTTAAGAATGGGTTCTCCTGAACAGGTTTCCGATTTTGTGTATGCGCCTACAAAATGTACATTGATCTATTTCAAGGAAAAAGAAATAAGATATCAAGTTAGTCAGTTGGATGGAGTTGCCTTACTGGACGAGAAAGTAAGTATCCAACTTAAATCGCCCACCGAATCGGCTCGATCGGACAATGGTGATGTCAACTTAGTTCGCTTTTGGTACGGATCCTTCTTTTTCCTTTTTGGCAATCAAACGATTAAAAGTACAGAAGGAGAAAATCGGGAGGTATTTTACATAAATAAATTAAAGATTGAATAAGACAATTTTCACTCTTGCCTATTTTTTTTGTTTTGCGCTGCTTGGGCAAGTTGAACAAACCGGCCGTTGGGAAAAAGGAATGTTGACAGAGGACAACGAAACCTATCGAATTGCGGCTGACAGTTTGGGGCTCACCGTATACAGTCAATTAAGTAGCAAAGAGTTTGATCAAATTGCATTAATTCGGCTCGACACTTCCCTACAACAGAAATGGGAGGGTTATGTACCAATAGACCGAGGGTTTGTTGTCTCCCGGGCCATCACCCGAAAGAACATTCTCTATTTGTTGTTGCGCAACCCTCGCCTTGCTGGTTTTTTGTTAATAGATCTCAATATTAATTCTGGCGTGTATAATACACACGTCATCAAAAATGCAATTCCTTTTTTGCCCACTGAGTTTGCGGGTACCAACAATGCAGTCATGATAGGAGGTTATTACAACTATAGGCCGCTCGTGTTGCACTATTCACTAAAGCTTCAAAAGTCTAAAGTTCTTCCCGGTTTTTTTAATGAACCTGGTGAGCTTACTCAGATGAAAGTAACTGAAGATGGATCTATTGACATCATCGTTAGTGCCAAAAATTATGAAAAGCGGAATAGTTTGTGGATTAGAAACTACAATGCAGAAGGAGAGCTGATGAAGACCACTGTGCTGGAGTCGCGTGAAAAAAGAAATCTGATTTTCGGAAGGTCGATCAAAATGCCAAACAATGAGCAGGTCGTAGCCGGTGTGTATGGGCGAAACACCGAATACTCCAGAGGCATATTTGTGGCTACGATTAGTTCGTATGGCGAATACACCATTCGGTATTACAACTTTGCCGACCTACAAAATTTCTTTCATTATCTGCGCGCTAATCAAGAGCGCAGGATAAAAAACCGCATCGAGCGGAGAAGGGTAAAAGGAAAAAATACAAAGTTCAATTATCGATTGTTAGTGCAGGAGTTGATTCCTTATAAAGATCAATTTGTGATGCTGGGTGAAGCTTTCTACCCTCGTTATATTTATCAAAGCCGGCCGGGTGGCTCGCTCAATAATAATTTCGGCCAAAGTTATACAAGCGGAACCGGTTATCGAACAGACTATGTTTTCGATGGCTATCAGTATACCCATGCTGTTGTTATAGGTTTCGATGCGAGTGGAAAAGTGAGGTGGGACAATAGCTTTGAAATAAATGATGTAAAATCATTTCAACTGGAACAGTTTGTCAAAATTGCCCCCGGTGATGACCACATCGATCTAATTTACTTGTTTGAAAACCTGATTCGAACCAAAGTAATTAAGGACAACCAGGTACTCGAAGGAAAGGCTTCGAATGAATTGAAACTATTTAGCGATTTGGGTATATCGACCAAAGAAGATGCGAAAAAAAATCATTTGGACTACTGGTACCACAAGCATTTGATTGCCTCTGGCGTTCAAACCATCCGCAAGTCAAAAGAAAGGCGGGAAGAACCTTATAAAAAAGTGTTCTTTATCAACAAGATCAGATATCGCTGAGCAAGATCTAACCGAAATCGGGAAATTCGTACCTCCCACCTCGTAATTCGTACCTCGATTTTACTTACCTTCGCGCTGGCGTATGCAGAAAAAACTCGTACTCGATTCAAATCAGCTGGATATCACCCTCGATCGCCTTTGCCAGCAACTCATTGAAGCCCATTCTCATTTTTCCGATTCTGTCATCTTAGGGATGCAGCCGCGGGGCATCTTTTTGGCGGAATTAATCCATGCAAAACTTGAGAAGCTAGTCAAGAAAAAGATTCCACTGGGATATTTGGATACTACCTTTCACCGCGATGACTTTAGACGAAGGGAAATTCCGGCAAAAGCCAGTGAAACTCGCATCGATTTTGTGATTGAGGGCAAGAACGTGATCTTGATTGATGATGTCTTATTTACAGGCAGAACGGTTCGGGCAGCGCTCGATGCGATGATCGCATTCGGTCGTCCCTCTAAAGTTGAGTTGTTAGTGCTGGTCGATCGAAAATATACCCGCGACTTACCGATCGCGGCAGACTATGTTGGGCGCTATGTGGACACGCTAGAATCTCAACGTGTGTTGGTAGAACTGGAAGCACAAGGCTACCGTCAAAATAAAATCTGGTTGGTCAATAAGGATAAATAATATGTCAAAGCTCAGTCAACGGCATCTGCTCGGAATCAAGAACCTTACCCGCCAAGACCTGGAGCTTATTTTCGAAACAGCCGATAACTTTAAAGATGTTATCAACCGGCCCATTAAAAAGGTACCATCATTAAGGGACGTTACGATCGCCAATGTCTTTTTCGAAAATTCAACGCGCACGAGACTTTCTTTTGAATTGGCGGAAAAACGCCTTTCTGCAGATGTTGTAAACTTTAGCACTTCAACGAGCTCTGTTAAAAAAGGAGAGACTTTGTTGGATACGGTGAATAATATTTTAGCAATGAAAGTGGATATGGTGGTGATGCGCCATGCCAGCGTGGGTGCGCCTCATTTTCTGGCTAAGCATATTAAAGCAAATATTATCAACGCGGGCGATGGAACCCACGAACATCCTACTCAGGCCTTGCTTGATAGTTTTTCTATCAGAGAAAAACTGGGTGCTGTGGAAGGAAAGAAAATTGCGATTATCGGTGACATCCTACACTCGCGGGTAGCCTTGTCGAATATTTTCGCGCTGAAGAAACTCGGTGCAGAAGTTATGGCATGCGGCCCTCCTACCTTGCTGCCAAAATACATCGCATCGTTAGGAGTTATTGTGGAATGGGATGTCAAGAAAGCACTAGCCTGGTGTGATGTAGCTAATGTACTTCGTATCCAACTGGAACGGCAACAGATTAAATATTTCCCGTCCCTTCGTGAATACTCGCTTTACTACGGGATCAATAAAAAGATACTGGATGATTTAAAGAAAGAAATTGTGCTCATGCATCCCGGTCCTATCAATCGAGGCGTGGAGCTAACTAGTGACGCAGCCGATTCGCATCACTCGATCATACTCGATCAGGTAGAGAATGGAGTTGCCATTCGAATGGCAGTGCTTTATCTTTTGGCGGGAGCAAACTCCCCAAAATGATGAGAGTTAAAAAAGAAAACCAAATAAACTTTCTTAACAAAATGTCATGGTCCAGAAAAGTATTGATCGCCTTTTTTCTTTTGACCGCTCAAAACTGTAGTAAAGATTCACCTGTAGTGCCTTGCACTGGCTGTGGTGGTTATAGTCCTTACTCAACACCAAATTCATCCGCTTGTTACGCTACTCTGTCTGCTTGCCAGGCTGCTCTAGGTTCTGCTTGCAGACTGTGCAATTAATAGAGACATCTATTACGCGAAGGAAAATACAACTAGTGCAAAGATGACAAAATCTCTTCTGTATGTTCTCCAAAATGCGGAGGCGGTAGCAATGGCGAGGTTGGAGGTTCTATACTATAAACCCGGCCGATGAAGTTCTTCACCCCAAGAAGTTCAGATGATTTCAGTAGTACTTCTTTTGCTGCATCCGTTGAAAATGCTTCGGCCACATTTTGAATAATCCCGGCAGGGATTTTTAGCTGAATGATATTATCCAGAAGTTCCTTCGATCCTCTTTTTGCAATTGCATCCTCTAAAATTTCATTTAGTGCCAAACGATGTTCTACACGTTGTTGATTCGACAAAAATTTTACTTCCAACGCCCAGGCTCCTAGATCAAGCACGTGGTCACTGATGCCAAGAGTAGCGATCAAATCTTTGAACTGTCTATCATTGCCAATGGCTAGCAAAACTCGCTTGCCATCCTTGGTCAAAAATGAATCGCCATAAGGAGCTATGTTCGGGTGGGCCGAACCTTGGCGAGTGGGCAGCTTCTTTGCCACCAGCCAATTGGTTGCTTGATTAGCTAGAGAAGACAACGCAGATTGAATCAACGACACCTCCACCAAACTTCCCAGTCCGGATCGTTCTTTCTTCAACAGTGCAAGCAGCAGCCCTTCCTTCAACTGATGCGCAGCCAATACATCAATTAATGCTACGGGCATTTTCGTGGGTTGCCCGTCTTTCTCTCCATTCAAATCCATAAAACCAGACTCCGCCTGAATGACGGCATCGTAGCCGACTCGATCATCATCGCTTCCGTAGCCAGTGATTTGACCATAAATTAGTTGGTTATTATTCATTGAAAGCTGTTGGTAGGAGACACCTAGCTTCTCGGCATCACCCGTCTTATAGCTGGCGATAATGATTTCGGATTGCTTTGCAAGCTCTTTTACTATTTGCTTACCCTCGCCCGTGGTTAGGTCAACCGCAATAGATTTCTTTCCCCAGTTGCATGAACAAAAATAAGCAGAACGGTCATCTGTCTGCTCCCCCGCCCCCTTCCAACTGCGTGTGACATCGCCACCTGTTTTTAGATTTTCTACCTTTATTACGGCTGCGCCCAGTTCAGCAAAAAACTGACCCACGCTAGGTCCTGCAAGGACAGAGGCCAACTCGAGTACTTTCAGATTGTGAAACATATCTTGGTTGTTCGTTAACCGTTTTTGGATGTTCGAATAATGACCAACCAACAACGAATCTCCGTAAAGGTCAGCGAAATTAGAATCATTTATCGCATTTTTGTGTTCTAAGTCAAAATTTGGGCATTCATGAGGATTTTATACTTTTTTACGGCAATTCTTCTATTGACTTCTTGCCAGAAACCATCCGCTGAACTGAAAACGGGCAACTGGCGGGGCATTATTGAACTGCAGGGGCAAGAGCTTCCTTTTAATTTTGAAGTAACCAAAGAATCCGGGAGGTACCAAGTATACCTACAAAACGCTGACGAAAAACTTCTCCAAGATGATATATCGATTTCAGGTGATTCTGTAAAAATCACCATGCTTATTTTTGACATTGATCTGATTGCGAAAATTAATGGAGACAAACTGGAAGGTTTTTACATCAAAAATTATGATCCCGATTTTAAGCTTCCTTTTAGAGCAGTGCATGGCGAAACATTTCGTTTTACAAATAGTGAAGCATCAACCATTAATTATTCAGGCAAGTATCAATTGACCTTTGTTGGGGAAAAAGAAAAGTATCCGGCCGTTGGCGTGATAAATCAAAACGAAAATCAGGTAACAGGGACTTTTCTAACCCCTACAGGCGATTATCGCTACCTGCAGGGGAATGTGGTCAATGACAAACTAAAACTGAGCACGTTTGATGGTAATCACGCGTTTCTTTTCACTGCCTCTTTCGAAGGCGATTCACTAAAAGGCGATTTCTTCTCGGGCAAACTCTCCCATGAAATTTTTAAAGGAATAAAAAATGAAAATGCGGAGATGCCAGATGCGGAGGCCCTCACTTTTTTGAAAGAAGGCCATGATCGAATTGCTTTTAGTTTCCCGGATGAAAATCGTACTATGATAAGTCCATCTGACGAAAAGTATGCTGGCAAGGTATTGATTCTTCAAATCTTTGGTACGTGGTGCCCCAATTGTATGGATGAGACAAAATTTTTAGCGCAGTGGTATAACGAAAATCATGAACGAGGAGTAGAAATCCTTGGACTTGCTTACGAACGCAAAGATGATTTCGACTATTCGATCGGTCGAGTAAAAAAAATGAAAGAGAAATTACAAGTACCCTACGACTTTGTAATTGCTGGAACAAACGACAAAGAGAAGGCTTCACAAAGTCTGCCAATGCTCAATAAGGTGATCGCCTTTCCTACCACTATCTTCATTGGCAAAGACGGAAAGGTAAAACACATTCGGACCGGGTTTGAAGGTCCTGGTGCAGGAGTTTATTACGAACAATTCAAAGAGCGTTTTAATCAGATTGTCAATGAATTGCTGGCTGAAGGTGCCTAGCTACTAGAGTAATAATGAAGAAGAGAGTCGTTGTCGGTCTATCCGGAGGCGTTGATTCCAGCGTAGCTGCTTACTTGTTAAAAGAACAAGGCTACGAAGTGATCGGCATGTTCATGAAAAACTGGCATGACGATACCGTAACCATTAGCAACGAATGTCCCTGGCTGGATGACAGCAATGACGCCATGATCGTGGCCCAACAATTGGGTATCCCGTTTCAAACAATCGATCTGAGCAGCGAATACAAAGACAGAATTGTTGACTACATGTTTGCCGAATACAAATCCGGACGAACTCCCAATCCAGATGTGCTCTGTAACCGTGAAATAAAATTTGATGTGTTTCTGGACGCGGCATTAAAACTGGGCGCTGATTTTGTGGCCACTGGCCACTATTGCCGGAAAGGTTTTTTTGAAAAAGAGGGAAAGCAAATTTTTCAATTACTGGCAGGAAAGGATCCGAATAAAGATCAGAGCTATTTTTTATGCCAGCTTAATCAATCACAACTTTCGAAGGCACTCTTTCCCATTGGAGAATTGTTGAAAACAGAAGTGAGAGCCCTTGCGAAAAAAGCCGGATTAGATACCGCTGAGAAAAAAGATTCGCAAGGCCTCTGCTTTATCGGAAAAGTTCATTTACCTGATTTCCTACAACAACGCCTGGAGCCAAAAAAAGGAAAAGTGATTAAAGTTCCACTCGACTCTGCCGTTTTTAGTAATGGATTCATAGATAAAGACCTTGTCGATATTTCTGCACCTTATCAACTAACACCTGAACTGGGTGAAGTAGTGGGTGAACACAATGGAGCACATTTTTATACTATTGGTCAGCGTAGAGGGTTGAACATTGGTGGGTATGAAAAGCCACTGTTCGTGATTGGCACAGACACCGAAAAAAACATAATTTACACAGGAAGCGGAGAAGATCATCCCGGATTGTATCGGTCTGGGCTTTTCATTCCCAACGAAGACGAGCACTGGGTTCGCCCTGACCTTGTCATTCCCATCGGTGGAACTAGGAACTATTTGGCAAGAATACGCTATCGTCAACCGCTAGAAAAATGTACGCTTCACAAAAAAGAAGAAGGTCTCTACATTATTTTTGATCGACCTCAACGTGGAGTAACACCGGGTCAATTTGCGGCATGGTATCAAGAAGAAGAGTTGATTGGATCGGGAGTGATTAGTTGAAAGCTAGGCAGACAACGCGGACACTTGATTAAAAGAAAAATTTGCTATCTCAGTTTGGTTTGCAGCGTGCTCGATTGTCATGCTTACAACATTCCCTTCTTTATCCAACTCTAAAAGTACGTTTTCACTTAGGTCTTTTGTTTCATATATCTCCCTGCTGTTAAAATTTACAAGGAGTGTATCTGTATCTTTGAAATAAGTAATTTTCATGTGTATTTCTTTGTTTTGATTTTTTCGTTTTCGGTTCAATTTGTTATGGTTCTGACGTAGTCTCCCTTACCCAAAGTGGGTTCGGTATTGATTTCAATAATAATAACAGTGTT
>Ga0068872_10000854_pt1 | contig 25098 bp, 20 predicted proteins | sample NOAtaG_7_FD_66441 | JGI IMG/M metagenome (GOLD analysis project Ga0068872, IMG submission 66441) | Freshwater lake microbial communities from Lake Erie, under a cyanobacterial bloom - NOAA_Erie_Diel1S_2200h metaG | ecosystem: Environmental > Aquatic > Freshwater > Lake | place: USA: Ohio, Lake...
CCCGTTGGCCATGCCCAGGAGCACCATCGACGGGACTCCCCGGCGTCCGAGCCCCAGGCCGAACAGCCTCTTGACCCACCCGACCGACCGGACCAGCCAGGCATCCAACGCGAGGCGCGAGGCCAGGAAGCCGCCGGTCAGCAACAGGACGCCGGCGACGAGCGAGAGGCCCCGTTGCCAGCCGGCAAGGTGGAGCCCGTGGCCCACCAGGCCGAGCACCAGACCGAGGAGCACGTAGGTGAGGATCCTTCCTCCATGGTAGGCGGCCCCGCCCCGCCCGCCGGGCAGGAGGGCGACCATCAGCGGGCCGCACATGCCGGCGCAGTGCAGACTGCCTCCGAGCCCGAGGACGAAGGCGGAAAGGTATTCCATGGCCGGCCGGTTCGACGCGGACGGATCAGCGCACGGGCGGCGGGATCACCACCGCCGCCTCGGCGAAAAAGCCGGATGCCTCCGGACCCCATCGGACGCGGACCCTCCAGAGCCCGGGCTTGAGGCCGGAGGCGTCGAGGGTCTGCACCCCGTCGGCCCCCACCCGGAGCGGGATGCGGCGGTCGAGCGACGCCTCCGATGGGCGGTACAACCCCACCTCGCCCTCGACGCCCACCGGCCGGGAGGCCGCCGGCCAGGCGATGCGGAGGACTCCGCCCTGCCGGCCGGGGAGGTGGGTGATGGACACGCCGGCCCCGGCCGAGCGCCGCAGTCGGTCGATGTGGCCCTGGTAGGCCAGTTCCTGCTCATAGTAGTCGGCGCTCACCAACTCCTCCCGGTTCCGCTGGGCGACGACGGCCCAGGAGACCAGCAGGCCGATGACGACGGCGAAGAAGGCGGCGATGCCGACAGGCCAGGGCTCGATCCGCGGGGACAGGGTGTTCATGGGGAGGGGGTGGCACGGCGTGGGCGTGGACCGGAAAACTGCGTCGATACCCGCTCCAGGAGTCGCCCCCCGGAGTAGATGCCCAGCTCCAGCCCGGTGGTCGATCCGGTCAACCGGTCCGGATCGAGATCGACCAGGGCCGAGGCCTGCAGGTACTGGCCGACGGGCACCACCGGGTTCGTCGCCCCCAGGAGACGCACGGAGCCGGGCGGATGCTCCAGCCGGACCTCGACGGGCAGCGGGCGATGCGACTTGTTGATCATCTTCACGGAGAACAGGTTCCGGATCCTTCCGTCCGGAAGGGTCTGGTGCAGCGAGCCCGAGACCCGCAGGAACGTCGTCTCGACCGGGGAGCGCGAGAGCACGAGCCACAGGAACACCCCGACCAGCGCCGCGAGCAACGCGGAGTACATGGCCATGCGCCGGGTGAAGCGCTGGGGTTCGCCACGCTCGAGATGGTCCTGGGAGGCGAATCGGACCAGCCCGGCGGGCCGGCCCACCTTGTTCATCACGGCGTCGCAGGCATCGATGCAGGCCGTGCAGTGGATGCATTCCATCTGGGTGCCGTCCCGGATGTCGATGCCGGTCGGACACACCGCCACGCACTGGCGGCAGTCGATGCAGTCTCCGAGGCCGGACGCCCGGCGGGCCTCGTGGTCCTGGTCGCGGCGCCACGGGGCGCGCCCCTCGCCCCGCCGGCGGTCGTAGGAGACCAGCAGCGAATTCGTGTCGAGCAGCGCCGACTGGAAGCGGCCGTAGGGACAGATGAAGGTGCAGGCCTGTTCGCGGAACCGGGCGAAGATGGCATAGAACAGCAGCGAGAAGAGCATCATGGCGGCGAGGCCCGCCCAGTGCCTGCGGGGGTCGTCGAGCTGGATGGCCAGGAGTTGCTCGCTGCCGATGAGGTAGGCCAGCAGGGTGTTGCCGACGACGAGGGAAAGCCCGAAGAACACCCCGTGCTTGAGCATCCGCCGGCCGATCTTCGCGGCGGTCCATGGGGCGGCCGCCAGCGCCCGCTGCGCGGCCGGGTCGCCGTCGATGAGGAACTCCACCTTCCGGAACACCATCTCCATCATCACCGTCTGCGGGCAGGCCCAGCCGCACCAGAGGCGGCCGAAGGCGACCGTGAAGACGAGGATGCCGCACAGGAACACGAGCATCGCCACGGCGAAGACCGCCGAGTCGTGGGGCCAGAAGACCTGTCCAAGGATGGAGAAGCGGCGCTCGACCACGTTGAGCAGCAGCAGGGGGTTGCCCTGGATGCGGATCCAGGGACCGGCGAACATGAGCACCAGGAGCAGCCCGGCGAACCACGCCCGGCGCCGGTGCCAGGGTCCCGAGGGCGCCTTGGGGTACAGCCAGCGGCGCCGGCCGTCCTGGTCGGCCGTGGCGATGTGGTCCCGGAAGTCGCGCCAGTCCACCGCCTGGAGGTTGCCGGGCGCGTGCAGGTCGGGTCGGTCAGCGGCCGGTCCGCCGGGCCTCTGTGGGGCTTGGGGATAAGGGTTCATCGGGTGGGGATCGGCGACGACGGGATCCCCGGAGGGGAAGTCATTCGAAGTCCATCGGGACCGCCGGCCGGGACGGATCCTCCGGCGGCTTGGGATCGGGTGGGTTGCTGCCCCGCAGCGTGTGGATATGGCTGGCCACGGCCTGGATCTCGGCCGGCTTCAGCACGCCGCGCCAGCTGAGCATGCCCTTCTCGGTGACGCCGTTGAGGATGACCTTGACCGTGTCCACGTAGTTGGACCCGTGGATCCAGACCTCATCGCAGAGGTTGGGACCCACCAGGCCGCCGCCGTCCTCGCGGTGACAGGGCGCGCAAAGGTTCACGAAGGCCTGGCGCCCCTGCTGGAGCACCCCGGGTTCGGTCAGCGGTTTCAGGGAGGACAGGTCGGACTCGAAGCGCGCCAGGGCCGCGCTCTTGAGGGCGTCGCCCCGGGCGGCCTCGGCCTGGTATTCGGCCGCCTGGAGCGGACCGGCCTTGAGCACGTGGTAGTGCACGAGATATCCCACGGCAAAGACCGTGCAGAGGACGAACAGCCAGACCCACCAGCGCGGCAGGTTGTTGTCGAGTTCTCGGATGCCGTCGGCCTCGTGGTCCAACAGCAGTGGGTCTTCAGGATCCTGGTTCATGGTTCTTGGAAGCGGACGGTGCAAACGGGCGGGTCTCCCCGTCGTCGAGGGGCAGCGCCCCCATGTGGCGGACATGGGACGCCTGCTGGACAAGGGTCCAGGCCACCGCCGCGAGGAAGACCGCGAAGAAGAGGCACACCGAGACGATGCCGTACACGGCGATGCCCCCGGTGTGCGTGAGGACGTTGCGGATCATGGCTGGGTGGAGGCGGCGGCCTGAGCGGCCGGGTTGGAGGCCTTGATGTCGGTTCCGAGGCGCTGCAGGTAGGCGATCAGGGCGATGATCTCGCGCTCCGGCGGCGTTTCGATGCGGGCGGTCTTCAGGCTGGTGACGATGGACGAGGCCTGCTTCTGGAGATCGGCGACGGCCTGGGCCTCGTAGCCCACCGGGTACGGAACGCCCACCGAGCGGAGGGCGGCGATCCTGGGTGCGACGGCACCGAGGTCGATCTTCTGCTCCAGCAGCCAGGGATAGCGGGGCATCATCGAGCCCGGGGAGGTGCTGCGCGGGTTGTCCATGTGGTTGAAATGCCAGGCGTCGGGGTACTTGCCGCCGATGCGGTGCAGGTCGGGACCGGTGCGCTTGGATCCCCACAGGAACGGGTGGTCGAACACGAACTCGCCGGCCTTGGAATATTCACCGTAGCGCTCGGTCTCCGAGCGGAAGGGGCGGATCATCTGGGAGTGGCATCCCACGCAGCCCTCACGGATGTACAGGTCCCGCCCCATCACCTCCAGCGGGGTGTAGGGCCGGACGCCCGCGATCGTGGGGACGTTCTCCTTCACCAGGTACATGGGCACGATCTCGACGAGACCGCCGACCAGCACCGCCAGCAGCGCCAGGACGGTGAGGGTGAGCGGGCGGGCCTCCAGCCAGCGATGGCCCCAGGGGGTCTTGCCCTCGGAGGATCCGGTGGCCCCGGCCCTCGTGGCCGTCACCGCCACGGCCACCTCGGACTCCGCCTCGAAGGAGCCCGCCCGGGCGGTCTTCCACAGGTTGTAGGCCATGAGGAACGCCCCGACGATGTAGAGGGCGCCACCGATGGCCCGCAGGCGGTACATCGGGAAGAGCTGCAGCACGGTCTCGAGGAACTGCGGGTACTGGAGGAATCCGTCGGCGGTGAACTGCTTCCACATCAGGCCCTGGGTGACCCCGCTCCAGTACATCGGCACCGCGTAGAACATCATGCCCAGCAGGGCGACCCAGAAATGCCAGTCGGCCAGCTGGTTCGAGTGCAGGGGCGTGCGGTAGAGCCTCGGGATGAGCCAGTACAGCATCGAGAAGGTGAAGAAGCCGTTCCACCCGAGGGCGCCGGTGTGCACGTGGGCGACCGTCCAGTCGGTGTAGTGCGACAGGGCGTTGACGCTCTTGATCGACAGGAGCGGGCCCTCGAGCGTGGCCATGCCGTAGGCGGTCAGGGCGACCACCATGAACTTCAGCATCGGTTCCCTGCGGACGCGGTCCCAGGCCCCGCGCAACGTCAGCAACCCGTTGAGCATGCCGCCCCAGGAGGGGGCCACCAGCATGACCGAGAAGACCATGCCAAGGGACTGGGCCCAGTCGGGCAGCGCGCTGTAGAGGAGGTGGTGCGGTCCGGCCCAGATGTAGATGAAGATCAGGCCCCAGAAATGGAGGATCGACAGGCGGTACGAGAACACCGGCCGCTCCGCCGCCTTGGGCAGGAAGTAATACATCAGGCCCAGGTAGGGCGTGGTCAGGAAGAAGGCCACGGCGTTGTGCCCATACCACCACTGGACGAGGGCGTCCTGGACGCCGGCGTAGATCGGGTAGCTCTTGAAGAGCCCCGCCGGCACGGCCAGCGAATTGCCGATGTGCAGCAGGGCGACGGTCACCGCCGTGGCGATGTAGAACCAGATCGCGACGTAGAGGTGCTTCTCGCGACGCCTCAGGATCGTGCCGATGAGGTTGACCGTGAAGGCCACCCAGACCACCGCGATGGCGATGTCCACGGGCCACTCGAGCTCCGCGTACTCCTTGCTGGTGGTCAGGCCCAGCGGCAGCGTGATGGCGGCGGCGACAAGGACCGCCTGCCAGCCCCAGAAGTGGAACCACCCGAGCGCGTCATTGAAGAGGCGGGCCTTGCAGAGCCGCTGCAGCGAGTAGTAGATCCCCATGAAGAGGCCGTTGCCCACGAAGGCGAAGATCACCGCGTTGGTGTGGAGCGGACGCAACCGGCCGAAGGTCGTGTACTGCAGGTTGAGGTTCAGCTCGGGCAGGAAGAGCTGGCAGGCGATCAGCAGGCCGGCGAGGAAGCCGACCAACCCCCACACCACGGTGGCGATGGCGAATGCCCGGACGATCCGGTTGTCGTAGCGGAATGTTTCCTGGTTCATGGAGAAAGAGTGCCGTCCCGGCCCGGCGTGCCGGACGGCATCAGCGCCCCCCGCGGGGTCGTGCGATGCGTCGCGGCGGAGATCCTGTGGACCACCCCGGGAGAGGGCTCGCCACCGCTTGCCGGGACCTCCACGGCGTTTGCAGCCGGCCGGGCGGCGGCGCCGGTTCGCGGCATGGGCGGCGCGTCCTCGGTGAGGATCCTCAAGGCCGGCGTGCAGGTGTCCTCGTACTGGCCGGAGCGGACGGCCCAGAAGAACGCCCCCAGGAACCCGGCGGCCATGAGAACACTCAGCGGGATGAGCAGCAGCAGGACGCTCATGATCCGGCCTTTCCGCCCCGGCCGAAGCGCCGCCGCCCGAGCCACTCCACACCCGCCACCGAGAAGGCCACGACCGTGACGGAGCTCAACGGCATGAGCACCGCGCAGACCACCGGGGAGAGGCTGCCGGAGGCGGCGATGGCGATGCCGACGACGTTGTAGAGGGCCGACACGAGGAACCCCCGGCGGACCCAGGAGACCGAGTCGCGGGCGAAGGCCAGGATCCGTTCCAGGTCGGCGACACGGTCGGCCGAGAGGATCAGGTCGCTGGCCGGCGAGAACGCCCCGGCCTCCTCGACCACGGCGACGCCCACGTCGGCCTGACGCAGGGCCCCGGCATCGTTGAGGCCGTCCCCCATCATCAGGACGGTCCGGCCCCGGGAGGTCTGCCAGTTCCGGACGAACCCGAGCTTCCGGGCGGGATCCTGCCGGAACACCAGCACCGCGTCCGGGCCCAGCAGGGCGCGGAACCGGTCGGCCTCGGCGTCGTTGTCGCCGCTCAGGAGGGCCAGGTCGAAGCGACCCCGGAGCGACCCGAGAAGGGCCCGGATGCCCGGCCGCAACGGTTGGCCTGCGATGAACGTCCCGCGGTGGACGCCCTCGATGGCGACGTGGATGCAGGTGCCAACCGGAGCATCCTCCCCTTCCAGGCCCGGGGCGGTCCCCGGAGACGGCACCCGCCCGACAGGAGGCACGCCGGCGTCGGCGAGATGATCCACCGATCCGACCAGCACCCGCAGCCCGTCGAAGGTGCCGGAAATCCCCCGCCCCGGCGTCTCCCGGAAGGCCTCGACGCCAGCGCCTGGAGCCACGCCATCCGGGCCGTCGGTGCCGAGGGACTCCCGGATCCGACGCGAAAGCGGGTGGCTGGACTGGGCCAGGAGCGCCGCCACCGCCCGTGTCTCCGAGGGCGCGAGCCCACGCCCCTGCCAGGCCACCGGGGCGGCCCCGGGACGGGTCAGGGTGCCGGTCTTGTCGAGGACCACGGCGTCGACCCGGGCGAGCGTCTCGAGGACGAACGGGTTCTTCAGGTAGACCCCGATCCGTCCGAGCACCCGCTGGGCGGTGCCGAGGGTGAACGGCGAGGCCAGCGCCAGCGCGCAGGGACAGGCCACGATGAGCACCGCCACCAGCGCCTGCACGGCACGGAACCCGTCGCCGAGCATCCACCACCCGGCCGCCGCGGCCGTGGCGATGAGCAGCAGGAGCCGCGAGAACCGGCGGCTGTAGGCCTCGGTGATCCGGTCGACGGGATCGGCCTTGCGGTCCTTGCGGAAGGCCTCCTGGTTCCACAACGAGGTGAGGTACCCCTGCGATACGGGCTTCAGGATCTCCACCTCGATCCGACCGCCGGTCTGCCGGCCTCCCGCGAAGAGCACGGCCCCCGGGCTGCAGGTCTCCGGCTGCGATTCGCCCGTGACGAAGGCGTAGTCGATGCGGGCCTCGCCCTCGACCAGCCGGGAGTCGGCAGGCACCAGCTCGCCGTGGCGCAGCACCAGCCGGTCGCCGACGGCCAGGCGGCCCACGGCCACCCGCTCCTCGCCGGGGCCCGCCCGCCGGCTGACCGCCAGGGGGAAGAACGCCGTGTAGTCCCGGTCGAAGACCAGGCGCGCGTGGGTCTTCTGCTGGAAGAGCCGACCGCAGAGCAGGAAGAAGAGCAGCCCGGCCAGCGAGTCGAAGTAGCCGTCTCCCCGGCGGGAGAACACCTCGAAGACGCTCTGCCCCATCAGGGCCAGGATGCCCAGGGCGATGGGGATCTCGAGCACGGGCACTCCCCGCCGAAGCCCGCGCCAGGCCGCCTGGTAGTAGTCGAGCGCGCTGAAGGCCACGACGGGGAGGGACAACAGGAAGCTGATCCAGCCGGCCAGCTGTCGGAAGGCCGGCCCGCTGACGCTGTCCAGGCCGAGGTACATCGCCAGGCTCAGGAGCATGGTGTTGCCGAAGGCGAAGCCGGCGACCCCCAACTGAAGCCAGAGGCGGCGTGAGACCGGTCTCGGTCTCGGACCACCGAGGTCGGAGGCCCGCAGCTCCGGCTCGTACCCCAGCGCGGCCAGGAGGGCGGCGACCTCGCTGAGGCGCAGGCGGGATGGGTCGAAGGTCAGCGACACCTCGCGGCGGAGAAACTCGACCGAGGACTGTCCGATGCCCTCCCGGAGTCGGAACACATGCTCCAGCAGCCAGACGCAGGCGACACAGTGGATCGCCGGCACGCGGAAGGTCACCCGGGTGCGCTGGCCGTCGGAATAGTCCACCAGCGCCGCCCGGACCTCCGGGGTGTCGAGGAAGGCGAAGCGGGACGGGTCGTCGGCCCCGCCACCGCGCACCCCTTGGGCGCCGCCGAGACGGTAGAATTCGTCGAGACCCCCATCGCTGAGGAGGCCGAAAACCGTCTGGCACCCCGCGCAGCAGAAGCTCCGGGTCCCGACGCGCAGCGGGGACCCGCCGCAGGGCAGGCCACAATGGGAGCAGGCCTGCGGCCCTGCGGACGGTCCTGCGGCAGCGGCGGCGGGTCCGGGGCGGGCACGGGGTGCTTCGGGTTCAACCAGATCCAATGCGGGCACGGCGGGGCCACTGTGGGAGGCGATGGGGCCGCCGGACTTCCCGGATCTTGTCGTCCTGGGGCCGAGCCTTGCCTCGTCGGATCGGCCGGCGGCGCGCGCCGGACCGGACCCGCCGGGTCTCGAAACATCACCCTCGGGACCAGGTCCCGACCGTTGCCCGCAACACGCTTGCCGCCATCCACGGGCCGACGCACCGTCTCCGCACATCCGACCATGAACTCCCGCCTTAGCTCCCTGCTGTGCGCCGCCGTGGCGAGCGCGCTCCTTGTCTCCCCGACCCTCGCCGAGGAGAAGAAGCCCAAGAAGTCCGCCAAGGAGGGCTGGACCCAACTCTTCGACGGCAAGGACACCTCCAAGTGGCGCGGTTACAAGGCCACCGCGTTCCCGGCCAAGGGCTGGCGCGTCGAGAACGGGACCCTGCGCCACGTGGCCGGCGAGGGTGGCGGCGATCTGGTCACCGTCGACAAGTTCACCGACTTCGAACTGCGTTTCGACTGGAAGGTGGCCCCCGGGGCCAACAGCGGCGTGATGTACCGGGTCACCGAGGACCACAACGCCTCCTACGAGACCGGCCCGGAGTACCAGGTGCTCGACGATTCCAAGCACGGTGACGGCAAGAACCCGAAGACCAGCGCGGCCGCCCTCTACGCCTTGATCGCGTGCAACTCCGAGAAGGCCCTGAACCCGGTGGGCGAGTGGAACAAGGCCCGGATCGTGGTGAAGGGCAACCGGGTCGAGCACTGGCTCAACAAGAAGAAGGTCGTCGAATACCAGTGGGGTGGCCCGGAGACGATGAAGCTCGTCAGCGAATCGAAGTTCAAGGGCATGCCCGGCTTCGCCCGGAACACCTCGGGCCACCTGTGCCTTCAGGACCACGGCGACGACGTTTGGTTCCGGAACATCAAGATCCGCACCTTCTGAGGGCGACAAACTCCCGGTCGGGCATTTCCAGCCGGGCATTCCCTGTCCGCCCGGCCCGGCCCTTTCAGGCGTGAACCTCATCCACTGGGACCACAACGCCACCACGCCGACGGACGCCCGCGTCCTGCAGGCGATGGAGCCGTTCCTGCGGGAGGTTTGGGGCAACCCCTCGAGCATCCATGCACTCGGGCGCCGGGCACGGGCCGCGCTCGACGAGTTCCGCTACCGCATGGCCGGGCTCTGGAGATGCCGTCCCAGCGAGGTGGTCTTCACCGGCGGGGGCACCGAGGCCAACAACCTGGCGATCCTCGGCACCGCCCGGCTGGGCGGCAGCCGGGGTCGACGCCACCTCGTCGCCTCCCCGGTCGAGCACCACGCCGTGCTCCACGCGCTGAGGTACCTCGAGGCCCACGAGGGCTTCGCCCTCACGCTCCTGCCGGTCGACCGGTTCGGCCGGGTCGACCCGGGCTCGGTCGCCGCGGCGCTTCGCCCCGACACGGCGCTGGTCTCGGTCATGACGGCGAACAACGAGACGGGCACCGTCCAGCCCGTCGCCGCCATCGGCCGCCTCTGCCGCGAACGCGGCGTGCCCTTCCACACCGACGCGGTCCAGGCCTTCGGCAAGCTGCCCTTCCGGGACATCGACCAGTTCGAGGCCGACCTCGTCTCGGTCTGCGCGCACAAGTTCCATGGACCCAAGGGCGCCGGGGCGCTGTTCATCCGCTCCCCCCTGCTCCCGCACCCCACGCAGCATGGCGGGGCCCAGGAGAACGAGCGGCGCGGCGGCACCGAGAGCCTGGCGGCGATCGCGGGCCTGGTGAGCGCATTCGAGTGGATGGTGCCGGAGCCGGTGTTCCCGGCCGTGCGCCTGAGGTCATGGACCGAGCGGCTGGCGCGGCTGGCGACCTCGCTGCCCGGGGTGGAACGCCACGGATGCCCCGATGAGCGGCTGCCCAACACGCTGGCCTTCTCGGTCGAGGGCACCGACAGCCTCCCCCTCCTGGCCAACCTCGACCTCGAGGGGGTCTGCGCCTCGAGCGGATCGGCATGCACGGCCGGTTCGGTCGAGCCGAGCCACGTGCTCCGGGCCATGGGTGTGCCCGAGGCGAGGGCCCGGGCGTTGGTCCGTTTCTCGCTGGGTCGCGACTCGACCGAGGAGGAGGTGGATCGCGTGGAGGCCCTGCTGCCCGGGGTCGTGGCCCGCTGCCGGGGCCAATGACGGCTTCCGACCGGCACGGAAACTCCGCCACCCGTCGCGCAGGGTGTGGACCGGAACCCGGGACGTCTCAGGGCCGCACGTGGCTGAGGCTCATGCCCAGGGCCAGCAGGCCGATCAGGCCGAAATAGGCGACGCCGATCGTCCAGCGTTGCCGGGGTTCGATCTCGAAGAACCGCCGGGACTGCTCGTCGCGGGACCGGAAGAGGGAGAACAGCCTCGGCAAGCCCATGACCAGCACCATGAGCAGGATCGGGCTGATCCACCCGCGGGTCGTCGCCTCGTGCACGAGGTAGGCGATCATCACGGCGTAGCCCGCGACCCACAGCCAGGGCGAAAGCGCCGTGACGATGCGGCCGCCGTCGAGAAAACCGACCGGGGCCAGGTTGAAGAGGTTGAGCATGAAGCCCGAGTAGGCCAGTGCCGACCAGAACGGATCGCCCGTCGCCACGTGGACCAGGAAGCACACGGCCGCGCCGAGGGTCCCGAAGATCGGGCCGCCGATGCCCACCACCGCCTCGATCCAGGCGTTTCGCGGGGCGTCCTTCAGCGCGATGAACGCCCCCATGAACGGGATGAAGACCGGGGCGCCCACCCGGAGGCCCTGGCTGCGCGCCGCGACCAGGTGACCGAGTTCGTGGACGAAGATCAGCACGACGAAGCCGAGGGCGAACTTCCACCCCCACAGGAGGGCATAGGCCCCGACGCTGAGGATCATGGTGCCGCCGGTCTTGAGGAAGGTCGGCAGGAACTTCAGGAACGGCAGCAGGGCCACGAGCTTCGAGCCGAACTTGAGGATCGCCCCCGCCAGAAGCGCCAGTGGACCCCAGAACCCTCCCCGCCGGGGTGGCTGCTTCGGGGGCGGCGGAACCTGCGGGCCGGAGGACAACACCGGCGGCGTCCCGGAGACGGGCAGGATCGGGGGCTTTGGATCGGGCTGGATGGGGGGGCGGTCCTCCATGCCCCGGAACCCGACTCGACCGGGGCTGAAACCGCAATCGAATTGGCTCGGAAGACGGTCGGCGAATACCCGCTCCCGGGATCGGCATGACCGCTCAGCGAGGCGGCGGGATGGGCGGCGAGCCCGGCGAGGCCAGCATGGAATCCTCGGTGGGCAACGGCGGACGCCTCTGCGGATTGAGCGAGCGGTCCACGAGGCGTCGCCAGGCGGCACGGTCGTTGGGGCTCATGGATCTCCAGCGCTCGGCCTTGCGCAGGAACTGCTCGCGTTCGGCCGGTTCCATCGCCTCGAACCGTCGGAAGGCGCTCACGCATCGGGATCTCTCATCGGGGGACAAGGCCGAGAAGTCGGCCAAGGCGCGCTCCATCTGACGTCGCTCGGTCTCGGAGAGGGTGCGCAAGGCCGCCTGACGCTCGGCCGGCGTGAGGTCGAAGAACCGGGAAAAGGCCGCGGACTTGCGGCTCCGCTCGCTGGGCGGCAGCGCCAGCCAGCGTTCCAGCTGCTCGCGAGCGGCCCGCTGGGCGGCCGGGGGCAACGAGGCCATGTAGGCCTCGACCCGCTGGCGATCGGGGTGCACCTCGCCCTGGCGCACGAACCACGACAACCGGCGCTCGCTCTCGAGCAGATCGCGGCGCTCGGCCTCTGGCAACTGGTCCCAGGCAGCCAAACGCTCCTCGATCATCGGGAGATCCTCGGCGGGGACCATCGCCAACTGGGCCCGGCGCTCCTGGGGCGGCAGCGGCAACAGGGTGGACAGGGCGTCCTGGAACTGTGCAAGCCTGAGGCGGATCTCGCGCTCATCGGGGCGCAGCGCGCCGAACTCGCGCAGCTTGGCCTCGATCAGGGCCCGGGCCGCCGGGGTCTTCCGGGACAACAGGGCCTCGCGCTGCTCCGGGCCCGCCGCGAGCAACTCCCGGAAGCGGTCGGTGGGTGTCTTGACCGCCGGCACCGGCGGGAACGTGGCCCGGCCGGGCAGGGGCGGCACCGGCACGGTGGATGGGGCGGACGACGACGGCCGAACCCCCTGGCCCGATGCCGGAAGGAGGAGAACCTTGCCGGACGGGAGGACCTGACTGAGGAGGAAAACTGGACCAAGGAGGAGAAATCGGGAGCCGGGGAGGACGGACGGGCCCCGGACGGCGATCCGAGCGGTGGATGCCACCCTTGGCGGACCAGAGGGCGGACCAAAGACCGACTGCGCCCATCGGACAGCCAAGCTGGGTTGGAACCCGGGGCGCCTCATGGCATGTCGTCGCGGAGGACCTGGAGCAGGGCCACATCATCGGGGGCCGAACGGGTCTCGAGCAGTCGGATGGCCTCGAAATCCTGCAGGACAGCCACCCCGGGCATCGATGCCGCGCCCGACCACTCGGCAGCCGTCCGGGCCATGGCTCCATGACGGCGAACCTGCAGGCGATCCCACCCCCAGGACAACGAGACGGCCAGGACCGCCAGGGCGATCGTCGCCGGGCGCAGGGTCGACCGGAGCAGGTCGCCGGGACCGGGGATGGCGAGGGCGGCCCCAAGCTGACGGAGGCGGTGGGCCCAACGGGAGGCCAAGGATTCCGTCCCGGGAGAGGAACGGATCTCCGAGAGGACCCGCGCCGTGAAATCGGCGGAGATGGGACGTCGGGGAAGCGCGTCGAGCGCGTCGTTCAAGGCCAATTCCTCGTCGAGGCACCTGGCTTCCGCTGGACGGCTGGAACGCGCCAATTCGCGGCGCCACCGGGCGGCCTCGTGGGGCGGCAACCGACGGCGGGCCACCTCGTCCAACCAATCTTGACGCAGGGGCTGACCCTCGGGCTGGCTCGGAATGGGCTGGGAGTTGGGCTCCATGGCGTGACGACGTTGGGCTAAAACCGGTTCCTGCGCAAAGTTGCGCCCGAAGGCCTTCGGGGGATCCCCCAACCGGTCCAGGCCGGGCATCCGGGCGGGGGGGTGAAGGCACATTCCCCGACTGACAATCAGGAAAACCCTCCCTAAGGTCATCTGACAGCCTTCCGATGGCTTCCCGATGGAACCGATGACCGAATCCCCTCCCGACCGGCCCAGATCCGACTGGTTGACCGGGGGATTGGCCGTGCTGGACGGTGCGGGGCGGCTCCTGTCGGCCAATGACGCCCTGGCCCGCTGGCTCGGGGAAACCCCGGAAACCCTCGTCGGCAGGCCATGGGTGGAGATCCTGTCCCATCGTCGCACCGAATGGGAGGCGCCGGTGGGGGCCTGGCTCGGATCGGACCAGGAATTCCGCACCGAGGATCTCCCGGGTCACCCCGACCACCCCGACGGATGGGTGCGCCTCTCGGGGGGCCGCACCCCGGGAGGACTCTTCGTCCACATCGAGTCCATCGTGCCGCCGCTGCCGCGTCTCGAGGAGGATTCCTGGCCACAGGCCGGATCCGGCGACGAAGCCACCCAGCAGCTGAGGCTGCGGCTGCTCAAGGCCGAGGCGGAGGTGGACAACCTCATGCGGCGCTGGCCGGGGGTGATCTTCAACCAGCGCAGCGACATGTCCTTCCATTACGCCAGCCCGCGGCTGGAGGAGTTGACCGGGGTTCCACTCCAGGAGTTCCTCCACCGGTCCGACGTGTTCTGGAATGCCATCCACGAGGGCGACCTCGCCGAGGTGCAGAGCCACATCCGCCGCGCGCTCCGCAGCGAGGGCGGACTGAGCACCCATTTCCGCATCCGGCATGCCCGCACCGGCCGCGTGGCCTACATCCTCGAGCACCGCCAGGCCCTCCGGACCGAGAGCGGCCTGCTGCTCGGTTTCGAGGGCACCTGGATGGACGTCTCGCGGCAGACCATCGCGGAGCGGCGCCTCAGCTCGACGGCCTGGCGGGACACCCTGGCCACGCTGACGATGGGCATGGCGCATGATTTCGGGAACATCCTGGCCGGCATCCATGCGCTGGCCGAGACCCTCGAACCCGCCGACGGGGCGGACGATCCGTTGCACGAGAGCCTCGGCCTCATCAAGCGCAACGCCCTGCAGGCCAGCGCGCTGGTGCGCCGGGTGCTGAGCCTCCACCAGGGCCGCCTCGGCGAATGCGGCTACCACGACCTCAACCAGCAGGTGGGCGACCTGCTCGAACTGGTCCGCAAGATCCTGCCCCGACGCATCCGCTTCGAGTCCGAGCTCACCCCCGAGGCGCTCCCGGTCTACGTCGATTCGGTGGAGCTGCGACAGGTGTTCCTGAACCTCATCATGAACGCGTCGGACGCCATGCCCCACAATGGTCACCTGTGGTGCACCACGCAGCGGATCACCGAGACCCAGAGCCCCGGGCACCTGCAGGGGGCCTTCCCGCGGCTCCCGGCCGTTTGCGTCGCGGTCCGGGACAACGGGGTCGGCATCCCCGAGCGTCACCTCGGGACCATCTTCGACCCGTTCTTCACCACCAAGCCGGTGAACCGCGGATCCGGCCTGGGCCTCTACAACGCCCGCCTGTTCGTCGAGAAACACCACGGGGCGATCTCCGTCGAATCGGTCGAGGGCCAGGGGACCACCTTCCGCATCTGGCTGCCCGAGGCCGACTTCTCCGAGGAGGAGCGCATCCAGGAGGACGACGAACGACGACGACGCACCCTCCTGGTGGTCGGACCGGCGGGTCGCTCGCTCGACACGACGGTCGACACGCTCCGGCGGGCCGGGTTCTTCGTGGTCGCCGAGAACCGCGAGGACCAGGCGCTCGGCGCCCTCGAGTCGATGGACTACGAGTTCGACGGCGTGCTCGTGCAGGTGGCGGCGGACGCCCCGGAACGCATCGGCCGACTTCTCCGCGAGGTCCGGCAGCGACGGCCACCGGTGCGCTCGATCCTGCAGATCATCGGCCGCAACGAGGACGAGATCCCCGTGGACTGGCTGAAGGACGCGCACCTCACCCTGCCCTCCGACCTTCAGGAGACCGAGATCCAGGGACGGCTCAAGGACCTGTTCGACCACCCACCCGGCCGATGAACCTTCCCGGCAAGCCCAGCCTCGAACCGTCGCTCAAGCAGATCCTCGTCGTGGACGACGAGGACATCGTGCGGATCGCCCTGCGCGAGACCCTGCGCCGTGAGCGCTACGGGGTCACCGCATGCGCCTCCCCCGAGGAGGCGCTGAAGGCGCTGCACGAGGAAGCCTTCGCGGTGATCATCTCCGATTACCAGATGCCGGGGATGACCGGCCTGGACTTCCTCGCCCGGGCCAAGCAGGCGCAGCCGGACGCCACCCGCATCCTCATCACGGCAGTGCTCAGCCTGGACACGGTCATCGAGGCGATCAACAAGGGGGAGATCTACCGTTTCATCGTCAAGCCATGGATCCGCGAGGAGCTCCTGGCGACCGTCCGCAACGCGGTCCAGCGGCATGAACTGATCGTCCGCAACACCGTGCTCCAGGCCACGACGCTGGCGATGAACGAGCAGCTCGTGGCGCTCAACAAGGCCCTGGAGTCCCGCGCGGAGGCCGAGGCGGCGCAGCGACAGCGCCTCGTCGAGCTCAATTCGGCCCTCGAACTGAACCTGCACCACTCGGTGCAGCTCTGCCTGAAGGTGCTCCAGTCGTTCTACCCGACCCTGGGCACGCAGGCTCGCCGGGTCTTCGGACTGTGCCGGGCGATGGCCGACACCCTGAAGCTGCCGGAATCGGAACGGCAGACGCTGGAATTGGCCGCCTGGCTGCACGACATCGGCCTGGTCGGCACGCCGCGCGCGCTCATCCGCAAGTGGCTCAACCGGACCGACAAGCTCACCCCCACCGAACAGGCCCAGATCGAGCAACACCCCGTCCTCGGCGAGGAGCTCGTGGACTTCGTGGCGCACCTCCAGCCGGTGGGACGCGTGATCCGCGGGCATCACGAGCAGTTCGACGGTCGGGGCTATCCCGACCGCCTGGCCGGCAAGGAGATCCCGTGGTTGTCGCGCATCCTGGCCGTGGCGGTGGCCTACGCCGAACAACCCAAGCCCCACGCCGAGGCCGTCGAGGGCGTCACGCTCGGAAGCGGTTGGCGCTTCGACCCCGAGGCCGTCCGCACCCTGCTGAGGGCGCTGCCCCAGGCCTCGCTGCCCCGGCAGGAGCGGGAGATTCCACCCGGAGAGCTCGCCCCCGGCATGACGCTGGCGTCAGGGGTCAAGACCACCGGAGGCATGCTGCTGGCACCCGCCGGGCAGATCCTCACCGAGGCGCAGGTGGAGGCGATCCGGAATCACCACCAGATCGGGACCCTCGCGCCCGTCTTGCTGGTCTACGTGGACTGAGGCCGGGCCGACGATCCGCCCCAACCCCGGGGCACAGGCCCGGGTCCGAAGCGGGGAAAGGCCGACGGCGGGTGGAACGGCCTCCGGGAAGGCCCGGGGGAGGAGAACCCACCCACCGGGTCCGGACCGGGCCGGGTCACTTCTTTTTCTTGGCGCCGAACAGGCGGTGCAGGTTCTGCAGGCCCTTCACGGCGATCTCGTCCCGGGTGGGCTCCATGCGACGCCAGATGGCCGCGGCGCGGGCGATGACCTTGACGTCGGTGGTGAAGCTCTCGATGACCACGTCGCCCGAATACTTGATCGACTTGAGGGCGGCCACGATGGGCTTCCAGTCGAGCGAGTCGTTGCCCGGGGTGCCGCGGTCGGTGCCGCAGGCATGGAAATGCGCCAGCAGCGGGCCGGCCTTCTTGATGGCGGCGGCCTGGTTCTTCTCCTCGATGTTCATGTGGAACGTGTCGAGGTGCAGCTTCACGGCCTTGGAACCGACGGCCTTGACCAGCTTGAGGCCCTGGTCGCAGGTGTTGAGGAAGTCGGTCTCGAAGCGGTTGAGCGGCTCGATGCACAGCGTCACGCCCTTCGACTCGGCGTACTTGGCCAGGGGCTTGAGGTTCTTCACCACCAGAGCGAAGTGCTCCTTCTTCTCGGCGTCGGTGTGCGCGCCGATGCGTCCGACCACCGAGTAGATCGGTCCGATGATCGAGGGGCAGCCGAGGATCACCGCCTGGTCGATGAGCGTGCGCACGTAGGTCGAGGCCGTGGCCTGCTCCTCGGGCGTGCCCCGGAAGTCACGACCCGGGCCCATGCAGGCGCAGAGGCTGCCGATGGCCAGGCCGTGCTTGTCGGCGGCGGCGCGGACCTTGGCCGGGTCGATGTGCTCGGGCGCCTCGATGGGCAGCTCCAGGGTGTCGAAGCCCCACTTCTTGAACTTGGGGAACAGACGGACCGAGTCGGTGGTGAACGGGGAGGTGAACAGGAAGGTGTTGATTCCGAATCGCATGGGAGGTTTTCAGGCATCTTCTGTCCGGATTCCCGCCCAACACAAGGGATCATTGCGGCCCGCCACCACGCCACCGCACGCGACGGCACCGCGGTGCCCCCGAGTCGTCCACGGGCGGAACCCGGGCGGTCATTCCCCGGCGACGGTGACCCGGTAGAATCGGGTGGGCCCGTCGGGCAACGGGATCATCGCCTGCGCGTCCACGGGGCGTGCCCGGGGGTCGTTCTCCTCCACCTCGAGGCGGGTCCATCGGGCCGTCGGGCCGACATCCGGGGCCCACTGCACCTCGAATCGACGGCCAGCCCGCCGGTCGAAACGCAACGCCAGGCGGACACCGTTCCGGACGATCTCCGGGCGCCAGCTCCGGACGGGCGTCATCGGCCCCTCCCCCAGCAGGTATTCGGTGAAGTTGTCGAGGCCGTCGCCATCCGGGTCCAGGATCGGGGAGCGCAGGTGACCCCAGGGTTCGGGGAGCCATCCGGCGGCCCACGCGTCGTAACCGCGCCGGGCGGGAAGCGCCTCGAGGATCCACCGCCGGAGCAGGTCGACCGCGGCGGCATCGATCTCGGAGGTGGCCAGCGGGGGCATGTGGAACTCCCCAGGGCGGGCCACGCGCTGGAACAGGACGGAATTCTCCGGATGCCCCGGATCGACCAACACCCGCGCACCGGCCACCGTCGAGGCCGACGGGGCCACCCCGATCAATCCCATCCGGTCGAGGGCCGTGCCGATGCGGGCATCCCACGGGGTGCGCGTGAGGCCACCGGGGCGGTGGCAGGACGCGCAGTTCGAGTCGAGGTAGGCCCGCACCCGCTTCTCCAGGTCCTGGGCTTCGTCGGCCGGGGACACCAGCGCCGGCATCTGGTGGGTCCGCACCAAAGGCTCCTCGAAGCAGCCGGCGGCGGACCACGCATCGAGCTGGGAGACGATGGTGACGCCCTGGCGGGTGCGCCGGTTGAGCTGGGCGGTGTTGAATCCGGCCGGCCCGCCGACCGCCCGGGTGTGGCAGGAAAGGCATTCGCCCCGGGACGGAAACCGCCAGGACTGCGTGGTCAATTCGGCAGGTGTCCAGGCATGGAAGGTGGCGTTGGCCCCCTCGGGCGGGACCAGTTCGGCGTCGGTACCCTCGTCGTTCCAGCGGTAGGTCGCGCCGGAGACGCCGTCCTCCGTCCGGACCAGGATCCGGGTCTCCGTGCGCAGGAGCATCGTGGCGGGCCGGAAATAGGGCCGGTCGAAGTGCTTCACCCAGACCGTCCCCTTCGGAAACGTCCACGGCTCGTCCCGGGCGAAGGTCATGAACGCGTCGTCCCCGGGAAGGGCGAACCAGCGCCGCTTGATCGCATGGTCGGACCAGAAGGGCGCGTTGATGTCGTAGGGGATCAACCCCGGCCTCGGGACCAGTGCCCGGAGATCGGAGAAGAGCCCGGTCTCGGACAAGCGGCGGGGCCACGGCCGGCGGTCGGTGACCGGACGGTGGACCAGTCGGTGGATGCGCCCGAAGCCCGTGGTCAGCAGCAACGAGCCGTCCCGAGGGTCGGTGCCAAAGGCGATCACCCCGGGAAGGTTGGCGATCCACTCGACCTCCGGTTCCCCCGGCAAGCCGGGACGGAGCACGCCGATGTCCCCCGACCAGTCGGCGAAGAGGTAGGTCCCGTCGAGCGAGGGGTAGCGCGTGCCGCGATGGAACCGGCTGGCCGTGATCGCCGTCCTGCCGGAGAGGTGGGTGTACTCGAACTCGGGCAACGACATGCCCGCGACGGGCGGATCGGTCGTCGGCATCGTGCCCTCCCACGCGGGCCATCCGTAGTTCCCGCCGGGACGGATCCGGTTGATCTCCTCCCGCGAGCCGAAGCCGACGTCGTTGCACCAAAGCTCGCCGGTGAGCGGGTCGAAGCTGAACTGCCAGGGATTGCGCAGACCCAGCGCGAAGAACTCGGTGCGCAGGGCCGACGGGTTCGACCCGTCCCAGACGACCCTCCCCCCGACTTCGTACCGGGTGATCCCGACGAAGGGATTGTCGGCCGGGATGGAATAGGCCTCCGGGTTGACCCCGAACCCGGGGTTGGGCGGGAGATTGCCGGGCTTGCGGTCGACATCGAGCCGCAGGATGCCCCCGAAGAAACCGGCATCGAGGCGCTGGGTGACCCGGTTCTCCCAGAGGCTGCCATCCCCGACCGACAGATACAGGCAGCCGTCCGGACCGAAGGCGAGGCAGCCTCCGTTGTGGTTGGGCCCCGGATCGGGCTGGTGGAAGAGCACCGTCTCGGACGCGGGGTCCGGTAACCCGTCCCCGCCCGGCGGCACCGTGAAGCGGGAAAGCCGGTTGAAGGAAGGGCTCGGGTCCCCGGGCCGCCCGGTCGAGGACCAGTAGGCGAAGACCCAGCCGTTGGTCTGGAACCCCGGGTGGAACGCCATGCCCAGCAGGCCCGCCTCCTGCTCAAAGAACACCCGTTGCGACAGGTCGAGGAACACACGGTTGGTGACCGGGCCACCTCCGGCGCCCCCGCTGCCCAGACTCACCTCGTGGGCCACCCCACCCATGCCCAGAAGCACGATCCGCCGCGTCTGACCCGGCGGCACCGCGAAGCCGACGATGGCGGGCATGTAGCCCAACGCGGGAAAGGCCTCCTCCAGCACCCACGGTCCGGCGGCGGGTTCCAACGGGATCGCACCACCATCCCAGGGTTGCCGTTCCAAGCCATGGCAGATCGGTGCCGCCACCAGCCCGCAGAGTGCGGACCACAGCAGACACCGATGAAGGGCCGGGGGGATGAACTTCCGCAGACGCACCATGCGATCCGGTCGGACGTCGTGCGGAAGGCGCAGGTTTCCAGTTTGTTTACATTTATAATCTTTTTGCCCAGCCAACCGGCATGGACCCCTTGACCTTCGGGCTCAGCCGCCGAGGTACGCACCCCGGACCTGCGGGCTGTCGCGCAGGACCTCGGAGCGGTCGGACAGCAGCACCCGCCCGGTCTCGAGGACGTAGCCGTGGGTGCTGACCTCCAGCGCCAGATGAGCGTTCTGCTCGACCAGCAGGATGGGCAGCGAGCGCTCCCGGTTCAGCTCCACCAGCCGGGCGAAGATTTCCTTCACCAGCAGCGGCGCGATGCCCAGCGACGGCTCGTCGAGCATGAGGAAGCGCGGGCGGCTCATCAGGGCGCGGCCGATGGCCAGCATCTGCTGCTCGCCGCCCGAGAGGGTGCCGGCGGGCTGGGCGAGGCGCTCCTTCAGCCGGGGAAACATCGAGAACACATGCTCCAGCTCCGAGGCGATCCAGCGCGCATCGCGCTGCAGGTAGGCGCCCATGCGGAGGTTCTCCATCACGGTCAGGTTGGCGAAGACCAGCCGGCCCTCGGGTGAATGGGCCAGACCGAGGCGCACGATCTCGTGCGGCGGCAGGCCGGTGATGTCCCGCCCGTCGAAGACGATGCGCCCCGAGGCGGGTCGGACCATGCCCGAGATCGCCCGGAGGGTGGTGGTCTTCCCGGCGCCGTTGCCCCCGATGAGGGTGACGATGCCGTCGGCCGGCACGCTCAAGGAGATGCCGTGGAGGGCCGTGATGGCCCCATATCGGACACTCAGGTTCTGGACTTCGAGCACGGCGGCGGCGGGTCGGGGGTTGCGGGGTCAGTCCCCAAGGTAGGCGGCGATCACCTTCGGATCGGCGCGGATCTCGGCGGGCGATCCCTCGGCGATCTTCCGGCCGTACTCGAGCACATGGATCCGCTCGCAGATGCCCATGACGACCTTCATGTCGTGCTCGACCAGCAGAACCGCCAGGCCGAAGCGGTCGCGCACGAAGCGGATCAGGCGCATCAGCTCGTCCTTCTCGGAGGGGTTCATGCCGGCGGCCGGCTCGTCGAGGAGCAGCAGCCTGGGCCGGGTGGCCAGGGCGCGGACGATCTCCAGCCGGCGCTGGTCGCCGTAGGACAGGCTCCGGGCCGGGGCGTCCCGGAAGCGCTCGAGGTTGAAGATGCCCAGCAGCTCGAGGGCACGCTCGGCCAGCTCGGCCTCCTCCGCCAGGAAGGCCCGCCCGCGCAGGATCGAGTGCCAGGCGCGATGCCGCAGGTGCCGGTGGAAGGCCACCCGGACGTTCTCGGCCACCGAGAGGCTCGGGAAGAGCCGGATGTTCTGGAAGGTCCGGGCGATGCCCAGGCCGGTCAGGTGGAAGGGCCTCCGGCCGGCGGTGCCCGACCCGGCGAAGTCGATCCGGCCGTCGGTCGGCTGGTAGACGCCCGTGATGAGGTTGAAGAGCGTGGTCTTGCCCGCGCCATTGGGACCGATGAGCCCGGCCAGCTCGCCCTCCCGGACGTCGGCCGTCACCGATGACACGGCCGTCAACCCGCCGAAGCGGATGGTGACTCCCGTGAGCTGCAACAGCGAGGCTGACGCGCTCATGACGACGGCCTCCGGGGTTGGCGCCGGTGGAAGAGCCCCTCGGGACGCAGGAGCATCAGCAGGATGAGCAGCAGCGAATAGAGGATCATCCGCGCGTCCTTGATCCAGTCGAGCGACCAGGCCGGGCCGCCGAAGGGGTTGGGGATCGAGCGGCTGCCGAGCTCCCGCAGACCCTCCGGCAGCAAGGTCAGCAGGATGGCCGCGAAGACCACGCCGGCGTGACGCCCCATGCCGCCGAGGATGACCATGACCACGATCTCGATGCTCTTTTCGAAGGAGAAGCCGCCCGGGTTGAGGTATCCCTTGAGGTGCGCGTACAGGCCGCCGGCCACCCCGGCGAAGAACGATCCGATGCCGAAGGCCGTGATCTTGTAGCGCGTCGTGTCGAGCCCCATGGCCTCGGCGGCGACCTCGTCGTCGGCCACGGCGAGGAAGCCGCGCCCGCGGGTGGACTCGAGCAGGGCCCACACCGTGTAGACCGTCAGCGAGGCCGTGCCGAAGGTCCACAGCAGGTTGGTGTGGGTGGGGACGCCGGTGAGCCCGCGGGCACCGCCGACCGCATCGACATTCTGGAGGACCACCCGGATGATCTCGCCGAAGCCCAGCGTCACGATGGCCAGGTAGTCGCCCTTGAGCCGGAGCGACGGCGCCCCGACGGCGAGGCCGGCCAGTGCGGCGACCAGTCCGCCGGCGACCAGGCTGGCGGGAAAGAACACCCACTGCAACGCGCCCGCGCCCCAGCCCATCCGCGGGGCCACCACCGTCGACAGCATGGCCGAGGTGTAGGCTCCCACGGCCATGAAACCGGCGTGCCCCAGCGAGAACTGCCCGGTGAATCCGTTGATCAGGTTGAGGCTGGAGGCCAGCACGACGCCGACGCCGACGCCCATCACCACGTCGAGGAAGTAGGGGTCGATGGATCCCGAAACGGCCGAAGCGGCCCCCGAGAGCACCAGGGCGACGAGCAACCAGCGTTGGGCCTTCGGGATCGCCATGGTCAGACCTTCTCCACCCTGGGCCTGCCCAGCAGGCCCGCCGGACGGAACAGCAGGATGGCGATGAGGATGCCGAAGGCGATGGCGTCGCGGAAGGTCGACAGCCGGGTGCCCGAGACGAAGGTCTCGACCAGCCCGATGACGAGCCCCCCGAGCGCCGCGCCCGGCAGGTTGCCGATCCCGCCCAACACCGCGGCGACGAAGGCCTTGAGGCCGGGCAGGGTTCCCATGAGAGGATCGATGCTGGGGTAGTTCATCGCGTAGAGCACCCCACCCGCCCCGGCCAGCGCCGAGCCCAGGCCGAAGGTGAAGGAGATGACGCGGTCGTTGTCGATCCCCACCAGCGAGGCGGCGGTCGCGTTGAACGAAAGCGCACGCATGGCGGTGCCGATGCGCGTGCGGTGGACGATCCAGTAGAGCACGGCCAGGAGGACCAGCGCCACGGCCAGCACCACCAGCTGGTGGGTGGACACCGTCAGGCCGCCGACATGGAGCTGGCTGGAGGGGAACAGCTCCGGGAAGGCCCGGGGGTTGGGTCCGAACCCGAGCCTCGGGCTCTGGGCCACGTTCTGGATGAGCAGCGACACGCCGATGGCGGTGATCAGCACGGTGAGGGTCGAGCGCTGGCGCAGCGGCCGGTAGGCCAGGCGCTCGATGACGACCCCGAGGACGGCGCAGACGGACATGGCCGCCAGCAGCGCCGCGAGGCCGCCGGGGACGGACCGGGTGGGCAGGCCGAGCTTCTCGACCGACACCCAGGCCGCGAAGGCCCCGAGCATGAAGACGTCGCTGTGGGCGAAATTGATGAAGCGCAAGACCCCGTAGACCATGGTGTACCCCAGCGCGATGAGGGCGTAGATGGCCCCCAGGAGCACTCCGTTGAGCAGTTGTTGCAGGAACTCGGTCATCCGGTTCCGCGCCCCGGCCCGCGCGGACAGGCCCCCAAGAAAACCGCAGACGCATCCGATGTCGAGCGTGGGCCTCGGCCAGGTGGCCGCACCCACCACGGCACGGGCTCACTTCCGGAGCGAGGCCTGGCTGGTCACGATCACGCGGCGGGCGAGCATCTGGAGGGAATCCTCGCCTCCCATGCGATCGGGATGGACATACCCGAGCCGCCCGAAGCGGAGGACCTTCTCCAGGGCGGCCTTCAGGTCGCCGGCCCGCAGGTCGGCGTCGATCAGGCGCGCCATCATGCCCTCCGGACAGGTCGGGTCGGCGGAGAAGTCCAGGGGGCCGAATCGGGCCTCGTCGGGGTCGAGGGCCTCCTCGAAGAGCTTCCGGGCACGGGCGTCGTTGCCGCGATCCCAGCTCACCTCGGCCAGGCGCATGCGGTGCACCCGCTGGCGCTGCGGGTCGAGGTTGGACAGCGCGCCGAGGAACACCTCGAGTCGGACCGAATCGGGGAGGTGGAAGGCCGAACGCTGCGTGCGGTGCCGCAGCAGGAGCAGGTCGGCCAGCTGCCTCGTCAGGTCCAGGTTGCGCAACTGCTCCTCGTCGGAGAAGGCCGGATGCGCCACCAGCGTGGTCACCTCGCCGTCCGGGGCCGGGTTCTGGACCGCGTAGGTGGACAGGAGCCGGATCACGGTCGGGTCACGCGGTTCCAGCTCCTGCCACCGCCTCAGGATGGACCGGAACACCGGGAGCTGCGGGACGCCGAACCGCGCGAACTGGCGGGAAAGGGCCCGGCAATCCGCGGCATCCAGCGGATGTCCGGCCAGGTGCTCGCCCAGCAGCGTGCGGGGGCGGGGCCGCTTGATCTCGTTCAGCCGGTAGGGGAGCCCGGCCATGCCGCGGATGAAGAAGGCACGCTGCGCCCGGTACTCCAGCACCGGGTGGAAGTCGCTGTGGACCGGGGTGCCGTCGGGCGCGAGGAAGAACGCGTCGTCGAAGGCCACCATCTGCAAGGACAGCACGTTGACCGGCCGGGTGATCTCGATGCGGCGCAGGTCGGCGGCGACGGCGGGCTCGGCCAGGCGGCGGGCCAGGGCGTCGAGGTCCGCCCGGAAGGGACGGGCGGCCCCGATGAGCAGCAGGTCGCTGGTCGAGGTCTGCCAGAGGCTCAGGTGCGGGAACACCGAGCCGAAGGTGGCCACCACGGTGGCGAAGGTCTCGTC
>Ga0068872_10000856_pt1 | contig 25069 bp, 28 predicted proteins | sample NOAtaG_7_FD_66441 | JGI IMG/M metagenome (GOLD analysis project Ga0068872, IMG submission 66441) | Freshwater lake microbial communities from Lake Erie, under a cyanobacterial bloom - NOAA_Erie_Diel1S_2200h metaG | ecosystem: Environmental > Aquatic > Freshwater > Lake | place: USA: Ohio, Lake...
GGGATGGCACAACCCAAATACTTGTTCCCTCACCTCGGCGAGTATACGTATCGCGAGCATTTTGTAAGGCCATTTTTAGATCGGATGCATGCACACTTCCTGCATGTATGTGAGGAAGGCCCGATTTGCTTTGCACAAACACTTCCCATAGGTCTAACTGTGTATCTTTGTTCATTTCTTAATTTTTAAATGCTAACTAATTCTGATCTCTTTGCCTTTTTCTTTTTATAGGCTTCTGCCGCTTGTCTTACCCATGCACCTTCGTTATGATATTTGATATGATGTTCCATTCGTTGCCTATTGCAAGGTCCATTTCCTTTGATGACACGTTGAAATTCTTCCCAATTAATTGGACCATGATCATAATGCCCGGTTGCTTCATTAAATTTAAGATCCTTATCCGGCATCGTTAAGCCAATCAACTCGGCTTGTTGAACCGTTTTATCAATAAATTTTTGTCGCAATGTATCATTTGATTCGCGTTTGATCTTCCATTTCACAGCATCGCCGGAATGTGGTGAATCAAAATCGTGGGGACCAAACATCATCAATGAAGGCCACCACCAACGATTCATTGCATCCTGTGCCATCGCTTTTTGTTCTTTGGTTCCATTCATCATCTTGGTCATGATCTCATAACCCTGACGTTGATGAAAGCTTTCCTCTTTACAAATTCTTATCATTGCTCTGCTATATGGACCAAAAGAAGTACGTTGTAACGACACTTGATTTACTATAGCAGCACCATCAACTAACCATCCTATGGCGCCAATATCAGCCCATGTTAATGCAGGGTAATTGAAAATATTAGAATATTTTGCTTTACCTGTGTGTAGTTGATCGATCATTTCTTCGCGACTAATACCTAAGGTTTCAGCTGCACTATATAAATATAGACCATGACCACCTTCGTCTTGGATCTTTGCCAATAAAATTTGCTTGGCGCGTAAACTTGGCGCTCGAGTTATCCAATTACCCTCGGGCTGCATTCCTATTACTTCCGAATGGGCATGCTGAGACATTTGTCTAATAAGATTTTTTCTATACCCTTCAGGCATGTAATCTCTTGGCTCAATATGTTCACCTTCATCTATTCGTTTTTGAAAGTGTTGATCGCTATGTTCGTTGTGCATATAAAAATATTTAGGTTTAGATCTAGTACCAAATTTCAATCGTTTAAAACCGAAGCGCAATGACAATTGTCATAGCCCAGGTTTTTAAGGCTATGATTAATGTCAGTTTAGTAAAAAATTTGCTCAAATAGGCATAAAATCAGTAAAGCTTGTTATAGTTGGCCTTTTGTGAATTTATGTTGGAAAATACCCCCCTTAGGTTTCGGTTTGATAAATTGCTTTTATTATTTTTACGCTTATATGTCGATAATCGTTGAAAATATCACCAAGCTTTACAAAACCCAAAAGGCATTGAACAACGTTTCGTTCAATGTGAACGAAAATGAGATCGTAGGATTTTTGGGGCCAAATGGTGCCGGTAAAAGCACCATGATGAAGATCATTACATGCTACATCCCTCCAACCAGTGGAAAAGTTAAAGTATGCGGATTTGACATCCATGATCAAAGCATGGAAGTTCGAAAGAATATCGGATACTTACCTGAACACAATCCTCTTTATCTTGATATGTATGTTAAGGAGTTTTTAGCATTTGTAGGTGGCTTATATAAAGTTCAAAACATTGAAAAGCGCGTTAAGGAAATGATCGATCTTACCGGCTTACAAATTGAACAGAATAAAAAAATTGGCGCTTTGAGTAAAGGTTACCGCCAACGTGTTGGCCTTGCGCAGGCCATGATCCACGACCCTAAGGTTTTAATAATGGACGAGCCAACTACAGGATTAGACCCAAATCAACTGGAAGAAATACGTGGGTTGATAAAAAAACTTGGTAAGGAAAAAACGGTGATGTTGAGCACGCATATTATGCAAGAGGTAGAAGCAGTTTGCGACCGAGTGATCATCATCAATCATGGAGAGATCGTTGCGAACGATAGTACCCAAAATTTAAAACAACAAAAAGTTAATCAGATCATACATGTTGAATTTGATGGTGCAATAGACACTCACTTACTTGAAAAAATTGACGGCGTAGAGCAAGTAAAAAAATTAGAAGGAAATTCATTCCGGATCATAGCAAACGATGCAAAAGACATTCGTAAAGACGTTTTCAATATTGCAGTTCAAAACAACGTTGGCGTGCTTACACTCAACAAAGAAGAACAAAGAATGGAAGATGTATTTAAGGAATTGACCAAAAAACAATAGCCAACTATTTTATCAGTTTAATTTCATAACTGATACTTTCACTTGCGATCCTTTTAATAATAAAATTTAAGCCTTTAGCTTATTCACTAAACCCGTTGTGGAAAATCCATCTAAAAATGGAATGGTAAGAACTTTTCCGCCGTTTGCCAATACAATATCATGCCCTACGATCTGCTCTACTTTCCAATCACCACCTTTTACTAAAAAATCAGGCTGAACTTTTTTGATAAGCTCTAGCGGAGTATCCTCATTAAAATACACAATGGCGTCAATACAACCAAGACCGGCTAATACTTTTGCGCGTGCTTCTTGTGTGTTTATTGGACGGTCAGGCCCTTTATTTAGGCGCCTCACCGAGTCGTCGGAATTTAAACCCAGTATCAAAATATCTCCAAGGTCACGTGCTTGTGTTAAATAATCTACATGTCCAGGATGTAAGATATCAAAACAACCATTCGTAAATACAATACGACGCCCATTCAATTTTCTGGAATTCACAAAACGAGGGATCTCTTCAACGGGAATTAACTTTTTTTCGAGTAAACTATGAAACGACATATTTATTACGATTTATTATTGGTAAAACAATCAATGAAATAACGCCTAAGATAACTAACATTACAAACTGACTACCCCAACTTAACCAAGGTAATGCAATTGCCGCAACATTCTCGATATGGTAAGTGTGAAGTAATATTTCAGTTAAAATGATCTGATAAATTCCTGCGCCTCCCGGAGAAACTATAACACCAAGTGTTCCAAACAATAAAAGTGTTAAGGCTTCTGATACACCTAAGCCTGATGTGCCCGCGATGGCAAAAAAACAGAAATACAATGAGAATAAATAAGAAGCCCAGATCAATAAGCTCAAGCCTACGAATGCCCATGGCTTTTCCATCTTTCTTATAGAACCAAGACCTTCTGCAAAACCCGTAAGCATTTTGCCCAATTTACCTTTTAAAAGTCCTGCTAGTTTTTTCCTAAAGAATAAAAATGCCACAATAGATATCAATCCTATGGTGAGTAAAACGATTAATTTTGCTGGACTTTCTGAAAGACCACCCAATTTATTTTGAAGGGGTGAAAAAATATAATGATCTGCCAAACCAAAAAGATTTGAGAATTCAACAAACAGAGTGATCACAAAAATAAAAAGGAAAATAAAGGTATCAACGATCCTTTCGGTTATAACAGTGCCGAAACCAATTTCAAACGGCACTTTATCATACTTGGCAGCAAGCGTGCACCTAATTACCTCACCAATTCGAGGTGGAATATAATTTGCAAAATAACCTATAAGTACATGACAGTTGGCATTTACTAATTTCACTTTTTGCCCCAAAGGACTCAATAGATAATTCCATCGATAAGCTCTTAAAAAATGACTGAACATTGAAATGATAAGTGAGATCGCCACCCAAAAATAATCGGCACTTTTAAAAGCGTTGATCACTTCATCTTTATGAGGTGCCACTTGTTTTAGAGAGAGCCAAACGAGTAATGCCCCAATTGCAAGAAAAACAAAGAATTGGATGGCTGATTTGGCTGACTTATTCACAAATTATTTCTTTAACTTATTTGTTGCTGTATCGGGAAAAACAACCCAAGGCTTGAACGTTTTTGCTTTTTCAAAATCCATCATGGCATAAGAGATGATCAGGATCACATCTCCTACATTAACTTTAAGTGCGGCAGGGCCATTTAAACAAATTGTCCCACTCCCCCTTTCACCTTTTAACACATAGGTGATAAAACGTTCGCCATTATTCTTATCAAGGATATGAACTTGCTCATTTTCAATAAAATTAGCTTCATCCATAAGGTCTTCATCTATGGTAACGCTACCTATATAATCCAACTCAGCCTGTGTAATTGTTACACAATGCAGCTTAGATTTTAAAACTTGAATTTCCATCGGGGTCAAAGGTATATTTATTTTTGAATTTATTATGACTTTGGTGCCTTATAAAGTGGTACCGTGCTACATGGCTCCCCATACATAATACTTTTTACGATGGGTTTTAACAAGGCTGTTAATTTCACATATACATTGGCAGGGATCTCCTTTTCACCACAACCCTTTATCACTATACGGGCATCCCTGTATTGTTCAATATTTAAACTAGCCATTTTCTCATTAAAGAGTTCATTTTCTAAAATTGACATGTCTCCAAATACCACTTTTTTTGCATACGGCTGCATAGCCAAGGTTAGCAACATATATGCCCAGGTAGGAACTATAGCATCTGCCGTACAATTTATGGCCACGTATTTATCTTTATACTTACTCCAATCGGTGTTTTTTATCTGCTCCCTAAAATCTTTTTCTTTCAAAATTATTTCCTGAAACAACATGGGCTTGATATCAAATAAAACACGTTCGCCCGAAGTGTAAAACTCTTCAGGGTCAATAGTGATGATCCCACTATTTGCTACTTTATTTTCTATTTCTTCCATTTAGTCGTTAGTCGTTAGTCGTTAGTCTTTAGTCGTTCACACAAGACTAAAATCTGACGACTAGTGACTTAATTCTATATTATTACATAAAACCTAATTCCAACTGCGCTACTTCACTCATCATCTCTTTTTCCCATGTAGGTTCAAAAGTTAACTTTAATTCTGCCGACTTAATTCCAGGCAGCAATTTACATTTATTCTCTACTTCGGCAGGTAAACTTTCAGCCACAGGGCAATTTGGCGAAGTTAAGGTCATCACGATCTTTAAATTATTATCATCGTCTAAATGTAATTCGTAAATAAGACCAAGCTCCCAAACGTCGACAGGAATTTCAGGGTCAAAACAGGTTTTGATCTCATCTATAACTCGCTGCATTAGCTCCGTATTTTTAGTTACAATTATTGCGGCCATTTTATTTTAGTCCTTAGTTGTTAGAGTTAAGTCATTAGTCCTGGGTTTGCCAATATTCTTTTTTAAATAGCTGATAAGACCACTAATGATTTTTCCAGTTTCATCAGTTATTGCAAATAGTTCATCTTTCTCAGATGTAGTAATATAATTTAAATCAAAAGCAATATAAAGGTGTGACTTCACTTCTGCGAGAGAACCTTTTGCTATATTTAAAAACCTAACAAACTCTTTATCTCCTCTCCTTTCATACCCTTCGGCAATATTTGCCATTACAGATACTGAAGCTCTTCTAATTTGATCAACTAATCCATAATCTTTTTTGAATCCCTCATTCAAAGAAATATCATAAACTTCTTTACAAAGCTCTCGTGCCTTTTGCCATGCTAATATTTCCTCAAAACTTTTAAACGATCCCATTTTTCTTTTATCAACTCAAATCTGTATCTATGACTAATTTCTTACAACTTAAATCTATTGACTCAATCTAATTGCGTCTAACTTCATTCTATTTATCATGCTTACTAATCCATTTGCTCTGGATGGAGACAAGTGTTCCTTTAATCCTACTTTATCTATAAATTCTAATTTAGATTCAACTATATCTTTTGCACTTTGACCATTGAACACTCTGATCATTAAAGCCACCATCCCTTTTGTAATGATCGCATCGCTGTCTGCTGTAAAAAAAAGTTTTCCGTCCTTTATTTCAGTGTTCAACCATACTCTACTTTGACAGCCCTTAATTATGTTCTCTTCTGTCTTATTCTTTTCGTCGATTTTAGGAAGCGACTTCCCAAGGTCGATCAAGTGCTCATATTTTCCTTCCCAATCTTCACCAAAGATCTCGAATTCAGAAATGATCTCTTCTTCTATTTCTTTTATACCCATCAGTTCAGAAGCTTTATTGCTTTTTTTAATGCTTCAACAAAAACATCCACCTCTTCTTTGGTATTGTAAATCGCAAATGTGGCGCGTATTGTTCCTTGAATACCATAATAACTCATTAAAGGTTGAGTACAATGATGACCTGTTCTAACGGCAACACCATATTTATCTAATAAAGTACCCACATCAAATGGATGTTGACCTTTTACATTAAAAGAAATTACTGCGGCCTTATCTAGGTGGTTTGCATATATAACTACCTCCTCCATCTCGTTCAGTTGTTTTTGTGCATATTCTAATAAAGAATGCTCGTGCTCAGAAATATTACTAAGGCCGATTGAGTTCATAAATTCGCAGGCTTTTGCCAAACCTACTACAGCTTCAATATTAGGAGTGCCGGCTTCAAACCTTAAGGGGCCATCAACGTATTCGGTTTTTTCAAAACTTACGGTTTTAATAGTTCCGCCACCGGTTCTTGAAATATTCAATTTATTGATCAGAGATTCCTTAACAAATAAAACGCCTGTTCCGGTTGGCGCATACATTTTATGTCCGCTAAAAACAAAATAATCACAATCAAGATCTTTCACATCAACCTTCATGTGCGGAACGGACTGAGCACCATCTATTAAAACCAAGGTGTTTGAATTTATAGATCTTACTTTTTTAATTATGTCCTTAATTGGATTAATAACACCCAGTGTATTCGACACATGCGTTAAAGCAATAAGCGCTGTTTTATCAGTGATCAGCTCTTTTAGCTTGTCGATCTGCAAAGTACCATCATTATTGATAGGAAGTACTTTTAGCTTTCCCTCATTTCGCTCACACCATAATTGCCAAGGCAATATATTGCTATGATGTTCTAACTGCGATACAATGACCTCTGATCCTTTGGCAAAATTAGAACCATTTGAAACCAAATTGATCGAATCGGTAGTTCCGGCGGTAAAAATGATCTCACCTTGCTTGGCATTAATAAAATCAGCCACCGTGGCTCTAGAACTCTCGAATAGATCTGTTGCTTCTCTACTTAGTGTATGAACACCACGATGAATGTTTGCGTTTTGCTCAGAATAATATTTCACGATCGAATCAATAACGCTCAATGGTTTTTGAGAAGTTGCGCCATTATCAAAATAAACAAGCGGCTTGTTATTGACCCATTTCTTTAAAATAGGAAACTGTTCTCTAATATGTTTACTATCGATCACTAGTATAATTTATTCAATTCGGTCTCTAAATGCATTCTTAAACTCTCGATCTGTATCTTATCCAATACTTCGTTGGCAAAGGCGGCTAATAATAACTTACGAGCACTCTCATCGCCAACACCGCGAGCCTTCAAATAAAATAAAGCGTTCTCATCTATTTTTCCTGTACTAGTGCCATGTGAACACTTTACATCGTTAGCATAGATCTCTAATTGTGGTTTTGTATTTAAAGTAGCGTCGTCACTTAATAAAATATTCTTACTGCTTTGGTAAGCATTTGTTTTTTGAGCATCTTTTCTCACAAATATTTTTCCATTGAATACACCAATACTTTTTCCACCAACAACACCTTTATACAATTCATTACTTTCACAATTAGGCACCTGATGATCCATCAAGGTATGATTATCCACTAATTGCGATCCATCAGTTAAAAACAAACCATTAAGATCAGAACGAGAGTTCTCACCTGCAATCACTACATTATGATTGTTTCTTACTAATTGTCCGCTCAACGTAATAGTCGTATGATCATAAGTTGCATTTCTACTAACCTTTACTTGATTGGTGTGAACCGCGAAACTTTCTTTTCCTTCTTCTTGAATAGTATAAGAGGTTAACTTAGCATTCTCCTCTACCAACTTTTCGCTTAAAAAATTTGAGAACACCTTTTTACCTATGCTCACAAAACGTTCTGTTATGGTTACTTCAGCGCTTGGCTGAATGCGGATGAAGCTTCGTGGATTAATAAGTGATTCAGCATTTACCGAATTGATATAAATAATATTGATCGGCATTGGGATCACATTATTCTTTTGAACTTCTATATATAATCCGTTACCGCTAAACGCATTACTTAAGGCAATAAAAGCATCTGACTTTGAAGCAGCCAAACTTCCTATAGGAGTATTATTACCGCTAAGGTCATTTAAGCATTTTATGGTTATTCCTTTTACAATGATCTTATCGCTTAAACTCTCCATATAATTTCCATTTGCAACAACTAAATTAATGGCTTCATTTAGTTTGTAAGGCTTAACATCGCTATTTGTGATCTCGTTAAAATCTTGCGTAATGTTTTTAAACTCCTTTTTAAATACTGCATCAAGATTACAGTATTTATAATCTTCATGTTTATTGGTAGGAATACCGTTGTTCTCTAAGAACTGTAATGCTTCCGTAAGTTCAGCATCGATCACAAAACCAACTTTATTGGCTTTTGCGCTAATGGCCTCAATAATTTTTTGAGTTGTTATAGATCTTTCAGCTATCATAAATTACCCCTCTGTCTTTTCAAATTGAAGTTTGATCTCATCATACCCTTTCGCTTCAAGCTCAAGTGCTAATTCTTTTGTTCCGCTCTTTACGATCTTTCCATTATATAAGATATGTACAAAATCCGGAACAATATGATCCAACAAGCGTTGATAGTGTGTGATCACAATGAATGCATTGTTAGCTGTACGTAATTTATTTACGCCATTCGCAACAATTCGCAAAGCATCAATATCCAAACCGCTGTCGGTTTCATCTAAAATAGCAAGCTTAGGTTCTAGCATTGCCATTTGAAATATTTCATTTCGCTTTTTCTCTCCACCACTAAAACCTTCATTCACGCTGCGATTCGTTAATTTTGCATCGAGCTCTACTAATTTTTGTTTTTCCTTTACAAGCGCTAAAAAATCCTTCGCTTCAATAGCCTCTTTGCCATGGTAAGCTCTGATCTCATTTATGGCAGTTTTCAAAAAATTAATATTACTCACGCCCGGAATTTCTATTGGATATTGAAAAGCTAAGAATAAACCTTCTCTTGCTCTATCCTCAGTGCTCATTTCTAAAAGGTTCTTTCCATTGAAAGTAACTTCACCTTCCGTTACATCATAATCTTCGCGCCCAGCTAATACACTTGACAAAGTTGATTTTCCGGATCCATTAGGACCCATGATCGCGTGAATTTCTCCAGCCTTAACCTCCAAGTTTATTCCTTTTAAAATTTCCTTATCGCCTATTGACGCGTGTAAGTTCTTTATTTTTATCATAGCATTTTAGTTTATCAATTTATAGTTCCGTAATCAAAAACTTCAACTTTGAAATTATCGATACCAAATGTTTCTTTATTTTTATTCCACACAAACACGCACAAATTATCGGTTTCAGTTATTGCTGATGCAATATTGACTGTGTATTCATAATTTTTCCAATTAGACAATGTTGAAATAGAAGGCGTGTCGTTTAATTTAAATGCTTGAAAGGACTTACAATCATTTTTATCGTTATTGATAGAAACTGCCAGTAAAGCCTCGTTTGATGGATTTGAACTGAAATCAAGGCGGTCAAAATTTACTTTTAAATGTAACTTTCTTGTTTTGAAGTGCAATGGTTCTGATCTATATTCAACTCCAAATTCATTTCTGTTGTAAACGTAAAATTCATTTCTGGTAGTCTTGAAATCATTATGATGTTTTAATATGCTCGCCTTTCTCTCCTTTGCATAAGGCTCAATATCGTAACAGCCACCTAAGCAATTATTATATTTTACGTCTGTTTTAAGAAAAACGTACTTGTATTTCTCAAAATTCATTCCACAGGCTTGAATGATGCCCTGCTTATATTGATAACAAATGATCATGTTATAAAAAACACACACTGTAGTGAATGCTCCGATGTAAACTCTTGCTTTAATTGAACTTAAATGGTTTAATATGCCCGCAAATCCTAGGGCAACAATACTCGAATAATCCACAAAAACGCGTGTTCCTATGCCATCAAAATATGTCCAACCCCAATAGGAAGAATAAATGTAGAGACTAACACCTGCAAATATTAAAATACTTATGGCTTTGTATCGATTAAGTTTAAACTGAATGATCAAAGCTACGCTCATCAATAAAAAGAAAGGCATGTAAATTGATATTCCTGAATTAAAACCAAATAACATGTTCCATATTTGCGGTCTATCAAAATAAAATCCATTTCCTTTATAACTAAATTGAAAAAACTCATTGGTTTGAATGTACCAAACAACAGATTGCAAACTAAAAACACTAAGAAAGATCAACAGTGAAAGTAAAATATTCTTCTTACTTGAAATTAGTTCTTTTAATCTCGATCTAAAAAGATTCAATGATCCATAAAAAAATGGAATGGTTAAAAGCACTAAAACATTTATTGGTCGCACCAAAACGATCAAGCCAAACACCAGGGCAATAAAAAACAGATCACGACTTCTAAATTCCTGCGCAAACCTTTGATTTAAAAAAGCAAAGATAGCAATCAATGAGAAGGAGTACACATGTGACATGGCAGGCTCATTAATGGTATAATTTATCAAGGTTGTGCCAAAAAATAAACTAACCAAAGTTATAATACTAATTAAATGAGAATAACCTTTACTAATTAGCGTTTTGTATAAAAACCAAAACCCAAGTAATAGATAAAATAAAGCAGAAGCACTAATGCTAAGTTGAAAGGGCAATGAATAGCCATCTAAATTTGAGTGAGACAATGAGGCCCAAAAATAACCTACGATAAAAAAAGGCAATTGTAATACGGCCACACCAACGGGGTGAAGATTGATATTTCCCGTTTTAGTTTCAACCACAAATTGATTTTCAGTGCTTAAATGCTGAATGTCTTTTGTTATAAAAGCTGATGTTAAGTATGAATAATAATCCATCCCATCACCATTGATAGTTTTAAACTCTGACCTATTTTGACTTGTTGACCAATTAAAATAGATCAACGCTACGGAAGGTAGTATGACGAGTAACGTAATGATAACAGAATGTTTAAAATATATACTTGAGCTATTCAAAATAATAAGGGATAAAACTATCCTACACTTCCTTCTAAACTAATATTCAATAATTTTTGTGCTTCAACTGCAAATTCCATTGGTAATTTATTTAACACCTCTTTGCAATAGCCGTTCACGATCAAGGCGATCGCTTTTTCCGTATCCATTCCACGTTGCTTACAATAAAACAATTGATCTTCACCAATTTTACTTGTGGTAGCTTCATGTTCAACCACGGCGGTCTTATCTTTTATTTCGATATAAGGAAATGTATGAGCACCGCAAGTATCGCCCATTAATAAGCTATCACACTGCGAAAAATTACGAGCATTCTGTGCGCCCTTTCTAATTTGCACTAAGCCACGGTAACTATTATTACTAAAGCCGGCCGAAATTCCTTTTGAGATGATTGTACTTCGCGTGTTCTTTCCAATGTGGATCATTTTTGTTCCGGTGTCTGCTTCTTGTTTATTATTTGTAACAGCCACCGAATAAAATTCTCCAACCGAATTATCTCCTTTTAAAATTACCGAAGGATATTTCCAAGTGATCGCCGAACCGGTTTCCACTTGTGTCCAACTAATTTTAGAGTTTTCATCTAAACAAATACCACGCTTGGTTACAAAATTGAAAATTCCACCTTTACCATCTTTATCACCAGGATACCAATTTTGAACGGTTGAATATTTTACTTCCGCATTTTTATGCGCAATAATTTCAACCACAGCAGCGTGCAATTGATTCTCATCACGTTGCGGCGCAGTGCATCCTTCTAAATAACTTACATAACTTCCTTCATCGGCAACGATCAATGTGCGCTCAAACTGACCTGTACCGCTTGAGTTAATTCTAAAATAAGTTGATAATTCCATTGGGCAACGCACACCTTTTGGGATATAACAAAAAGATCCGTCACTAAACACCGCGGTGTTCAATGCCGCGTAATAGTTATCGGCAAAGGGAACAACCATACCCATATACTTTTTGATGAGTTCAGGATGTTCTTGAACCGCTTCGCTGAAAGAACAAAATATCACACCTTTTTCTGCAAGCGTTTCTCTGAATGTTGTTTTAACGGATATGCTATCAAAAACTGCATCAACAGCAATGTTTGACTGAACACCACTTAAACGTTTTTGTTCTTCTAAAGAGATACCTAATTTCTCAAAGGTCTTTAATAATTCCGGATCAACTTCATCTAAACTTTTTAATTCAGGTTTTACTTTTGGAGCTGAGTAATAACTGATATCCTGAAAATCTATTTTTGGATATGGAATATGCGCCCAATTGTTTGGTTCGGGCATAGTTTGCCATTGCTTAAATGCCTTTAAGCGAATTTCAAGCAACCATTCAGGTTCATTTTTCTTTTTTGAAAGTGCGCGAACAACAGTTTCGTTAAGGCCCTTTGCAAATGTTTCCGATTCAATATCGGTTGTAAAACCCCACTTATATTCATTCTGAATATGATCATCAAGTACCTCGTTCGACATAATAATTAAACTGAGAACGACTCACCGCATCCACAGGTGCGAGAAGCATTCGGATTACTAAAAACAAAACCTTTGCCATTTAAGCCGCCAGTGTATTGCAACTCTGTTCCTACAAGGTATAGAAAGCTCTTACGGTCAACCGCAATTTTAATTCCTTTATCTTCAAATATTTGATCGCCTTCTTTTAACACGTTGTCAAATTCCAATTTATACGAAAGGCCACTACACCCTCCGCCTTCTACTCCTACACGAATAAAAGTATCGGCAGGTTTGTTATCTGCCTTGATCAACTCTAAAGCATGTTGTTTTGCGTCTTCTGAAACTGTAATCATAACTAAAATATTGATAACTAGATATTTATACTTAAATTGTTATTTAGATTAATTCTAAATTCTATACAAAAATACCACAAATCTGGTATATAACAAAAAAAATAACAAAAGTTTGGAGAGCCTTTCCTTCAATCATATCTAGCGTGGTGGCGCCTTTTAGAGTGACCTATTATTTATGTTTAAAATCCGGTAAGCACTTTTAATGACCCACAATAACAACTTAATTAACAATGCTTTGCTTAAAACACTGTTCAGTTTAGGTAATACGGGGCCGCTTTTTTTGAATTTTTAATCTCTGATATGAGACCTCTTTTTTACATACTGCTAACACTCATGCTTAACTGCGTTTATTCGCAAACATCTACCATTACACTCAATTACGTATCACACGCGCCTTTTGCCATAAAAGATTCAATGGGGCCAAAAGGAATTGAGATCGACATCATGAATGAATATGTGTTTTGGTTAAAATCAATAAAGAAAAAAAACGTGAGCATTGAGTACAAATTAAAAGACGATTATAATTCGATCATTAGTGAAACAGGTAAGGATGCAAAGAGTATTGGTCTTGCAGCTTGCATCACCGGTTTTGAAAAAACAAGCGACATTGAATACTCTACTCCTTATCTTAAAAATGTTTCTTTTTGTGTTACAAACGGCAATGCACCCGATGTTAAAACAAAGAACGCTGCAGATGTTACCAGAGCATTAGGTAACATGACCGCGCTAACTATTGACAAAACTAACTTAAGTAGTTGCGTGGCTGAAATCAAAAAACTATATGTGAACGACCTTAAAGTAAGTTTTTTGACTAGTGAAATTGACATACTTAACGGTATCGCAAAGAATGTTCTGTACTTTGGTTATGTAGACGCCATTGATTTTTGGATGTACTTAAAGAAGTATCCGAACAAGTTCCTTAAGGTTCAAAAAAGTCTTGACCAAACTAAGGAAACCTTCAGTTTTATTCTACCAAAAGGAAGTGAACATAAAAAATTATTCGCCGAATTTTTTACCACTTTTAAAGCGGGTGTAAAGTACCGCTTGCTCCTTGAGAAACATTTAGGAGGATTTATGGCGCAAAACATGGCCATCAAATAATTTTAAACTAATTTTACGGGGACCTTTATTTAATGATAGCAATAGACAATACGCTTATTTCGGAAGATATTCTGGAAAAAAAATTTGTATGCGACCTTAACGCCTGCAAGGGTGCTTGTTGCGTTGCAGGTGATAGTGGCGCACCTCTCGACAAAGATGAATTAGAGACCCTTGATAAGATCTATCCTTTGGTTAAACCATACATGGTTCCTAAAGGAATAAAAGCGGTTGAGAAAAAAGGCACTTATGTTATTGATAGCGATGGAGACTACACCACTACCTTAGTAAGTGCGGGAGCAGAATGCGCCTTTGTATATTTTGATGAAAACAAAATTGCCAAATGCGCCATTGAAAAAGCTTGGTTAGAAAAAAAGATCGATTGGCAAAAACCGATCAGCTGTCATTTATATCCGATCCGTATAAGCAAATACAAAACCTACGATGCTGTAAATTACAGCAAATGGAAAGTTTGCGCCCCGGCCTGCAAATGTGGAGAGAAACTTGATGTGCCTATCTATAAATTCTTAAAAGGTCCACTGATTCGCAAATACGGAAAAGAGTGGTTCAAGCAATTAGAAAAGAGCGCCAGTCTTCATTTAAAAAAGTGATCAACATGAAAAAAATTCTTATCACAGGATCTAACGGTTTACTAGGGCAGAAATTAGTTTACAAACTTTGTAATAACCCAAATTATAAATTAATTGCAACCGCGCGTGGCGAAAATCGTTTGGTAAAAAAAGATGGTTACATCTATGAGTCAATGGATATAACTAACAAAGCGCAAGTTGAAACTGTGCTTGCCAATTATTTACCTGATGTGATAATTAATACTGCGGCAATGACCAATGTAGATGCATGCGAAACAGATCGCGAAGGAGCATTGAACATGAATGCCAATTCAGTTGAATATCAAGTTAAAGCCTTAGAAAGTTTAATGCAGAAGGATCCAAGTTACAAACCTCATTATATTCATTTAAGTACTGATTTTATTTTTGATGGAACGCATGGCCCTTTAGATGAGAATGAGAAACCAAATCCATTAAGTTATTACGCAGAAACAAAATTAATGGCAGAAAATATTGTTACAGCTAGTAAATTAAAGTGGGCAATGGCGCGCACTGTTTTAGTTTACGGAATTGTTGACAATATGAGTCGCAGCAACATTGTACTTTGGGTTAAAGGAAATCTAGAACAAAAAAAGGTGATCAATGTTGTAGATGATCAATTCCGCACCCCTACTCTTGCTGAAGACCTGGCAGATGGTTGTATATTGATCGCGGAAAAAGGCGCAACCGGTATTTACAACATTAGTGGAAAGGATTACATGAGCATTTTAGAATTGGCCAATCGCGTGGCTGACTATTATAAATTAGATAAGTCGCTCATAAAACCAAGTAAAAGCAGCGATATAAAACAGCCGGCTAAACGTCCGCCAAACACAGGCTTTATCATTGATAAAGCTAAAAAAGATCTTGGATATAACCCTCATAGTTTTGAGGAAGGAATTACTTTGTTAGAAGAGCAATTGAAAAAGCAGTAGTTCTTTTAACCACGAAACTCGCAAAAAAAAACATACACGAAATTCACAAAAAGGTTTCGTGCACTTCGTGAAAAAGTTTCGTGCCCTTGGTGGTTAATTTTCTTAAAGCACTCTTTTTAAAACCTCATCAAACTCTTCGCCTTTTTTCAGAAGTACAGCCTGAAGACCTACTCTTTTGGCGCCTTCAACATGATGAATAGTGTCATCAATAAACAGCGTTTCTGAGGGATCTAAATGATTTTGTTTTAGAACCAGCTCAAATATTTCTTTATCCGGCTTACGCATGTTCACCCTACATGAAAAATAAGTCTTATCAAAGAATTGATCCAGATCTCGCATTCCGTGATTGTCTTGCAAGGTTTTATAAAACTCTCTAATATGCGTTTCGTTTGTATTGCTTAATAAAAATGTGCGGTGACTTTTCTTGTATGTCATCAAGCTATCCAATCTGTGTTTTGGAAAATCAAGCAGCATAGCATTCCATGAGCGTTCAAGTTCGTGAAGCGGCTTTTTAAGATCAAATTGATTCTTTAAACTATTAAAGAAATAATTTTCTGTTATCAAACCTTTATCAAATTGATCAAATAAACTAGTTTGCGAAAGTTGGCTGTATATATTCTCAAAATCATTTATGCCCAGATCTACAAAGGCTTTAATGGTAGCCTGCATATCAAGGTTTATGATCACACCACCGAGATCAAAAATTATATTTTTTATTTTTTTTGTTGCCATCACATTTCCCACCATTTGGTTTTAATACCTACAAAAACGCCATCTTGCCTAATTTCTAATGGATAGGTCTTTAACGCAAAACTACTTCCTGCTGTAGCTTTGCCGGTTTTTAGATCGAACTTATAACGATGTACCGGGCAAACTATTTCTCCTTCGGAAGTGCAAAAACCTTGCTGTAATGAAGCGCCGTTATGAGGACATTTTTCCTGTACTGCATAAAATGCATCCTTACCTTTAGCAATGCAAACTCTTTCTCCTTTTAAAACGAAAGACTCTGTTTTGTGGGTTAAAACATTGTTCTCCAAGGCCTCTAAGCTATCGTATATTTTAAGCCAATGATACATTGTCACAAATTTAGCAAAATAAGCACACCTTAGAGTTTGTGAATAAAACGCTTATTCGTATTTTTAGGACTTATGTCTGTAAAAAGAGTTTTACTTTTTCTTTTCATTCTTAGCCTTCATTCGCTTTACAGCCAGGAGTATACCATCACCGGTAAAATATTTGATGCTGGCACAAAGGAAGCTTTGCCTTTTGTACCGGTAATTATTAAAGGAACTAAAACTGGAAATTCAAGTGATTTTGATGGTCATTTTGTGATCAAAGCGAATGTTTTAGGAGATTCAATTATTTCAACTTACATAGGATATAAACGTTGCGCACGTAAAATAAATAAAAGTTTAAAAGTACAAGAAATAAACATGCCAATGGTTGAAGATGGTGGTGTTTCATTGGACGAAGTAGTAGTAACCATGGGAGAAAATCCTGCGCATAGGATCATTCGCAATGCCAACAAAAATAAAGAAGAGAATAATCCTGCTAATTTAAAGTCGTACGAATACGAAACCTATAATAAATTAGAATTCGATCTTACACGTATTCCAAAAGATATGCGTGAGAAAAAAATATTCAAGCCCATAAAATTCGTGTTTGACAACGTTGATAGCACTAACAGCGGCGAAAAACCTTCACTACCTTTCTTTATAGTTGAAAGTTTATCAGACTTTTATTACAAAAGCGATCCTGAGCGTAAAAAAGAAGTTATTAAAGCAAGTAAGATAACAGGTTTAGAAAACGCGAGTGTTTCGCAGGTACTAGGTGATATGTATCAAAAGATCAACGTTTATAATAACAACGTTATTGCTTTCAACAAACAAATTCCCAGCCCCATTGGTGAGAATGCTTTGTTCTACTACAAATTTTATATGGTAGATAGTTTATTTCAAGACAATCATTATGTATACCACATTAGGTTTAAACCTAAACGTATACAGGAATTATCTTTTGCAGGCAATATTTGGATTGCGGATACTACCTGGGGGATCAAACGTTTGGAAATGAGTTTGCCAAAGGATGCGAATTTGAATTTCATCAATACCGCAGCAGTTATTCAAGAATATGTTTATACCGACAGTACTTGGATCATGAAAAAAGACAGATTGGTGATCGATTTTGCACCCACTAAAAATTCAATTGGTTTTTACGGCCGAAAAACTACTTCGTACAGAAACATCATCATCGATAAACCTAAAGACAATAAATTCTACGAATTTAGTGATGCCATTGCCATCAATGATAGCGCCACAAAACGAACAGATGAGTTTTGGGCAAATAACAGGCATGATAGTTTATCGGTGCGCGAATTGAAGATCTTTAAAATGATAGATACCATTCAATCCTTACCGGTTTATAAAACATGGGTTGATATTTTTTATGTGGCTGTAGCAGGTTATAAGAAGTTCAACAATTTCGAGATCGGACCATATACCAACTTAGTGTCTTATAATAGACTGGAAGGTTTACGCTTAAGATTTGGAGGAAGAACGAGCGATCTATTTAGTAAATGGTACGAATTGGCGGGATACGTGGCGTATGGCTTAAAAGATGAGAAATGGAAATACTCTCTGGGTTTCAAAACATTCGTTACAAAAAAACCATCGCGGCAACTTGTAGGGATGCGTTACAAAAGTGATAATGAGATCTTAGGTCAAAGCACCAATGGATATACACAAGATAATGTGTTGGCATCATTATTTCGTGTAAATCCATTAACTAGTTTAACGCGCGTAAATTTTGCCGAAGCATGGTATGAACGAGAATGGTTTCAAGGCTTGATCACGCGAGCTACCATTGTTGGAAGACAATTTATTCCAATAGGCAGTCAGGTATATTTGGGCTATCAGCGTGATGGTACAATTGGAAATGTTGAAAGTATTAATAATACAGAAGCGCGTTTAAATGTGCGATTTGCATGGAAAGAAAAATATGTAGGAGAAGGATTTACACGCTTATCAATAGGCACAACCTGGCCGGTGATCCAGTTGAATTACTCAAAAAGTTTACGTAATGCGTTTAAAGGCGAATATGATTACCACAAACTTACCTTGCGTTTAACTGATCGTATTCGCATCACGCCGATCATTGGCTATACTGATTTTTCATTAGAAGGAGGCAAAATATATGGTACTGTGCCTTATCCACTGATGGAATTACACGGAGGAAATGAAACGTTGATCTACGATGAACAAGCTTTTAATATGATGCGTTATTATGAATTTGCAAGCGATCAGTTTGTAGCTGTTGGTGTTTATCACCACTTTGATGGTTTGATCTTCAATAAATTTCCACTACTTCGCAAGGCAAAGCTAAGAGAAGTAGTTACCTTTAAAGGTGTTTATGGAAGCGTGGAGAATAAAAATAAAAGTGCTCTTATTTTCCCAAACACACTTAAAACATTGGATAAAATGCCCTATATGGAGGCAAGTGCCGGGGTAGAGAATATTTTAAAAGTATTTAGGGTTGATGCCTTGTGGCGCTTAACTTACAGAGATGTTAGAGCCATTAATAACTTTGGTTTAAAATTCACCTTCCAGTTCACGCTGTAAGGATTAACATAATTTATTTATTACATATGCTAATTTTTACGAAGTTTATAATATGATCTTACGCTCAGAGAACCTGGTTAAAAAATATAGGAACAGAACGGTTGCCAACAACGTTAGCGTGCAAGTTGAGCAAGGAGAGATCGTTGGTTTATTAGGACCAAATGGTGCAGGAAAAACCACATCCTTTTATATGATCGTGGGAATGATCAGACCAAATAGCGGTAAGATATTTTTAAATGATCTTGATATCACCAAAGAACCCATGTATAAACGTGCGCAGTTAGGTGTTGGTTATTTACCCCAAGAAGCATCTGTATTTAGAAAACTAAGTATAGAGGATAATTTACGCGCGGTTTTGGAAATGACCAAACTCACAAAGAAAGAGCAGGAATTAAAAGTTGAAAGCTTATTAGATGAATTTGGCTTGCAACATGTTCGTAAAAATCTTGGAGATCAATTGAGTGGTGGCGAGCGCAGAAGAACCGAAATTGCAAGGGCATTGGCTACTGACCCAAAATTTATTTTATTGGATGAGCCATTTGCAGGCGTTGACCCTATTGCGGTTGAAGACATACAGAGTGTTGTAAAAAAATTAAAGGAAAAAAATATTGGAATCCTTATTACAGATCATAATGTACACGAAACATTAAGCATTACTGATAGGGCTTATTTATTATACTCAGGTAGCGTTATTAAAAGTGGTTCGGCCGAAGATCTGGCCAATGATGAGCAAGTACGTAAGGTGTATTTGGGGCAAAATTTTGAGTTACGCAAATAGACCGCATCGTGAACTTCATCCTTCTTTGTGATCTTCGTGGTTAAAAGAAGCAGTAACCACGAAGGGCACTAAGTTTTTACACGAAGAATACTAAGAAAAATGAATTTCCTTTTCGCCTCCTCCAATAAAAATAAAATTAAAGAAGTTCAGGCTTTAATGCCGGCTCATATTAAACTGTTGGGCTTAAGCGATATTAATTTTACGCAAGAGATCGCAGAAACTGAAACCACTATTGAAGGTAATGCCAAATTAAAGGCAGAATTTATATGGAATTACCTAAGCAAACATCCAACAGAAACAAAAATTGACGCTGTATTTGCCGATGATAGTGGATTAGAAGTTGAAGCATTGAATTGGGCGCCGGGCGTTTATTCGGCACGTTATGCCGGAGAACCTAAGAACGATGAAGCCAATAATAAAAAACTTTTAGAAGAATTAAAACAACAAACTAAACGTAACGCTCAATTTAAAACGGTAATTGCTTTTGTTAAACAAAATGAATACAAAGAGTTTGAAGGCATCATAAAGGGTACCATAGCATATGAACCTCGCGGAAAGGACGGCTTTGGTTACGACCCACTGTTTATTCCTCAAGGTTACCGCTCTACATTTGCCGAATTAGACTTCGAAACTAAGAATACGATTTCACACAGGGGAATCGCAGTAAGAAAGCTTATTGAATACTTAGTAAAAGTGGTAAATTAACCATTTTAACATTCCTTCACAATAGTGGCTTCCACTTAACCCTTTTAGCACTACCACTTATAAAACTTCATGTACATTATAATTCCATTTGCATAATTTTGACTAGGTAAAAACATTAACCATGAATTCAACCTTAAAAAATCTATCAACGTGCTTTTTGTTTATTTGCACGCTTTCGTTTTCTCAAACTAGCAATACGATCACATCCATCAAATTACCTGAAAAAACTTTCAATGATAAATATTGGTCGATGGATGTTTATGCAACTGTACCTTTAAAACAGTGCGGTTGGGGAATGGGCTTCGGCGTTTTTGGTCCCGGTAAAAAAATAGGGATGATCAATCCTTACTTGCCAATTCATTTGCGGTTTGGTGGTGATTTTTATTTTGCCGAACTCGATCGCAAACACTTAGGCACTTTACCTTTAAGTGCGCCACAATTGGGCGATGCAAAAGTTCGTTTATCGCAAACCAATTTAGGATTAAACGCTGTAGCTCGCTTTTCTCTTCCATACTCTAAAAAATTCACACCTTATATAGATGTTTTTGCAGGATACCGTTATTTTGGATCAGGCATGAGCATTACTCCTCTTCAAAAACAGGAAGAATATGAAGAATCAACTTCAGATAATTTAACCAAGTCGAATCAGTTTTGTTATGGTGGAACTGCAGGTTTTCTTATTTATTTAGGTCAAAACATAAGATTCAACACGGGCTTAATGATCACCAGCTCCAATAAATTTGGGGAAATAACTGATATTGCACGCGCCCGTGTGGAGAATGGGAACATCATTGCCCAAAAAATAAACACACCAAAAGACATGTTCATTCTAAAGATAGGGTTTACTTTTATACTTGACGATGCTAACACTAATAATAATTGCAGAACACGAAGCAGCAGAACTTATCGCTCAAGCGGAACTACATGGAGCGGTGGCGGAAGAAGTAGCGGCACCAAAGCGAATAGCGTAAAAATAAATGTGAGGCCGTCAAAATAAATATGTCACTTTTACTTGAGCATTTATCAAAGATCATTTCAATCTCTAAGAATTTAGAAGAAGAGATCAATTCTATCTCTAAAGAAGTAACTGTTGTGAAAAACAGTATGCTTGTAAATCACAAAGAGCGTTGTCGCCATATATTCTTCATCAAAAAAGGTTTAATGCGCGCGTATTACTATGATGAAGGGAAAGAAATTACCAATTGGTTTGCGCAAGAAGAAGAATTTGCAACTTCCTTCTACTCTTTTATTACCAACGAACCTTCGGCAGAAACCATTGAAACCCTTGAAGATTGTGAACTCATTCAAATAGCACATTCCGATCTACAAAACCTTTACAAAAAATTTCCGGAGACCGAACGCATTGGAAGGATCATCACTGAGAACTATTACATTAAACTCGAAGAGCGCTTTTTGAATATTCAATTCCGTACCGCCAAAGAACGCTATCAAAATTTACTTTCAAAGAATCCAGCACTACTCCAACGCGCTTCCTTAGGACAAATAGCTACTTACTTGGGTATCACACAATAAACACTTAGCCGTATTCGCGCCGAATTGTAAAAATTCGTTAAGAACTTCGCATTTTGACATTTGTCAAAAACTTCCCCATTTAACACCGGTACCTTTGATCCATAAAACTAAACTATGAATCAAAAACCATCAAATGCATTTATTGGCGCCTCATGGGTGGCTTTAATTGCGGGAGTTATCTCCTTTTGCACCGGACTTTGGAATACGCACAATATGTTCCTTAACGAAAAGGGATATTACTTTACAGTATTAATGTATGGACTCTTCTCGGCCGTATCTGTTCAAAAGGCGGTGCGCGACCAAATGGAAGGCATTCCTGTAACTAATATCTATTATGGTATTAGTTGGTTCTCTACCATATTATCATTACTTCTATTGGTAATAGGTTTATGGAATGCCGAACTCGACAGAAGTGAGAAAGGATTTTATGGCATGAGTTTTACCTTGGCATTATTTGCCGCTGTTGCCGTACAAAAAAACATTCGCGATGCTGCCATTATTGATCGTGAAAATGCAAACCTGCCTGCCGACAAGGCAGGACATGCCGCTCATAACGAATCGTTGAATAATGATCAGCCATAAATTAAAAACCTATATTCTAATGGGAATAAGCATGGCAGCATTTGTTGCCATGCTTTTTACAGGACCAATTGAACAAGATGTACATTATCATTTTTTTGCGGATGACAGATCGTTCAATGCTATACCAAATTTCTGGAATGTTGTAACCAATTTCCCTTTCATCATTATAGGTTTGTTAGGTGTTATCACAGTAGCACAAAGCAGACCCAATGATGCGTTTAAAGAATTAATTTTCTGTTGTTACGTTTTCTTTATAGGTATATTCTTTACAGGCATCGGGTCTGCTTACTACCATTGGCATCCCACTAATCAAACATTAATTTGGGATCGTTTACCAATGACCATTTCCTTCATGGCATTTTTTTCACTGTTAATTGGGGATACTATTTCCACTAAAGCCGGAAAACAAATTTTGTGGCCCTTGATCTTAATTGGTTTCATGAGTATTATTTATTGGACAAGTTTAGGAGATCTTAGACTTTATGTACTCGTTCAATTTTTACCTGTGTTCTTAACGCCTATCATTCTTTTGCTTTACAGATCGCAAAGTAAAATCGCTAAGTATTTTTGGATAATGATCGTGTTTTACGCCTTAGCAAAATTATTCGAAAGCAGCGACCATCAACTTTTTAATGTGTGCGGCATGAGCGGACATAGTGTGAAGCATTTGTTTGCAGCTTTAGCGCCTGTAAGTTTGATATTTGCTTTAAGAAAAATATCTACAAAATAGCTTTCGGTAAGATCTTTCCTTTCCAGGTCTTTTTTTGTTTATCGCCTGCAAACGAATCGGGATTGAATTTAAGGGTAGTTTCCCAAGCATTCTCGGGCTTTATCTCCTCTTCCATTTCTTTTAAAACATTTGTTGCGATCTTTTTATTGCGCACAATTGTTACGCACTCTGTATTATAATAGGCGCTACGCGGATCTAAATTAAATGTTCCAATCACCGTTGTTTCACCATCAATTACCATTGATTTAGCATGTAATCCAAAAATTGGTTTGAACTTAAGTTCTTGTTGCAAAGCACCTGTCATTACTTTATAACGACAAGCAGCATCGGGTTTAAATTCAAAAATGCGAATGCCTGTCTTTAAAAGTTCAGCCCTGCAATCCTGATAAGCCCCGAAAGCCTCCATATTATCAGTAGAACAAAGACTATTGGTAAGAACACGAACTTTTACTCCACGCTTTACCGCATTGCGCATTAAACTTTGCCCCACTTTGGTAGTAATTAAATAAGGCGATTGAATATCAATACTTGTTTTAGCGCTCATTAATAATTTTATCAAAGTATCAGTGGTAATTCCGCCTGAGCCTAAATTCTCTCTATTTTTTCCGGGAACATCCGACACAAAACTGACATTATCCATCCACACAAGATCACCCGATGTTTGAATATCTTTAAATGCTTTAGGCAAATTTTGAATTCGCTCACGAACTTGAGGCCAAAAATTTTCGGGATTACACGCATACTGATGTAAACGATCGTAGCGCGATGGATTAGTTAGATTAATGTCTTCTTCCTTAACCAATGTATTTACAGGCACACTTAATGTATCATTCCAAAATAGTTCAAAGGATGAAGAAACGTTCTTCACATCTTTTCCAAGTAACATAATATCCCTATCTCTAAAATTATAATCGTGATCATAATCAAAATACTCATCGGCAATATTTCTTCCGCCAGTAATTACAACTTTAGCATCCACATTAAAGGTTTTGTTATGCATGCGTTGGTTAAAACCTTTAAAATCCCTGTTCAAATTTCCAAGCTTTTGAAAGATCGTCTTTCCTAAATTAGCGCCCGGATTATATATTCTAATGTCAATGTTCTCATGCGAATCCAAGGTTAAAATATCATGAATTCCTGCGTCCACCATAATATCATCCACTAAGATCCTCACTTTTACACCTCTATCTGCCGCACGCACCAAATAATCGCAGGCAATTAAACCAACATTATCCGTAGAAAAAATGAAATACTGAATATCAATTGTTTTTTCGGCATACTCACTAAGCCAAGCTCGGGCTATCATGGCGCTGCCCCCATCTTCTAAAACGTATACACCTGTTTTTGTAGCCAACGAATCTTTAAGCGGTTCTAATTCCTTTGACAAGGAAGTAGAGCTGTCTCTATGTATGGTTTTACAAAAATCAGCTTTTTGTTCGGGAATGGTATCGATCTTTTCTTCGGAACAGGAAGAGAGCAATACAAAACTAAAAGCGATTAGGTGATAAAATTTGGACATGTGATTTTAAAAGTAAATATAGGGTTTTAATTAAAATAGCAGATCCATTGCTTCTGGCGCAAATAGATCGCCGGAAAAGCAACCCTGGCGCCTGTT
>Ga0068872_10000857_pt1 | contig 25015 bp, 16 predicted proteins | sample NOAtaG_7_FD_66441 | JGI IMG/M metagenome (GOLD analysis project Ga0068872, IMG submission 66441) | Freshwater lake microbial communities from Lake Erie, under a cyanobacterial bloom - NOAA_Erie_Diel1S_2200h metaG | ecosystem: Environmental > Aquatic > Freshwater > Lake | place: USA: Ohio, Lake...
GCGGGTGCCCATGGACGGCGCGCAGCGCCGACGGTTCCTTGCCGGCAACGCCCTGCCCCTGGCGTTGCTGATCCTTCCCTACGTGCTCCTGACCGTGTACCGCGACCTGCGCGACACCTTCATGGCCGATGTGCTCCAGGAGTTGGGGGTGCGTCCGGATCCCTCGTTTTTTGCCAAGGTCGAGACCCTCGTTGGCCTCGGGGTCCTGGTGGCGCTGGCCGGCCTGTGGTGGATCCGCGACCATTGGAAGGCCCTGGGGACCTACCATGGGCTCATCAGCCTCGGGGCGCTGCTGGTGGGTGGCTCGACCCTCGCATTCCAGCGGGGATGGATCGGACCGGCCCCCTGGATGGTTCTCACCGGCCTCGGGGGGTACCTGGGCTACGTTCCCTTCAACAGCGTGCTCTTCGACCGCCTGCTGGCCGCGACGCGGCAGGCCGGGACCGCCGCCTTCCTCATCCAGGTCGCCGACTCGGTGGGCTACCTGGCCTCCGCGTCGCTCTATCTGCAGCGCACCTTCAGCCACGGTTCCCCGGCCTGGACGAGGCTCACCCAGTCCGGCGGCCTCGCTCTGGCCGTCCTGGTTCCCATCCTCCTGGCCGGGTCCTGGGTTTCTCTGCGGGCCTCCCGCCGTGTCACTGAAGACGCCCCGGGCGGTCGGTGAAATCGCCGTGTCGTCCGACACCCAGAATATACTCGCGGACGGCCACGCATCCTCCATAACTCGTGGGAATGCTGACAGACCTTTCCCGGAATCCCGGCTCACGCCTCTCGCGCCAACGTTCCGCCGGCTTCACCCTGATCGAGCTGCTGGTGGTCATCGCCATCATCGCGATCCTCGCGGGCATGCTGTTGCCCGCCCTGTCCACGGCCAAGGCCAAGGGCCAGCAGGCCGCCTGCATGAGCAACCTGCGCCAGATCTCCATCGGCACGACGATGTACACGCAGGACAACGCCGACTTCTTCCACAACCGCGGCGGCGCCGCCCCGAACGACGGCCAGTGGACGGCGTCACCGGCTTCCCAGGTGATCCTGCCCCCCTCCGACACCAAGGCATATTGGGCCACGGCCTACATCTCCTACTTCGGCGGCACCCGCCGCATCGGCCGTTGCCCCGGCGCCCGGACGGTGGACGATTGGCGCGACGACGGGTCGCGGCCGAAGTGGCCGATGGACTGGTGGCTCGACTCCAGCTACGGGCTCAACCAGTACGCCGTGCTCGATTTCAAGTCGGTGGTGGGCCGCCCCCTCAAGGTGTCGGCTCTGGCCAATCCCTCGACCCTCATCCACTCGCAGGATGCGGCCGAGCAGCGCATGGACGGGGCCGACGACACCCTCGGGATCTGGCCCAATGGCCCGGGCATCAACCTGAACCAGTGGCGCAATGGCCTCGCCTCGCTGTATCCCGGCAAGCGCATGGAGTTCGAGTGGTTCCGCCACGCCCGAAAGTGCAACACCCTCTGGGCGCTGGGGAATGTCTCGGTCATCCCCTACAGCACGGGCCCCGGCATCGACTACCGCTGGTACACCGGCGAGGAGGCGCAGATTTCCCCGAGGTGACCCGGCCGAATTTCCGAACCAGATTCCTGTCCGCATGAATCCCACGATCCCATCCCTTCTCTGCCTCCTGGCCCTCGTCTCCGGTTGCGAGCCCAAGCCCGAGGCCACCGGACCCGCGACCAGCTCCGCCGAGGCCAAGTCGTTGACCGACGCGGCCTCGAAGGCGGCCAGCGAGAACCCGGCCGACGCGCTGGCGCTGGCCGAGAGCCTGCAGAACCGGCAGGACGTCTCCGCCGAGGACCGGGCGGCCGCCCTCAAGGCCCAGCAGGACGCCCTCAAGAAGCTCGCCGAGTCGGCCGCGTCGGGTGACGCCAAGGCCCAGCAGGCCATCGACAAGTATCGCGCCTCCAAGTGATGGGTGCCGCGCCCCCCGTTTTCCACCCTCCGAAACCACACAACACCATGAACAACAACCGAAGAACCTCCCTGGCCGCCGCCCTGGCGCTGGCCGCTGGGATGACGTCGACGGCGGTCCATGCCGCCCTCAAGGATGGCCTGGTCTCGCACCTGGCCTTCGACGGCAACGCCACCGACGCCTCGACCAAAGGCAACAACGGCACCGCCGTCGGCGAGCCCACCTACGGGGCCGGCCAGCTTGGCCAGGCCGTCTTCTGCAGCAACGCCAAGGACGGTTCCTTCGCCAACTTCATCACCCTCGGCACCGCACCCGACGTCCTGTTCGGTGACGCCACCGACTTCTCGGTGGCCATGTAGGTGCAGCTCAACGCCTTCAGCGGCGACCCGGCCCTTTTCGGCAACAAGAACTGGGGCAGCGGCGGCAACCTGGGCTTCGTGCTCGCGACCGACAACGACCGCCGCGTGCAGTGGAACTTCAAGGAGGAGGCCACCCCGCGCCAGGACTTCGACAGCCCGGGCGGCCAGTTCCCCGAGGGCAAGTGGGTCCACGTGGCCATGACCGTCAAGCGCGACGGCAAGATCACGACCTACATCAACGGCCAGCTGCTCAATGCCAAGGACGCCCGTCCTGCCGGTGCCACCCCGAGCACCATCGACACCGACGCCGCCGGCCTGGCGTTGAACATCGGCAACGACGGCACCGGCGCCTACACCGACGGTGGCAGCGTGAGCCACGGCAACACCAGCATCGACGACCTCGGCCTCTGGCGCCGCGAACTCTCCGCCTCGGAGGTCGCCCGGATCTACACCTCGGGCCTCGAGGGCGTGAGCATCACCAAGATCGTCGAGCCGACCATCGCCGCGATCGGCACGCAGTCGCCCGCGCCGAACGCCCTGAACGTCGCCCCGCTGGCCCCCATCGAGGTGGTCATCAACCACCAGGCCACCGCGGTGAACCCGGCCTCGGTCAAGCTGACCTTCAACGGCACGGCCGCGACGCCGAAGGTGGTCAGCACCACCACCAACACGGTCGTCACGCTTGCCCGGACCAACCTGCTGGCCCCGAAGTCGACCAACTCCTACGAGATCACTTTCTCGGACGACGCGACGCCGCCCAACACGACGACCTCCAAGGTGACCTTCGTCGTGGCCAACTACCCGTCGCTCACCCTGCCGGCACCGATCTGGATCGAGACCTTCGAGTCCGCTGCCGAGGGCAGCGTCCCGGCCGGATGGACCCTGAGCAACCTGTCGTCGGGCAATTCGGGCACCTTCGACCTGGATGACCCCAGCAGCGACGCCTACATGGACTGGGTGCTCATCAGCAAGGACCGTGTCCAGGCGATCGGTGCGGCCGGCAAGTGGGAGGCCGCCCGCCGCCTGAACGTCTCCGAGGCCTATGTCAACGGGGCCAAGGTCACCGACCTGGCCGTCGGCAAGTTCCTGTACGCCGAGTCCGACGTCCGTGGGGGCAACCAAATCCAGTATGCCATCTCGCCGGACGTCGACCTGAGCGGCAAGACGGACATCTTCCTGTCCTTCCACAGCATCTACGAACAGAACCAGGACAGCATGGGCGCGGTGGAGTACTCCATCGACCAGGGCGCCACCTGGTTGCCGGTCCTCTACATGATCGACGGACCGGACATCAAGAAGGATGCCGACGGCAACGTCGACGCGGTCGCCACCCTGACCGACGTCAACAACGCCGCCGCCGCCTATGAGGATCCGATCACCGGTGAGGCCCTGGGCAAGAACTACGGCGCCTTCATCGGCGTGGCCAAGTCCGAGTGGGCCACGCTCGCGCCGTTCATCCAGGCCCGCATCAACGACGATCCCGTGGAGTCCAAGCGGGTCGAGCTCTTCCGCCTGCCCAAGGCCGACAACCAGTCCAAGGTCCGCCTGCGCTTCGCCCAGGCCGGCACCGGCAGCTGGTACTTCGGCATCGACAACGTGGGCTTCTACTCCATCACCCAGGTGGCCCCGCCGCAGTTCACGGCCCAGCCGGGCGCGGCGACGATCGTCGCCGGCCAGAACGGCCGACTCACCGCCACAGTGACCGGCGCGGGCGTGAGCCTGCAATGGCTCCTGAACGGTGCCCCGATCGCGGGCGCCACCAACGCCACGCTGACCCTCTCCGCGGTCACCGTCGCCCAGGGCGGCACCTACACGCTGGTGGCCTCCAACGCCGGCGGCAGCGTGACCAGCGATGCGGTCGTCGTCTCGGTGCCCGAGGCCCTCAAGGACCTGTCCTCGATCCGCTCCGGCCTGCTGGCCTACCTGCCCTTCGACGGCAACGCCTCGGACCTCTCGGGCCGGGGCAACAACGGCACCCCGGTCGGCGCCCCGACCTTCGCGGCCGGCAAGGTGGGCTCCGGAGCCCTTGCCTTCAGCAGCGCCAAGGACGGCTCGTCCTTCAACTACGTGACGCTTGGCACGAACGTCGTGACCGGCACCAACAGCTTCTCGACGGCCTTCTGGGCCAAGCTGGACGCCTGGACCGGCGACCCCGCCTTCATCGGCAACAAGGACTGGAACAGCGGTGGCAACGTCGGCTGGGTGGTGGCCACGGCGGGTGACGGCCGCATCCAGTGGAACTTCCGCTCCAAGGGCGATCCGCAGCCGGCCCGCCGCGACTACGACAGCCCGGGCGGCTACTTCAACGGCGCCGTCTGGCGTCACATCGTGCTGACCTTCGACGTCAACGGGAAGGCCTCGACCTATGTCGACGGCGACCTCGTCGACTCCCGCGACGTCGGCCCGGTGGCCGATGGTCCCGACTCCGGCCTGCCCATCAACATCGGCCAGGACGGCAAGGGCACCTACACCGACGGCAACAGCGTCGGCGGCCAGGGCTTGATCGACGAGGTCGCCCTCTGGGGTCGCGTGCTCTCGCCGGTCGAGGCCGCGTCGCTCTACCAGGGTGGCAAGGCGGGCAACGCGCTGGTGGTCCCGACGGTCGTCACCGGCCAGTGGGACTTCAACGGCAACCTCGACGCCACCGTCGGCAGCGCCCTGCAGTACCTCGGCGACACCGCCTCCATCACGGCCTTCCAGGATGCGACCATCGGCGGCAAGCCGGCCAAGGTCATGTCCTTCGGCGCGGCCACCAAGGCCCAGGGCTACGTCATGACCCACGGGGCGGGCGCCAATGGCGGCGGCACCAAGCTCAACCAGTACACGCTCATCATGGACGTGATGTTCCCGGCGGCCAGCGACGCCAAGTGGCGCGGTCTGTTCCAGACCGAACCGTCCAACGCGAACGACGGCGACCTGTTCGTCAACAAGGCCAACGGCATCGGCATCAGCGGCCAGTACCAGGGCAAGGTCGTCGCCGACACCTGGCACCGCCTGGCCTTCGCCTTCAACCTCAACGACAAGTCGGTGTCCAAGTACATCGACGGTGTCCTGGTCAACAAGCAGACCCTCGGCGAGGGCTTCGACGGCCGCTGGGCCCTCGGGTCCACCGCGCTGCTCTTCACCGATGAGGACGGCGAGACGGCCGCAGGCCTGGTCAACAGCGTCCAGATCCGCAACGGCACGCTGAGCGACGCCGAGATCGCCGCCCTGGGCGGGGCCACCGCCGAGGGCATCCCCGGCGCGGTCTCCTCGGGCCTCAAGATCGCCGGCATCAGCGCCAGCGGCGGCAACCTGGTCATCACCTGGGCCGGCGGCGCCGGCATCAAGCTCCAGAGCTCGGCCACCCTCGGTGGCGCCTGGGCCGACGTGGCGGGCAGCGATGGCGCCAGCTCTGCCACCGTCGCGCCCAGCCAGGCCGCGGCGTTCTTCCGCCTGGTGAAGTGATTCCCCCGGGGCTTCGACCCCGTTCAGACAGGGGGCCGGTCGCAAGACCGGCCCCTTTTTTTCTTGGCACCGGTTTCCCTGCCGGCGTTCCGGGGGTAGCTTGGGCTCCATGGCGAAGGAGACCATCCGTGTCGTCGGGGCGCGGCAGCACAACCTCAAGAACCTCACGCTGGAGATCCCGCGGGATCGCCTCGTCGTGGTCACCGGGCCCAGCGGCTCGGGCAAGTCGTCGCTGGCCTTCGACACGCTCTTCGCCGAGGGGCAGCGCAAGTACGTCGAGAGCCTCTCGGCCTATGCGCGCCAGTTCCTCGACCAGTTGCAGAAGCCGGAGGTGGACCACATCGAGGGCCTGTCTCCGGCCATCGCCATCGAGCAGCGCACCAGCGGCGCCAACCCCCGCTCGACCATCGCCACCACCACCGAGATCTACGACTACCTGCGCCTGCTCTATGCGCACCTGGGCCAGCCCCACGATCCCGGGACCGGCACGCCCATGGCCTGCCAGTCGGCCTCGGAGATCACCGACCGCATCGCACAGATGCCCGCCAAGACGCGACTCATGGTGCTGGCGCCCGTCGTCGAGGATCAGCGCGGCGAGTTCCGGGACGTGCTCGAGCGCCTGCAGCGGGAGGGGTTCGTCCGCGTGCGTGTCGACGGCAAGATCCTCGAGCTGAACCCCAAGGAGCCCATCCGGCTCGACCCGAAGGCCTCGCACAGCGTGGACGTGGTGGTGGACCGCATCGTCATCGCCGAAGGTGTCCGGGTGCGCTTGGCCGACTCGGTGGAGACGGCGCTCCGCTGGGGCGAGGGACGGCTCAAGGTGCTGCACCAGGCGCCGGATCGCCCGGCCGATCCATGGACCGAGACGTTGCACTCCACGCGGATGTTCTCCCCGGCCACCGGCCGGTCCTTCGACACGCCCACCCCACAGCACTTCTCGTTCAACTCGCCCAAGGGGGCCTGCCCCGTGTGTCACGGCCTCGGGCAGAAGATGGTCTTCGACCCGGCGCTGATCGTCCCCGACGAGGGCAAGTCGCTCGAGGATGGGGCCGTGCAGCCCTACCGGAGGATGGGCGGCAAGAAGATGGCCAGCTACTACAAGGGGCTGCTCAAGGGCGTCGCCCAGCACTGCGGCGCCCCGATGGACCGCCCCTGGAAGGAACTGCCCGAGGCGGCCCGACGGGCGCTCATGCACGGGACCGGCACGGACGAGGTGGACTTCTGGTTCGTGTCCGGCGGCGTGCCCAAGAAGACGCGCAAGCCCTTCGAGGGGGTCCTGCCCAACCTCGAGCGGCTCTATGCCGAGAGCGAGAGCGAGTTCACCCGAAACCGGCTCAAGGCCTACATGACCCTCCAGCCCTGCGACGCCTGCGGGGGGCGCCGCCTGCGGCCGGAGATGCTCGCCGTCACCCTCGGCCAGGAGCGCCTGCCCGGCTCGCAGGTGCCCGGCCGGAGCATCGCCGACTTCTGCGCCCTCTCCATCGCCGAGGCCCACGCCTTCCTGGGCGGGCTGACCCTCAACGACCTCCAGCGGCGCATCGCCGGTGAGGTGGTGCTCGAGATCCGCAAGCGGTTGGGCTTCATGGTGGAGGTGGGCCTGGGCTACCTGACCCTCGACCGCGAGAGCGGCTCGCTCAGCGGCGGCGAGGCCCAGCGCATCCGCCTGGCCACCCAGATCGGGGCCGGGCTGGTAGGGGTCCTGTACATCCTCGACGAGCCGAGCATCGGCCTGCATCAGCGCGACAACGACCGGCTGCTCGAGACGCTCCGTCGGCTCCGCGACGCGGGCAACTCGGTCCTCGTGGTGGAGCACGACGAGGACACGATCCGTGCGGCCGACCATGTGCTCGACCTCGGGCCGGGCGCCGGTGTCCACGGCGGCGAACTGGTGGCCCAGGGCACGCCCGAGGCCATCATGGCCAGCGCGCGCTCCGTCACGGGTCGCTACCTGTCGGGCGACCTGTCCATCCCCGTGCCGCGCCACCGGGTCGATCCGCGCGAGGACAAGGGGTGGATCGAGATCCTCGGGGCCACCGAGAACAACCTGCGCGACGTCGACGCCCGGATCCCGTTGGGCACCCTCACCTGCGTGACCGGCGTCAGCGGCAGCGGCAAGTCCACGCTTGTCGACGACATCCTCCGGCGGGCGCTCTTCCGCCAGTGGTACGGGTCCAAGGAGCGTCCCGGGGCGCACCGGGAGATCCGCAACCTGGAGCGGCTCGAGAAGTGCATCGTCATCGACCAGGCCGCCATCGGGCGCACCCCGAGGTCGAACCCGGCCACCTACACCGGGATGTTCAACGAGATCCGCGACCTCTTCGCCTCGGTGGCGACGGCGCGCGTGCGCGGCTACGACGCGGGCCGCTTCAGCTTCAACGTCCAGGGCGGGCGCTGCGAGAAGTGCGAAGGCGACGGCGTGCTCAAGATCGAGATGCACTTCCTGCCGCCGGTGTACGTCACCTGCGAGGCCTGTGGCGGACGGCGCTACAACCGCGAGACCCTGGAGATCACCTACAAGGGCCTGAACATCGCCGACGTGCTGCAGCTCACGGTGGATGAGGCCGTCAATTTCTTCCGCGCCGTGCCCAAGCTGCACGCCCCGTGCCTCACGCTGGCCGAGGTGGGCCTGGGCTACCTGCGCCTGGGGCAGTCGGCCACGACCCTCTCCGGCGGCGAGGCCCAGCGCCTCAAGCTGGCGGCCGAGTTGTCGCGCCGGCAGACGGGTCGTGTGCTCTACCTGCTCGATGAGCCGACCACCGGGCTGCATTTCCAGGACATCGCCAAGCTCCTGGAGGTGCTTTTCAGGCTTCGCGACGGGGGCAACACCCTGGTGGTCATCGAGCACAACCTCGACGTCATCAAGACGGCCGACTGGGTGATCGACCTGGGGCCCGAGGGTGGCTCGGGCGGTGGGCGCATCGTCGCGCAGGGAACGCCCGAGACGGTCGCGGCCACGCCGGGCAGCCATACGGGCCGGTACCTCACGCGCGTGCTCCGCCAGAAGCCCATCCCCGGACATCGACCGAAGTCCGGTTGACGCTGGCCGGAGTCCCACCACGTTGATTTCCATGCTCCGCCTCGAGGATCTCGCCGAACTGGCCGCCCGCCACGCCGAAGCCCTGCCTGCCCGGGTTGCCGCCTTCGACCTCGGCGGCCGACGGTTCGATGGCAATGCCCGCAGCGACCTCATGGGGGTGATCAACCTCTCGGCCGACTCCTGGTACCGCGAGAGCGTGGTGCTCACCGCCGAGGCCGCCATCCGGAGGGGCCACGTCCTGGCGGCGCAGGGGGCGGCGATCCTGGACATCGGCGCGGAGTCCACGCTCGCCCATGCCGCGCGCGTCGACGACGCGGCCCAGACCTCGCAGCTCCTGCCGGTCGTCCGCGAGCTGGCCGCCGCGGGGTACGTGGTGTCGGTCGAGACGTACCACCCGTCGGTCACCCGGGCCTGCCTGGAGGCGGGGGCCAAGGTGCTCAACCTCACCGGCAACGACCGCAGCGACGAACTCTTCCGCATGGTCGCCGACCACGACGCGGCCGTGATCCTCTGCCACGTTCAGGGGAGCAATGTCCGCGAGGTGGGTGACCTTGACCTTTCGGGTGATCCCGCGGCCCGCCTGCACGACCACTTCGCCCGCCAGATCGATGCGGCCCGGAAGAACGGGGTGAGCCGCCTGTGGATCGACCCGGGCCTGGGGTTCTACTACAGGAACCTCGGCGACTCGAAGACGCGCATCCGCCACCAGATGCGGGTTTTCCTCAACACCTTCCGGCTGCGCTCGCTGGGCTTCCCCACCTGCCATGCCCTGCCGCATGCCTTCGAGTGCTTCGAGGACGAGGTGCGATCGGCCGAGCCGTTCTTCGCCGTCCTGGCCGCCCTCGGGAAGACCGACCTCCTGCGCACGCACGAGGTGCCCCGCACCCGGGCCGTGCTGGAGACCCTCGGGGTGTGGTGATCCCGAACCCGCGGGCAAGCCCTCCCCGGCCTCGGTCGTTGCCGTCGCCCGGGGTCCGGTCCACGCTCGGGAAACCGTGGACCCGTCCCTGACCCTCCGACCCATCGGCTTCCTGCGCTCCGGGAAGGGAGTGCGTTTCAAGACCCTCCACCAACCGGACGAGGCCGCCTCCGAGACCAACGTGCTGGAGCTGACCCCGGGGCCGGGCATCCGAGAGGCGCTGCGCGACCTGGCCGGCATGGAACGGGTTTGGCTGCTCTGGTGGTTCCACCGGGCGGAGTCGTGGCGGCCCCTGGTGCTCCCGCCCCGCGGGCCCTCGCGGCGGCGCGGCGTCTTCGCCACCCGCTCACCGCACCGCCCGAACCCGATCGGCATGACGCCGGCCCGCCTGCTGGGCATCGAGGGCCTGCGCCTGCTGCTGGGACCCTGCGACCTGCTCGAGGGGACCCCGATCCTCGACCTCAAGCCCTACGTCCCGGCATACGATGCCTTTCCCGGGTCCTCCGCCGGGTGGATCGACGAGGTCGAGGCGTTGCAGGCGGGCCCGCCGCGTTTCGAGGTGGCGTGGACCGACCTCGCCCGGGAGCAGGCGGATTGGCTGGCGGCCACCTGGTCGGTGGACTTCCGGCCCCGGCTCGCCGAGATCCTCGCCCGCGATCCCAGCCCCCACCGCACCCGCCGGATCCGCGGTCTCGCGGGGGGCGCCTGCGAGATCGGGTGCGGCGGCTGGAAGGCGGTGTTCCGCGTGACGGGCGACCGGGTCGAGATCCTGCGGCTGCAACCGTCCTTCCCGGTGCGGTTCCTCCTCGAGTCATGGCGGCGCGACGTGCCCGACCGGGAGGCCCAGCAGGCGTTCCTGGCCCGCTGGCCCTGTCCGGAGCTCGAGCTGCGGGAGGGTTGCCCGCCGAGGACCTCCCGGAACGGATGATGTCGGCCAAACCGCCCGTCGCAGGGTCCCGGATCACCCGTCGACCGCGTGGTGCACCTGATTTTTTCTTTGAGTGTCGGCTTGGTTTTCGCCAAAAACAGCGTTCTTTGACCCGGCCATGGCCCTGATCGTGCAAAAATTCGGCGGTACCTCCGTCGGCAACACCGAGCGCATCCAGAATGTCGCCCGACGCGTGGCCCAGTACCGGGCCAAGGGCGACCAGGTGGTCGTCGTGGTCTCCGCCATGAGCGGCGTCACCGACCGGCTCATCGGGCTGGCCAAGGAGATCACCCCGCTGCCCGACGAGCGCGAGATGGACATGCTCCTGGCCACCGGCGAGCAGCAGACCATCGCCCTGACGGCCATCGCCCTCCAGGCCCAGGGCCAGAAGGCCGTGTCCTTCACCGGGGCCCAGGCCGGCATCGTCACCGACGGCACGCACACCAAGGCCCGCATCCAGAACATCACGCCCGACGAGGTGCACAAGGCCCTCGACGACGGCAACGTGGTCATCGTGGCCGGCTTCCAGGGACGTACCCGCGACGGCGACATCACCACGCTGGGCCGCGGCGGCTCCGACCTCTCGGCCATCGCCCTGGCCGCGGCGCTCAAGGCCGATCTCTGCCAGATCTACACCGACGTCGACGGCGTCTACACCGCCGACCCGAGGCTCGTGCCCGCGGCGCGCAAGATCCCCGAGATCTCCTACGACGAGATGCTCGAGATGGCCGGCGCCGGATCCAAGGTGATGCAGTTGCGCTCGGTCGAGTTCGCCAAGAAGTTCAACGTCGTCTTCGAAGTCCGTTCCAGCCTCAACGACAATCCCGGCACCATCGTGAAAGAAGAAACCTCCAGCATGGAGGACGTCGTCGTCCGCGGCGTCTCGCTCGACAAGAACCAGGCCAAGGTCACCGTCTGGGGCCTGCCCGACCAGCCTGGCCGTGCGGCCCGCATCTTCAACGCCCTGTCCGAGGCCACCATCAACGTGGACATGATCGTCCAGAACGCGAGCCATGCGGGCGGCAACCCGGCCACCGACCTCACCTTCACCGTCGACAAGCCCGACCTCACCAAGGCCGGCAAGGTGCTCGAGAGCCTGCGCTCGGAGCTGGGCTTCCGCGAGGTGTCCACCGACGAGTCCATCGGCAAGGTTTCCATCGTGGGCGTGGGCATGCGCAGCCACAGCGGCGTGGCCGCCCGGATGTTCACCGTGCTCGCGGCCGAGGGGGTCAACATCGGCCTCATCTCCACCAGCGAGATCAAGATCAGCGTCGTCATCGACCTGGCCGGCGGCGAGAAGGCCATGCGCGCCCTGCACAAGGCCTTCCTCGAGTAGGCGCCCGGGCCCGTCGGTGTTCCGGCAGCCTTCCTTGGGAATCCCTCCCGGAACTCCTTCCGGAAATCCCAGCTTGCCTGCCATCGGGCCGCTGCGTAACGAAGGGGGCGTGATCCCCGTTCCCCGCGCACGCTCCGCCGCGTTCACCCTCATCGAACTGCTGGTGGTCATCGCCATCATCGCGATCCTCGCCGGCATGCTCCTGCCCGCGCTGGCCAAGGCCAAGGCCAAGGCCATGGGGACGGGGTGCATGAACAACCTCAAGCAGCTCCAGTTGGCGCACATGATGTACCCGCTGGACAACGAGGACCGGATCACCCAGCCCGGGAACTCCCGCGACGAGCGCTTCCAGTGGGTGGGCGGCTGGATGGGGTGGCCGGGGCCATTCCCGGGCGACAACACCAACCAGCAGATGCTGCTCAACCCGGCGAACTCCTGGTTTGCCCCGTATCTGCAGTCGGCCGCGATCTACAAATGCCCGGCGGACCTGAGCATGGTGAGCCTCGGGGGCCGGAAATACGCCCGGGTGCGGAGCATGGGCATGAGCCAGGCGATGGGCGGCCCGGGCGGCTGGCTGCCCCCTGGATCGGGCTACCAGGACGGCCAGCAGCGCTACCGCATCTTCAAGAAGGCCTCGGACATCGCCGCCGTGGGCGCCTCGCAGATGTACGTGCTGCTGGACGAGCATCCCGACAGCATCAATGCCGGCGGCTACGCCAACCAGATGGTGGAAAGTCCCGGATCGGCCCGGATCATCGACTACCCGGCCAGCTACCACAACCGGGCCGCGGGCATCAGCTTCGCCGACGGGCATGCCGAGATCCGCAAGTGGCTGGATCCCCGCACCGTCCAGCCGGTGAAGTTCTACGACATGCCCCTGAACGTGGCGTCGCCGAACAACGTGGACATGATCTGGCTGGCCGAGCGCACGAGCGTGCGCAACTGAAGGCACGAAAAAAAGGCACCCCGGTGGGGGTGCCTTTTGCACGCGTCGTTGGCCGGGTCCGAGGATCCCGCCTGGACGTCGTCGGAGGGCTTATTCGCCGACCTGGAAGCGCAGGAAGCGCCGGATGGTCAGCGTGTCGCCCAGCTGCTTGCCGACCGCACCGAGGTGCGCCTCGACCTTGAGGTCGGGGTTCTTCACGAAGCCCTGCTCGAGCAGGCAGTTGGTCTCGAAGTACTTGTTGAGCTTGCCCTTGAGGATGCCCTCCATGGCGGCGGCGGGCTTGCCCTTGAGGGCGTCGGACTGGGCGGCGATCTCGCGCTCCTTGTCGACGATCTCCTGCGGCACCTCGGCGCGGCTGACGGCGATCGGGCTGGCGGCGGCGATCTGCAGGGTCACGTCGCGCAGCAGTTGCTTGAACTCCTCGGTCTGGATCGTGGCCGGTTGGTTGGCGCCGACCTCGACCATCACGCCGACCTTGCCGCCGGTGTGGATGTAGGCGGCCAGCGCGCCGGTGCCCTGCACCTCGAGGCGGGTGACGCGGCGGACCTGGATGTTCTCGCCGATCCGGGCGACGGCCGCCACGCGGTCGGGCTCGAGGTCGACGCCGGCCTGCGAGGCCGCCTTGTTGGCCAGCTCGTTGACGAAGGCCTTGAAGGAGTCGTTGCGGGCGACGAAGTCGGTCTCGCAGTTCACCTCGATGAGGGCGCCGACCTGGCCGCCACCGAGGACGGCCTGGCCGATGAGGCCTTCGTTGGCGGCGCGGTCGGCCTTCTTCACGGCGGCGGCCGCACCCTGCTTGCGCAGGAGGTCGACGGCGGCGTTGAGGTCGCCCTGGGTCTCGTCCAGGGCCTTCTTGCAGTTCATCAGTCCGGCGCCGGTCATGGCGCGGAGTTGCCCGACGAGGGCGGGGGTGATCTCAGGCATGGAGGATATCGATTGGGGGTGATGTGTTTCGTGAAAACGCGCCGGAGCGTTTCCCGCTCCGGCGCGCTCGAGAGGGGGATTCCGATCAGGCCGCCGGGGTCGCCTCGGCCGGGGCGGCCTCGGGGGCGGGAGCGGCGGCGGCCGCGGCAGGCTCATCGCGGTTGATGCGACGGCTCTTCCGGGCATCGGCCTCGGCCTTGCCCTGGACGATGGCCTCGGTCACGGCCTGCAGGAGGATCTTGATGGACCGGATGGCGTCGTCGTTGCCGGCGATCGGGTAGTCGACCAGGTCGGGGTCGGCGTTGGTGTCGACGATGGCGACCAGCGGGATGCGCAGGCGGCGGGCCTCGGCGACGGCGTTGTGCTCGCGCTTGAGGTCGATCACGAACATCACGTCGGGGGCGGCGTCGATGGCGCGGAGACCGTCCAGGTTCTTGAAGAGCCGCTGGTGCTCGCGGCGGATCATGGACTGCTCCTGCTTGACGTACTGGTTGATCGAGCCGTCCTGCTCCATGCGCTCGATCTCCTTCATGCGCTTCATGGAGCGCTTGACGGTCTTGAGGTTGGTCAGGGTGCCGCCGAGCCAGCGCTCGGTGACGAAGGGCTGCCCACAGGCCTTGGCCGACTCCTTGACGGCCTCCTGCGCCTGCTTCTTGGTGCCGACGAAGAGGATGTTGCCGCCCTTGGCCGCGGTGGCGGCGAGGAACTTGCAGGCCTCCTCGAGCTGGACGACCGTCTTGGAGAGGTCGATGACGTGGATGCCGTTGCGGGCCTCGAAGATGAAGCGCTTCATCTTGGGGTTCCAGCGACGGGTCTGGTGGCCGAAGTGGACGCCTGCCTCGAGGAGTTCCTTGATTCCGATGGTGCTCATGGATGTCTGCACTGCTTCCTGGTTTTGGGCGACGAGGCTGGCACCCTGGGGGTGAGCTCCCGTTCCCATCCGGCGGAAGGACCGGATTATTCTGGTTGGGTACGATGGTGGCCACCCGACGCACATGCGCCGGGCCGATTCAAGGCCGTTGCCCACCGATGGAGTCCACCGGCAGGAATGGAGAGCCTACCGGTCGGGGGGGCTCCAGCAACAGGTTTTTTCGAGCCCGCCGGCGGATCGATCGGGCGGTGCGGTCGGTCGGGTCACCCGAGGACGGCCCGGACCACGGACCCGTGCACGTCGGTCAGTCGGTGGTCACGGCCCCCGTACCGGTAGGTCAGGCGCTCGTGGTCGAGGCCGAGGGTGTGGAGCAGGGTGGCGTGGAGGTCGTGGATGTGCACGGGGTCCTCGATGGCCTGGGCGCCGTACTCGTCGGTGCGACCGTGGGTCATGCCGCCCCGCACCCCGCCCCCGGCCATCCAGACGGTGAAGCCGCGGTGGTTGTGGTCCCGGCCGTCCTGCTGGCGGCTGTCCGGCGTGCGGCCGAACTCGCCGCCCCACAGGACCAGGGTGTCGTCGAGCAGGCCCCGGGCGGCGAGGTCGGCGATGAGCCCGGCGGCGGGGCGGTCGAGGGCGAGGGCGTTCTTGCGCAGTGCCGATTCGAGGTTCCGGTGCTGGTCCCAGCCGCCGAGGTTGACCTCGATGAAGCGCGCACCGGCCTCGGCGAAGCGGCGGGCCAGGAGGCACTGGCGGGCGAATCCGTCGATGCCGGCCTCGCCGATCCCGTACAGCGCCCGGGTCGCGTCGCTCTCCCGGCTCAGGTCGAGCAGGTCCGGGACCTCGGATTGCATGCGGAAGGCCAGTTCGCCCGCCTCGATGGCGGCCTCGATCGCCCCGCCTTCCGGTTCCGCCGCCGCCGCACCGAGCCTCTCCCGGTTCATGGCCTGCACCAGGTCGAGTTGGCGTCGCTGCTGGCCGGTCGTGAACTGCGTCTGGCGGACATGGCTCATGCCCGTGTCCGAGGAGCCCTCGCGGCCCGAGCCGATCCGTGTGCCCTGGTAGAGTGCCGGCAGGAAGGCGCTGCCGTAGTTGGCCGCCCCGAGCTGTGCCGGAGGGCTGATGCTGATGAACCCGGGCAGGTTCTCGTTGGCGCTGCCCAGCCCGTAGAGCACCCACGAGCCCAGCGACGGGCGCACGAACCGGGCGCTGCCGGTGTGCAGCTGCGTGAAGGCCTGCGGGTGGTTGGGGATGTCCGTCCGCATGGAGTGGATCATGCAGAGACGGTCGGCCTGCCCGGAGAGGTGCGGGAAGAGCTCACTCATCCAGAGGCCCGACTGCCCGTGCTGCCGGAAGGTGAAGGGCGAGCCGATGAGCTGCGTGCCCCGTCCCCGTCCCGGCCCGGGTTTCCCGTGGTCGCGGCGCAGCCGCGGCTTGGGATCGAAGGTGTCCTGGTGCGACGGCCCGCCTTGCATGCAGAGGAAGATCACCCGCCGTGCGGTGGCCCGGTGGTGGTGGGAAGCCGGACGGCCCGGGTTTCCCGAGGGAGCCGGTCCGGAGGCCGCGGCAGCCAGTCCCCGGAACGCCAGCCATCCGAAGCCTGCCGCCGCGCTGCGGAGCAGGTGACGTCGGCTTGGGGTCCAATCCGCCGGCTGGAGAGCGGGTCCGGACGCCACCCTGCAAGTGGGGTCGGAGGGACGGAGGGGGTCCTTGGAGGTCATGGAATCTCGGGTCGGGGCTGCTTCAGGGAAGGTAGCGGAACTCGGCGCAGGCGAAGAGCGCCTGGGCGAACAGCGACCAGGCGGTTTCCCGGCCAGCCGGCCGACCGTTGCGGGTGTCCCGGGTGTCGGTCTCGCGGCGGACGAAGTCGAGGGCCCGCTCCACCTCGCGGGGCCGGGGATCCCGGGTCAGCGCCAGCCGGTACGCCAGCGACACGCGCCCCGCGTCGTCGTCGACCGGGGCCTCCAGGAGCCTCCGGGCCAGCGCGCGGGCCTGCGTCTGGGCGAACGGGCTGTTCATCAGGAAGAGCGCCTGCGACGGAACGAGCGTCTCGTCCCGCTGAGCCACCACCAGGCTGGGCTCGGCCGCGTCGAACACGTCGAGGACCTCCGGCACCGCGTCGCGGATCACCGGCAGGTACAGGCTGCGCCGGTCCAGGCGTTCGCCGGCCCGCTCGCCCACCAGGCGCCCCGGCAGGGCCGCATCGCCGATCTGCGCCACCACGGAGCCCCGCAGCGGCCTCGGGTCGAGCGTCCCGGCCACGCTCAGCACGGCGTCGCGCAGCGACTCGGCATCCAGCCGGCGCGGGCGGGCCCGCCACAGCAGCTCGTCGTCGGGATCGACCGCCAGCGCCGCCGGGTCGGCCTGCGAGGACAGCCGATACGTGCGGCTGAGCACCAGCTGGCGGACGAGCGACTTGGTGGAGCCGCCGCCGGCCAGGAAACGCCGGGCGAGGTGGTCGAGCAGCTCCGGGTGCGTGGGCCGCTGGCCGTTCCGGCCGAAGTCGTCGCCGCTGCCCACCAGACCGCGCCCGAACAGGTGCATCCAGAGGCGGTTCACCGCGACGCGCGCGGTCAGCGGGTTCTCCGGGTGCGCCAGCCAGTCGGCCAGCTCGAGGCGGCCGCTCTGGGTTGCCGGGATCGGGAGCCCGTTCGTCGGCCCGAGCAGCGGAAGGAGCCCGCGGGGCACGCGGCCGGAGCGCTGGGTCACCTCGCCCCGCACCAGGAAGAACGCGTCCTCGGGTCGGCCCTCCCGCACGCCCATGGCCAGGGCGTTGGTGGCCCGGTTGTCCGGGATGCCCGCCGGTCGGGCCGCGCGCTCCGGCGCACGACGGCGCGGGGCCGGACCCGGTCGGGGCTCGAGCGCCAATTCCGCCCGCGCCGCCCGCGCCAGTGGCAGCAGGCTCGACGGCTGCCGGTTGCGGGCCTGGTCGCCGGTGGTGCCGTAGCACGTCTCGGTGCTCCGGAAGATCCCGGCCAGCGCGTAGTAGTCGCGCTGGGAGATGGGATCGAATTTGTGGTCGTGGCACCGGGCGCAGGCCACGGTGACGCCCAGGATCGCGCGGGTCGTGGTGTCGATCTGCTCGTCCACGAGGTCGGCCAGGAACTGCTCGCGCCGTCCCTCGTTGAGCCCCTTGGGGCCGATCGCCAGGAACCCGGTGGCGACGACCAGCGCGTCACGCCGCTCCGGCGGGGCCGTCCGGGCGAGCAGGTCGCCGGCGACCTGCTCGCGCACGAAGTCCGCGTAGGGCTTGTCGGCATTGAAGGCGTCGACCACCCAGTCCCGGTACCTCCACGCCTCGGGGAAAAGGTGGTTGCGCTCCTTGCCCGCGCTCTCGGCGAACCGGGCGACGTCGAGCCAATGCCGTGCCCACCGCTGGCCGAAGGCCGGGCTGGCCAGCCATTCGTCGACCTGCTGGGCGTACCGGGACTCGGGCACCTCCCGGCCGTCCGTCGGGGTGAAGGCCGAGACCTGCTCCGGTGTGGGCGGCAGGCCGGTCAGGTCGAAGCTGGCCCGCCGCAGCCACTCGAGCGGCGAGGCCTGGCGTACGGGGCGCAGCCCGGCCGATTCGAGCCCGGCCAGGACGAACCGGTCCGCCGGGTCGATCGGCCAGGCCGTGTCGCGCACCGGCGGGGGCTCCGGGCGGGCCACCGGTTGGAAGGCCCAGTGCAGGGTGCTGTCGTTGCGGGCCCCGTCGGCCCCGAGGGCCTCCACGGGGAACCCTCCGAGCCATCCGGCCGCCGCCACCAACCAAGCCGCCGCCGTCGCGAGGCCGATCCGGGTGATCGACGGGCGGTGGGGGTGGTTCCGGGCGGTCATGGCCTTGGCAGTACGACAGGCGTACCGACGCTGGCCAGACCGAAAAGGTTTCGTCGACCCGGCACCTCTCGGGCAGGCTCGCCGGCCGTGAAGCGGCTCGAGACCTGGTTCCCCACCCTCATCTACAGTGCCCGGTTGCGGCCCGACGGCGCCGCCTTCAACCGCGAACTGCTCAAGGAATGCCATCAGTTCCGCGACTTCGACGAGGCCGGCCGGAAATGGTCCAAGAAGAACTACCCCGGTGGCTACACCTCCTACGGGTCCATCGACCGCCTGCACACCGTCTCCTCGACCTTCATGGAGCTCGAGCGCCGCATCGACCGCCACGTCCGCGCCTACGCGCAGGCGCTGGACTGGGACCTCGGGGAGGGCCGCCTCCGGATGTCCGACTGCTGGATCAACATCATGCCCCACGGGGTGACCCACAGCCTGCACCTGCACCCCAACTCCGTGGTCAGCGGCACCTACTACGTGGCCACGCCCCGCGGGTGTGCGGGCCTGAAGTTCGAGGATCCCCGGATGAGCCGCTTCATGGCCTCCCCGCCGGTCGCCGCCGGGGGCGGGGCGCGGTCGCGGCGCCATGTGACCTACCCGGCGACCGCCGGCAACGTGACGCTCTTCGAGAGCTGGCTGCGGCACGAGGTGCCCGCCAACCCCCTGAAGGCCGAGCGCATCAGCATCAGCTTCAACTACGACTGGGCCTGAGCCCGGCCGGGGTTTCTCCCGTTGGCGCCGGACCTGCCGGTCTTGGCGGTCTTGGCGCCCGGCTTCCGCGCATGCGGGATCCGGTCGTGGATGAGCCCGTTGCTGGCGACGAGGGCGTAGCGGTGTTCCCCGTCCAGCGCGCGGGGTGCAAAGTTTCCGCCGGCGCATTCGACGATGAGCCCGCCGGCCGCGATGTCCCAGAGGCGCACCCCGGCCTCGACGTAGGCGTCGAAGCGGCCGCAGGCGACGTAGGTCAGGGCCAGCGCGGCCGAGCCCATGATGCGGATCTTGCGCACCCGGTGGGTGAGCTCGAGGAAGTCGGCCTGCGCGGCCTTCAGGCTGTCCTGGCTCTTGGCGAAGCCCAGAGAGACGATCGACTCGTCGAGCCGGGCCCGGGTGCTGACGCGGGTGATGCGGCCGTTGAGCCTCGCGGGCCGGCCGCGGATCGCCGTCCACAGGTCGTCCAGGAACGGATCGTACACCACGCCGACCTCGCTGCGGAACCCGTCGGCCGAGCGCACCTGCAGGGCGATGCTCACGGCCGCGTGGGGGATGCCGTAGGCGAAGTTCACCGTGCCGTCGATGGGATCGACCACCCAGCGGGCCGCCGCCTGGGCGCTCGCGTCGTCGATGCCTTCCTCGCCGAGCACGGGAACGCCCGGGCAGGCGCGCGCCAGCACCCGGGTGATCAGCCGCTGACAGCGCACGTCCAGCTCGAGCTTGATGTCGTGCTGGTGGGATTCGTTGACCCGCTTGGCGCGGCGCAGGTTCCGCCGCATCAGCTCCCCGGCCTGTCGGGCCGCATCGACGGCCGCGGCGAGGGCTGCGGCGGAGGAGGGGACGGCGGGCTTCGGATCCGGGCGCGGCACGGAGGCGGACGTGGGGCGGCTCATGGTCGTCTGGACCCCAGACTGGACTCCGCCGCCGGCGGACATCAATGGCCGATCCGGGGCCTCCGGACGAAACACTCCCGCCCGCTCGGGCCGGCATCTGCCGGTCCTCGACCCGGAGGGTCGCTCCCTCGGGCCGCTCAGGCCGGAAGGCCGAACCGGACGTGCGCGTCGTCGGTCGAGATCTTCAGGGAGGTGCACACATGCCGCGAGGCCAGCTGCAGCACGGCCGAGCGGATCATCGCGTCGAACTGGTGGTCCGGCAGCGCCACTCCCTCGTGGGCGATCTCGCGGATGTGCAGGTTGCGGTCGAGCAGATCCGCCAGGAAGGTCTCGCAGGTGACCGGGTCGTCGGTGGTGAAGTGCATTGACGGCACCTTGCCGTGCTGGTCGATGTCATAGGTGACTTTGTACTTGGGGAGCATGGGAGGAGGCGGGTTGAGGTGGGTGGTGCGATGGATCCGGCCAAGCCCGGTCGACGGGCACGGGATCGAGCCCGCGCCGGGGGCAATGAACCTAGGGGCCGCCCGGGACCCCGCCTCACCGCCCTTGCCGTTTCCCGCCCCTCCGTTGCCGCCGGCCCTCCCCCGACGGGACATCGCCGGCGTTGCCACGGGCCGGCCTTGTCGCATCCTCTGCGCCCCGATTGCATGACCGACCCGCGCATCGATGAACTCCGGAGGCTCCTGCCGCGCTGCATGCTCGCGGACTGGGTCCGCCTGGGTGCGCGCGCGGCCCGGTGGGTGCGCGACGGCCGGCCTGCCGGCGATGGCCCCGATCCGCTGGACCGCCTGCTCGAGCAGGCCCGGGCCTCGATCGAACGGCGGGAACTCCGGGCGCAGACCATGCCCCGCCCGCAGTATCCGGCGGGCCTGCCCATCTCGGCGCGCAAGGACGACATCGTCGCGGCGATCCGTGCCCACCCGGTGGTGGTCATCGCCGGCGAGACCGGCTCGGGCAAGACGACCCAGATCCCCAAGATGTGCCTCGAGGCCGGGCTCGGCGCGCGGGCCATGATCGGCTGCACCCAGCCCCGGCGCGTGGCCGCATTGTCCATCTCGCGCCGCATCGCCGAGGAACTCGACGTGTCGTGGGGTCGCGAGGTGGGTTGCAAGATCCGCTTCGACGACCGTTCCGGCTCCGACACGGTCATCAAGCTCATGACCGACGGCATGCTCCTGGCCGAGGTGCAGGGCGATCCGACGTTGGCCGACTACGAGGCCATCATCATCGACGAGGCCCACGAGCGGTCCCTCAACATCGATTTCCTGCTCGGGCACCTCAAGAACCTCCTGGCCCAGCGGCCGGACCTGAAGGTCATCATCACCTCGGCCACCATCGACACGGCGGCCTTCTCCAAGGCCTTCAACGACGCGCCGGTCATCGAGGTGTCGGGTCGCACCTTCCCGGTGGAGGTCGAGTACCGGCCGCCCGGGGGCGAGGGTGCCTCTTCGGATCCGGCCGACACCGATTTCGTGGATGCGGCCGCCCGCGAGTGCGAGCGCCTGTTCTACGAGACCGGCACGGGCGATGTGCTCATCTTCCTGCCGGGCGAGCGGGACATCCGGGAGTGCGCCGACCTCGTCGAGGGGCGGCTCGGCTCGGAGGCCGAGGTGGTGCCGCTCTTCGGCCGGCTCAGTTCCGGCGACCAGCAGCGCGTCTTCAGCCCGTCCTCGCGGCGCAAGGTGGTCATCGCCACCAACATCGCCGAGACCTCGCTCACCATCCCGGGCATCCGCTTCGTCATCGACTCCGGCCTGGTGCGCATGAGCCGCTACAACGCCCGGACCCGCACGCGCCGGTTGCCCGTCGAGGCGGTGTCGCAGAGCAGCGCCAACCAGCGCAAGGGCCGCGCCGGACGCGTCGAGGCGGGCGTCTGCATCCGGCTCTACTCCGAGGAGGATTTCGAGTCGCGCAGCCCGTTCACCCAGCCCGAGATCCAGCGCGCCAACCTGGCCGAGGTCATCCTGCGGATGAAGGCCTCGCGCCTGGGCGACATCGAGACCTTCCCGTTCCTCAACCCGCCCGCGCCGATGGCCATCAGCGGGGGCTACTCGCTGCTGCAGGAGTTGGGTGCCCTCGACGAACAGCGTGAACTCACGCCCCTCGGGCGCGATCTGGCGCGCCTGCCCATCGATCCCACCCTGGGCCGGATGCTCCTGCAGGCCCAGGCCGAGCACGCGGGCCGCGAACTCCTCATCATCGCCGCCGGCCTGAGCATCCAGGACCCGCGCGAACGCCCGCTGGACCAGCGCGACGCGGCCGACAAGGCCCATCGCCGCTTCATGCACTCGCAGTCCGACTTCCTGTCGCTGCTGGGTCTCTGGAACGGCGTGCATGACCAGTGGGAATCGCTGCGCACCCAGGGCGCGCGCCGGAAGTTCTGCCGTCAGCACTTCCTCTCGTACCTGCGCATGCGCGAGTGGCAGGACCTGCACGCCCAACTGCAGGGCGCCCTGGAAGACCTCGATGGCGTGAAGCTCAACGAGCGCCCGGCCGAGGAGGACGCGGTGCACCGCTGCATCCTGGCCGGCCTGTTGGGGCATGTGGCCGTCCGGCAGGAACGCAACCAGTACAAGGGTGTCGGCAACCGGATGGTCGCGGTCTTCCCGGGATCGGTGCTGTACGACCGGCCGGAGCGTTCTCCGAGGCAGGAGCGTCGGCCTCCGCCCTCGGGGCCTGCCGCGGCCAAGCCGGAGAAGACCCGGCAGCCCGCCTGGATGGTTTGCGGCGAGATTGTCGAGACCTCCCAACTGTTCGCCCGGACCCTGGCGGCCATCGACCCGCAGTGGATCGTCCGCCTGGCCCCGCACCTGTGCAAGGTGACCCACCAGAACCCGCACTGGAGCGCCAGCGCCGGCCGGGTGCTCGTCGAGGAGAAGACCACCTTCCACGGCCTGGAGGTCTTCGCCCGCAAGGTGGCCTATGGCAACCTCGCACCCCGCGAGGCCACGGCGATCTTCATCCGCTCGGCCCTGGTCGAGGACGACCTGCTGCCCCCGGCCCTCTCCGGCCGGAACGACGACTTCGACGGTGACGACGACCGGGCCGTGGCCCGGGCGATGCAGACGGCCGCCCCCTCGGCGGAGCCGCGCTTCATGTCGGCCAACCGGGCCCTGCGCGAGAAGGTGGAGAACTGGCAGACCCGCCTGCGGCGCAACACCGTGGACCTTGACCAGGCCTTCTTCGAATTCTACGCGCGGCACCTGGAGAACGTCTCGTCGCTGCACGAACTGCATCGGTTGCTGCGCGACCACACCGAGCCCGGGTTCCTGTGCGCCACCGAGCCGGAGATCACCGGCGGCCGCGACCTGCACCTCGATGAGAACGCCTTCCCCGACAGCGTGACGGTCGACGGCCAGGTCGTGCCGCTGGTGTACGCCTACGCGCCCGGCGAGGCCCACGATGGCGTCACCGTGAAGCTGCCCGCGCCCCTGGCCCAGCGGGCCGCGGCGGCGGTCCTGGAGTGGGCGGTCCCGGGATTGCGCGAGGCCAAGATCGAGGAGCTGCTCCGGGCGCTGCCCAAGTCGCTGCGCCGCGACCTGATGCCCTTCCCGCCGAAGATCCCGGAGATCGTCGCCGAGTTCCAACCGCAGGGGGCCTCGTTCTTCGCCGACCTCGCCCGGTTCCTCACCCGGCGCTACGGGGTGGCGATCCCCGAGGATGCCTGGGGTGCCGAGGCCGTGCCCGCCCACCTGAAGCTGCGCTTCGAACTGCTGGGTTCCGACCGCCGGACCCTCGTCGCGAGCCGGGATCTCCAGGACGCCCGCACCCGCCTGCCGGCCGCCGCGCCCAAGGCCGCGGGCGACCCGCCGGCCTGGCACGAGGCCGTGCGCCGTTGGGAACGCCCGGCCATGACCGGCTGGAGCTGCGGCGACCTGCCCGAACGCCTGACCGTGGTGGATGATCCGGTGTTCCCGGTGCTCGCATGGCCTGGTCTGGAGCGCGAGGGAGGCGCGGTGAATGTCCGCCTCTTCCGCACCCGCGACGCCCGGCAAACCGCCTCGCTGCCCGGGTTCCAGCGCCTGGTGGAGCTGGCCCTTTCCAAGGACCTCGCCTGGGTGGAGAAGGAACTCCGCGCCCTGGCCCGCTTCGAGGCGGCCCATGCGCCGCTCGGTTCGTTGACCGAGCTGCGCGAGGGCGCCTTCCGGCACCTGCTGCGCCACCTGCTGCCGGCCGCCCTGCCGGAAGCGTTGACCCGGGCGGCGTTCGAGGCGGCGGTCACCCAGGGTCGTGAGCGCATCGTCGGACTGGTGCCGAGATTCATGGACCAGCTGGCCCTGGTCCTCCAGGCGCTCCAGGCGGCCCGTGCCCGCATCGGCCTGCCCGCGGCGCCCAAGGCCCTGCCGCCCAAGACCCGCACCCTCAACGACCTGAGCCAACTGGGCTCGCTGCTGGTGGCTTCCCCTGCCGCCGCCAAGGGGCCGACGCCGCCGGTCTCCACGGGGCGCCCGGCCACGTTGGCCGAGGAACTGGCCTCGCTGATGCCGCCGGACTTCCTCGACGGCGTGGCGTTCGAGTCGCTGCGGCACCTGCCCCGGTATCTCAAGGCCCTGACCTTGCGGGCCGAGCGGGCCGCCAACAATCCCCTCAAGGACGCCGAGCGCGCCAAGGCCGTCGCCCCCTATCAGATGGCGCTGGCCCGTCTGAAGGCGGCCCCGCCGACGATTCCCGACGCGGCCGGTCGCGTCGACGCCTTCCGGTGGCTGCTGGAGGAGTACAAGGTGTCGCTCTTCGCCCAGGAGTTGGGCACCGCGGTGCCCGTCTCGCCCAAGCGCCTGGACGAGGCCCTGGCGGCCCTGCGCTGACACGTCGGATGTTCTGGAGACAATCGGCTGATTGGTGGCACCGTGGAGCGCAACAAAATCCACCGCCGCCCACACGAACCGACTCCGGACATGTCCCTCCGCCCTGTTCCTGAC
>Ga0068872_10000869_pt1 | contig 24790 bp, 18 predicted proteins | sample NOAtaG_7_FD_66441 | JGI IMG/M metagenome (GOLD analysis project Ga0068872, IMG submission 66441) | Freshwater lake microbial communities from Lake Erie, under a cyanobacterial bloom - NOAA_Erie_Diel1S_2200h metaG | ecosystem: Environmental > Aquatic > Freshwater > Lake | place: USA: Ohio, Lake...
GTGGCCATCTGTGGAAGTGCCAACGGGGTGTGCATCACTGCCAACAAATACCAACATGTACGCGCCGCCCTCTGTTGGGAGGTCGAAATTGCAGAATTGGCACGCCGACACAACAATGCCAACGTGCTGTGCCTTCCGGCCCGCTATATCAGTCCCGAAAAAGCCATCGAAATCGTGGAGTCCTTCTTCGGAACTCCCTTTGACGGAGGCAGGCACGAAACCCGAGTGAACAAAATCGCCATCCAAGGCTGAATTCACTTCCCTCCTGCCCGATTCGAACTGGCACTCCCTTCATTGGGAGCATAACCCCTATTTGTTCCGCACTTTTCCGAAATTTGCAGACATGTTCAACACAATTCTCCGCAAATCCCTGCAAATCACGGGGGTCCTGATTTCAACAGGCATGATGCTGACTGCACAGCGTCCCACCCACAACCCAATGACCATCACGGCACCGCCAGCCAATACCAATCCCACGATTTCGACCAAGGGAGGCACCACCGGAGGCAGCTTCATCCAAGCCACCCAAGGCACCGGATTTGGGGGCGGCAACTTGGGCAACAACAGCACCAACGATACCGGAAATGCACCCAAAGGCGGCACCCCAATCAGCCTCGATTCCCCACTTGCACGCAAAACCACCATCACGGAAAAGACCATCCAATTTGCCAATACCATCACCGCGGCCGATTTGGAAGCGCATCTCAGCTTTTTGGCATCCCCCGAATTGGAAGGACGTGAAACAGCCAAACCAGGCCAAAAGGTCGCCGCACGTTACTTGGCGAGCCAGTTTGCAAAATTTGGATTGAAGCCCGGAAATGACGGCAGTTGGTTTCAGCCTTTTTCCTTGGAAGAAGTCACCATCGAAGACCTCAAACTGACCTTCGACGGCAAAAAGGAACTCTCACGCGGCAAGGATTTCATCCATTACACAAAAGCCGGCCTGAGCACCGCCTCCAAGCATGAATTGGTGTTCGCGGGATTTGCAGTATCCACCGACATCTACGACAACTTGGACGGCATCGACCTCAAAGGGAAAGCAGCGGTGTTTTTGGACGGAGAGCCTATGCGCGACACCCTGTATGTGATGACACGCTCCACATCCCCTTCCAATTGGAGCAAAGAGCTCAGGCCCAAACGTGAAGCGCTCAAAAAGGCAGGTGCTTCCATGGCCGTATTGGTGGTTTCAGACGAAAAATTCGGGGATTTGAGCAAAAACCCCTTCATGAAGCACCGCATGGAATCATCGGGACTGAGGCTGTCTTACAAGGAAGGCGAAGAATTGCCCATGGTGGTGGTGCCCGAAAAGCAGCTTGCCGACTACCTCAAAAAAGCAGGATACACCTTCGAATCTCTTCGTAAAACACTGGGAGGCAAAGACGACTCACCGGCCATTGCCTTCGGTAAGGGCAAATTGGAAATCACACCCAAGGCCACCATCTCCAAAGTGGTGACCGAAAACGTGCTGGGATTGTTGGAAGGGACCGATAAAAAAGACGAGGTAGTGGTGTTGACCGCTCACTACGACCACATCGGTGTCATCGATGGTTCGATTCACTTCGGGGCAGATGACGATGGGTCCGGCACGGCCGCCTTGCTTGAATTGGCCGAGGCGTTTTCATTGGCCGCACAAAACGGTTACCGTCCACGCCGCTCCATCCTGTTCATGCCGGTCACGGCCGAAGAAAAGGGACTTTTGGGCTCTGAGTACTACAGCGACCATCCGGTGTTTCCACTTAAAAAAACCGTGTGCAACCTCAACATCGACATGATCGGAAGGTTGGACGATGCCCATGCCCAAGACTCCAACTATGTGTACGTAATCGGTTCCGACATGCTGAGCTCCGAACTGCATATGAGCAACGAATTGGCCAACAACATCGTCACCCACCTGAACCTGGATTATACCTTCAACCGGCTGGATGATCCCAACCAATTCTATTACCGCTCAGACCATTACAATTTCGCCAAGCATGACATCCCGGTGATTTTCTATTTCTCCGGCGTGCATGAGGATTACCACAAATCTACCGACACCATCGACAAAATCATGTTTGGCAAGGCTGCCCACATCACACGCTTGGTGTTCGCCACAGCCTGGGAAACAGCCAACCGGGAAGGAAAGTTGGTGGTGGACCGCAAAAAGGAAACCGGAAGGCGTTGAATCGACCCATCCGGATTGAGCAGCGCAGCGTCTAGTTCCTGCTCCTGAAAAATCCATGCACCAATTGTCCGAAGAAACCCTTAGGAAACGACTCGATACCCGGAAACCCCAACCGGATGTCCCTGCCGTCGGATGGCACATGCGCTGTTTTGAACAGGTAATCCCAAATGGCCAAGGTGATGCCGAAATTGATGCCGCGGGGTTTGTCGCCAGGTAGGTCATAGGCATGGTGCCAGATATGCATCTCGGGACTGTTGAACAAATACCGCATGGATGGCCCCAACAGCGTGGCACCCACAGCCGAACCAGCTGCCGCCATGGCCCAAATTTGCCAAGCATCCCAGCCGAAAGAGGCCGCCAAACCGGCACCCAACAAGCTCCCGAAAATGGTGCCGGTCACCCTGGGAGAAACGGTCATGTTCACATGATTGAAATGTCCCCAAGCCACGTTCAACACATGCAAGGCAAACAAATCCACCAAATCAAAACCCAAAAAGGTCAGCGGAACCACCCGGAAGCTCCAGTATATCACGTTTTCCATCCAGTGGTAGCGCACATGCGCGGCAAAGCCCATTTCCTCGACCGAGTGGTGGACTTTGTGGAATTCCCACAACCACGGCACGGCATGCAACAAGCGGTGCACCCCCCAGCTGATGAAATCCCCGACCATAAAAAGAAGCAAATAATAAGCCCATGCAGGCCATGAAGCCACTTCCAATGCCACTTGGTTGCCATACCCAACCGCCTCAAACAAATGTTGCAAACCATGCTTGATGACCTCGGTACCGGCGTACCAACCCAACATGGAAAACAGGAAGAAATTAAATAACACGTAAAACAGGTCGAGCCAAAAGTCTTTCCGCAACACAGGCTGCTTCTCACGCCAAGGTTTCCAAGCCTCCATCAAGAGAAAAAAAACACTCAGTCCCACTGTCCACCAAAAGAAACTCTTGATTCCGGGATTCGTGAGGTCCTGCCAAAAATAGGAGGCATAACCCCGGAAGGCCTGATTGAATTGTTCGAAAACATTGCCCATGTCCTGCAAGCGGATAGAAAGGTATTGGCGAATTTACGGCAACTCTACGAGGTGGTTTGTGACATGGGTTACGTGGAGGGGGCCGTGTTAAAACCCAACTAGGACGGAATGTTTATATTTGTTCGAACACCTACTTCGGATGTTTCTGAGAGGAAAGACACCTTTAGAATCCAAATGAAATGAGACGCTTGAGGAACAGCAGGCCCTAAAAGACGAACTTAACTTGTTTTTTCTCCTCAATAAACTGGATAACAAAATCAATTCATGAAACATAATCAACCTTCTTTCAACCAATCAATGGCCCCAAAAAACAGGTGCTATTCCCTACAATATAATCGGTTCAGTAATTTGCTATTTCCTCACAAAAAAAGGTAGTGAACTATTTGACAAAAAATCAACCTAACAGGAAAGCCTCCAATCTACAAAAGCATGAAACATATTGTCATCATATCCTTTATATTCATCATTTGCAATCCTTACGCTTGGAGCCAAGGATTCAACGAAGAAAAATCGTTTCATGACTTACAGAAATTAAGGTTTAAGGTTGTTAAAGCTGGCATTGTTGGAAAGAAATACTACCGTGACTATACTAAAAATAAAAAATGCAACAAGACCTGTATTACCTACCTAGGCCAAATAAAAACAAGCCAAAATAAAATTTATAAAATATTGACCTGTTTTTATGTACACGGAGCATCTTGTCGGGGAAGCAGCAGAATCGTCATTTATGACATTGATAACAAGTACGTTGGAAATTATGCTTTGACCATGCCGGATGATTTGCCCAACAAAATCATAGACAATAAGCTGATTTTCACTGAAGCCAATACGGGGTGTAAATTCAGGAAAGGATTCCAAATTTCATTTGATGAAGGTCTGCCAGCCAACATCTGGCTTCCATGCGACGAGGCGGGTCTTGGAGATTCTTACCCCTTTTCAGTTGAAGAATAAAAGATCCCTCATTGGGTCCATGACCCGACACGATAATCGTCCGGCGTTGTAAACATAGGGGCGCCACAGGCTTCCAGCCTTGAAGATCATTTGCCACAACAACCGGAAAGGCTACTTGCAATTCCGATATCCCTGCCATATTTTGGACCACCCAGCAGATTTCATTCTGTTTGTCTTAGACACTCAGGTTTTTCTTTGCCCGTTGATGCCCGGAAAGAGCTTTACCTAAATTGAGCATACCCTAATAGCCCACAAATCAATTTGAAGGCTATCAAGATTAGCAAATGAACACAAATTGAGACCAAGGAGCATTGCTCCCAAGCTTTGAGGACAGTGCCTGGCTTACAACCCGACAACATGAACGCAAATCTGACCTTCTTGAAAATTGCCTGCCTGACGGCATGCTTGCTGATTCCTCGGCTCGATCTTCTTTCCCAACAATCGGATTTGGGAAGTTGGAACATTTTGAACCTGAAATATTCATTCGATGATAGATTCAGCCTGTTTGGGGAAGCACAATTGAGGTCCTTGAAATTCTATACCCACTACCATTATTATGAATACAAAGGCGGAGCCAACTATAAAATCCACCAAAATGCAAGTGTTACCTTGGGCATGGGCAGTTATCAGACATTCAAAGAGGGAGGGAGTTTTGTTTTGCCCAAAAACAACGATGAATTCAGGATTTGGCCCCAAATCGTTCTAACCCAATCAATCGGAAAAGTCAAGATCGAACAACGTTTTCGAGCCGAGTTCAGGTTTACCAGCAACGGCTACCGAAATCGTTTTCGGTACAGGCTTGGCGCCTCATTTCCATTCGGCAAAACCAAGGATGATTTCAAACCTTTCCAAGTGGGATTCAGCAATGAATTGTTCTTCACCGACAAAGAGCCATACTTCGAAAGGAACAGGCTTCAGACAACCTTGAATTACAAGCCATCGAAAAGCACCACCATCCAAATCGGATATCTCCATCAATTTGACTACAAAATCAACGATGAAACCGGAAGGGATTTTTTTGTGCTGGGATTTTATTACGAGTTATTCAGGAAGCTGTCAAATGTCAAGGATTTTAACAACGAACTGATTGACAATTAAGCAAAAGGCAGGCAAAAAATCCCATTGGATTCGATCTAGGAGGCCCTGAAACCAACTATCAGGTATTGGATTATTATTGGCATGTAAGGTGAATGAGAAGGGCGACTTTGGAATTTCGCCCTCCTACAAATCCCTCGTTTTGAGCAGCCAAGCGCTCATACCGAAGAAGATTAGGACCCAGCCGAGCTACAAAAATCGAATGAATTTGGCTAACTAATGAACGTCAGAAAACTGAGAAACTCACAGCAAAAGCTACATAACCCCCAAATTCGACTCCTTTAACATCCAAACATGACCGAATTATTCAAAGGAAAATACCGAATCGATTCTACCCGATGGAAAAACTGGGATTATGGTAGTGCGGCGGCATATTTCATTACGATATGCACCAAGGACCGCATGCCCTTTTTTGGGGAAATCCAGGGTGGCAACATGCAACTGAACGAGGTTGGCAGGATTGTAGAAGCCGAGTGGATCAGAAAACCTTTGGTTCGTCCGGAAATGAATCTTGAATTGGGTAGCTATGTTGTCATGCCCAATCATTTTCATGCAATCATCCTGATTGGGGTGAATGAATACAATATCGGCTTTCCTCAATCCGGTAAAGACGCGATGCAGCGCGTCTCCACAGAGGGGAAGGAACTGGAAGGTAAAGACGCGATGCAGCGCGTCTCCACCCCATATGGAAACAAACCCAACCAATTTGGACCACAATCCAAAAACCTGGTATCCATTGTCCGCGGTTTCAAATCCTCGGTCACCATGCAGGCGAGACATTTTCTACCGGATTTTGCATGGCAATCACTGTTCCACGATACCGTTATCCGGAACGAGCGGGCATTTCAAACCATCTCCGAATACATCATCCACAACCCACAAAATTGGAAGGAATACCAGTTTTCGGGCATTGAATGAAGCCCCCTACAAATCCCTCGTCTTGAGCAGCCAAGCGCTCATGCTGAAGAAGAGGAGGATGTAGCCGACGGCCACTGCGTATTCCGTCGTGGAAGCAAAGGGCAAAATTTCGCCTTTGAATAAAGCCGAAAAGGGCATCTCTACCAGCAAGTTGAAGGAGCGGACGGGCAGCCAAGCAGCGACTTTGTCAGACCAGATGGCCCTCACGATGTTTTCGATGAACCACACGTAGATGAACAGGATTCCGATGGTGATGCCAGAACGTTTTACAAGCAAGGTGAGCCACAAGGTGAACACCAAATACCCCAAGGTCTGCAGGAAATAACCCAACAGGAAGCCTGCTTTGCCAAACATCCATCCGGCGGTAGTAATGCCATCGTCGAGCAACCCGAGCGCCATCACACTGATGCCGACCACCAATGCACATGCCAATGACAAAGACAACACCAAGGACAATTTTGCCCACAGAAATTCCATGGGGCTCAATCCGTTGATGACATTCTGTCTGAGGGTTTTGTAAGTGAATTCAGAAGAAACGAGCAGCACCACTATTACCATCAGGATATAGGTGAAAAATCCCGCCAAATAGGTTAGGTAATGCCAACTGTCTGGAAAGGAGTCCACATCCAGGGTCATGAACCCCGTGGGACCACCATCCAAAATGGAGTTGAGGATGGATTCTGAAAACCACAGGGTCAGCACAAGTGCCGTGGCATACAACCCGATGAGGATCCAAAAGGCACGGTAGTTCCGGAGTTTCAGCAGTTCGATTTGCAGTAGCCTTTTCATGCCTTTCCCTTCGTGATTTCCAAAAATTGTTCCTCCAAGCTGACGTTCCGGGTAGCGATACGGTTCAGGGTAATACCTTTGTCAAACATCATGCGATTGAGATGTGCATTGTCTGGTGTTTGGGAGAAGGAAACAAGGAGATGCTCGCCGCTGCGTTGAATGCTTTCAACACCGGGATAACCCTCCAACGCCGATTTGAGCGCATCGAGGTCCTCTGAACCCACCTCAACCCGTGGTTTGCGGCCGCTGATGCCATCGACCGTGCCGTTGTACAGCAATTTACCCTGTTTGAGCACGGCAACATGGGAGCAGACTTTTTCCACTTCGTCGAGCAAATGGCTTGCCAAAATGACGGTGACTCCGGTGCCGCCAATTTGCTTGATGAGCGCGCGGATATCGTGAATGCCTTGTGGGTCTAGTCCGTTCGTGGGTTCGTCGAGGATGAGTACGTCGGGGTCGGACAGCATGGCTGCGGCAATTGCCAAGCGTTGTTTCATGCCCAAGGAGTAGGTCTGGAAGGGAGAGTCTTTTCTCTCGGACAGGCCCACCAAATCCAATTTCCGATGGATGGCAGATTCTTCAACTCCCTTGATCTTGGCCACAACACGGAGGTTGTTGAGCCCACTGAGGTAGGGATAAAACAAGGGTGCTTCCAGAATTGCCCCGATGCGTTTGCGGACTTCCGTGTCGGGCTGTTTGCCAAACCACTGATAACTCCCGGCGGAGGGGTGAATCACGCTGAGCACCATACCGAGCGTGGTAGTTTTCCCGCTGCCGTTGGGTCCGAGAATACCGCAGATTGTTCCGGAAGGGATTTCCAAGTCAAGGTTGTCGACTGCCACGATGCGACGGTACCTTTTGGTAAGGCCGCGAATTGAAAGGACATTTTCCACAGCCGAAAGTTAGGGGTTTTCACCCAATACAGTACCGCAATGTTGGTCGAAGGCACGGTACCCCCTTCAGCCTGAAGGTTATTGGCGCCACCCGCTTCCTTTGTAGTTTGTGGCTTTCCGCCAAAAATGATTAAATTCACCTCTTGCAAGGAGACTCGTCAAAGCGGGACTTCCCTTTCAACCTTTTGTCTGCATGCAAAACACCTACGTACAACTTCCCAAACCCAATATCCCGAAAGAACAGGTCTCAGGCTTGTTTTACGGCATTTTTGGTCACCTCGGTTCTCCCTTCACCTACGTCATCTTGTTGGTGATTTTCGGTGTGGACATTTGGTCAGCATTCTGGACCTTCATTGCAGTTTCAGCCGTATTCATCCCGTTCACGCTCATCAATGAGCAGCGGGCACCATCCATCGACCTTCCCAAAGCAACCCCCAAAGAGATTTGGGACGGTCTTTTCATGGTATTCGTGAAAGGCGTAGGCATCGGAGGCGGATTGGTGACCTTGGGCTGGTGGGCCCTTTCTTATGTGCCCCTTTACGGTCAGCACTACAACAACTGGTGGCTCATCATCGGGGCGACCCTCCTCACTGACCTGGCCTATTATTGGATTCACCGGCTGCTCAGCCACAGCAAGGGCAATCATCCCTTGTTGAAATACTACCGTAAAAAGCATGCCGCGCACCATTCGGTCACCGAAATGGACTTTTTCAGGGGCAACCAAAGCTCCTTGGTCGATACGGCAATCAGCCAATTCCAGCCCTCCCTCATCGTGATTTCTTACTTCATGGGCATGGACCTCGCCACAACCTGGGTGGCCTACGGCCTCATCTTGTTGCTTCAGGCCACCGACCACACGAGCGTGACCTACCGGATTGGATGGTTGAAATACATTTTCATGGACAACCACGCCCACAAACTCCACCACTGCAAACGTGGCAACCTCATCAACCACGCGGCGGCATTTTCCATTTGGGACCGCATGTGGGGCACCTATTATGAAGATTGGGATTTGTCTGCCAACTATCTCCACCACCACAAGATTCCCCTGCCCATCAAGTCAGCTGAAAGCAAAAACAGGGCCTCTCAGCACCTTGATTTCGCAGAAGCCTGAACATGACATCCGCAAAATCATCCCCTTACGCCTTGGTGACAGGCGCAAGCAGCGGCATTGGTACAGCCTTTGCCCATGAACTGGCCCAGCAAGGTAAAAACCTCGTGTTGGTAGCCAGACGCATCGACCGATTGGAATCACTCGCCCAAGAATTGTCCGGCAAACACGGAATCGATGTCAGGGTGTTCCCTTCTGATCTGGGTCTGATAGATGCAGCCGCCGACCTGTACCATTCGGTGAAAACAGCAGGCATCGAGGTTGACATCCTCATCAACAATGCAGGCGTGGGCATTCAAGGAGATTTTTTGGAAATGGATACCGACAAAATCCAATCCATGCTGGTGTTGAACATCCACAGCCTCACGATGCTCTCCCAGTTTTTCGGAAGGGACATGGCCAAGGCCGGCAAAGGTCACATCTTGCAGGTGGCCTCCATGGCAGCCTTCATCCCCACACCTTACGTAAGTGCCTATGCCGCCACCAAGGCCTTTGTGGGTTCGTTTTCGGATGCCATACGCCACGAACTCAAACACAAAGGGGTGAAAGTAACCACCTTGTACCCGGGCATCACCACCACCGAATTCAACGAAGTGGCGAACGCACAGTCTCCCAAATTGATGAATGCTTCTGTTTTGTCCGCAGAAAGCGTAGCGCAAATCGGTTTGAAGGCCATGTACAAAGGGAAACGCAAATCCATCCCGGGGTTCATCAACAATGTGACGGCAATATTTTCGGCCTTGACTCCTAGGGGAATCCTCGTGGGCAGTGCCGGTGACCTGATGGCCAAAGCCAATAAAAAGTGATTTGCCTACTGTGTGAACGTAAAGTCCGGATTGACATCCTGCACCACCATCCGAATCTTCCTTCTTCAATTTCCTGACCGACAACCTGTTGGACCAAATCAACCGATTCCTTTTTGATACTAGGTAACTTCGGTATAATTTTTGCGTTTAATTCAAGAGTCATGCACATGCATGGGCAAAATCATGAAAAGAAGAATTTGGCTTTTTTCAGCGCTGTTTGTTTTGGGGACCGGCCTTTTGGCATTTCGTCCGTTTTCTCCCGAGGACAAGGATGTAGTGTTGATGCGGTTGGTGATGATGGGCCTGAACTCCAACCATTATGCTCCCTACGAATTGAACGATGACTTCTCCAAGCGCGTTTGGAAATCCTACCTTGACCGTCTGGACTACAACAAGCGGTTCTTCACCCAATCCGACATCAATGTCCTCAAGCCCTTTGAGTTGACCATCGACGAGCAAGTCAAAGAGCACCGGTATGACTTTTTCAATGAGGCGGAGAATCTTTATGAGCGTAGGTTTCAGCAGGTGCGTGGCTTCTACAAGGAATTTTTGATACAACCTTTCGATTTCTCGGTGAATGAAAGCATCGAATTGGAACCGGAGGAAATGGCATGGCCCAAGGATGAAGCCGAACTCAAAGACCGCTGGAGAAAGCTGCTGAAGTGGCAGGTGCTTTCCCGCGTGGTCACGGAGTTGGAAAACCAAGAAAGTGGAAAATCAACCGGTGAAACGAAGTCCTTGGCCCAGCTGGAGGAGGACGCCCGTGTGAAGGTGATGAAAACCTATGACGATTGGGTGCACCGGATGGAAAAAATGGACCGTGACGACCGCAGGGCTGATTTCCTGAATGCTTTGACGGCCACTTACGACCCACACTCCGGCTACTTCCCCCCTGCCGAAAAGGAAAACTTCGACATCCAGATGAGCGGGAAACTGGAGGGAATCGGTGCCACCCTGCAGGAAAAGGACGGCTACATTGAGGTATCTAAAATCGTACCCGGATCGGCGAGTTACCGGCAGGGTGAATTGGAAGAAGGCGATTTGATTTTGAAGGTGGCGCAAGGTGTAGCTGACCCGGTCGACATCGTGGACATGCGATTGGACGATGCCGTGAAATTGATTCGTGGACCTAAGGGCACAGAGGTGAGGCTGACTGTCCGCAAGGCAGACGGAAGCACGAAACTGATTCCGATTGTCCGCGATGTGGTGATTTTGGAGGAGACCTTTGCCAAATCGGCTGTCATCAAGACCAAACATAGCCCGAAAGGGATTGGCTACATCAAGCTGCCCAAGTTTTATGCGGACTTCACCGACCGAACCGGCCGCAATTGCGCCACCGACGTGGCCTTGGAAATCGAGAAATTGAAAAAACAGAACATTTCCGGTTTGGTGTTGGACTTGCGGAACAATGGAGGCGGCTCGCTGCTGGATGTGGTGAAAATGACTGGGTTGTTTTTTTCCAAAGGCCCTGTGGTTCAGGTGAGAAGCCGATTCGGTTCTCCTCAGATCTTGGACGATACCGACGCCCGTATTCAGTACGACGGCCCCTTGGTGGTAATGGTGAATTCTTCAAGTGCCTCTGCATCTGAAATTTTGGCTGCTGCCATCCAGGATTACAGGAGGGGGATTGTGGTCGGCACGCCCACCTACGGAAAAGGGACTGTCCAACGGTTCTTCGATCTGGACAATTTCATCCAAGGCAAAGCTGAAGAATTGAAACCGCTTGGCTCCATCAAGCTCACCACCCAAAAATTCTATCGCATCAATGGCGGCGCCACCCAACTCAAAGGTGTGACCCCCGATATCGTCATGAACGATGCCTACGCCTATGTGGACCGTGGGGAACGTGAGCAGGATTTCACCATGCCATGGGATGAAATTTCACCGGTGCAGTTCGATTCTTGGAAGTTGGCCCCACAGACCATCGAGCAAATCCGCAAAAATTCCCGTGCAAGGACCGAAAAGGACCCTGCCCTCCTGATGGTAGAACAAAACGCCCTTCGTTTGAAAAGGCAACGCGAAATCAAAACACGCTCCCTAGAGTTGAACGCCTACCGCCAAGACGAGAAAACCTATAAGGAGGAGGCAGAAAAGTACAAGGAGATTTTCAAGACCATCACCGACATGCAGGTGGTATGTCTGCCCGAAGACCTCCAAATAATGGGACAAGACAGCATCCGGATCCGGTTGAACGACGATTGGGTCAAAACCATCCAAAAAGACAGCTATCTCTACGAAGTCTCCGCCATCATGAAGGAAATGCAATGATGTAGCCTGGCACTCACCCCACAAAAAAGGCCGTTCAGAAAATTGAACGGCCTTTTTTGTGAATTGAAAGCAAGCTTTTAATCCTGCACCACCAATTTGCGGACTACCCGATGGCTTCCGGTGGAAGTCCGGACGAAATAAACCCCTGCCTGCAACCTTGAAAGGTCCAAATCGAATTGGTTTTCGCCGGCCGAACACATGCCCAAGTTTTGTTGCATGACGGTCTTGCCTTGAAGGTCAACCACTGCGATGTCCACTTCAGCGCTTTGCTGCAAGGTGAATTTCAATGAGGAAGAATGGCTAGCCGGATTGGGATGCAAATCAACAACTTCATCCATGGGTTGTACAGTTGAAACCGCTCCTCCCATCACCATGATGCTGAAAGGCACGCTGTTGGTGAAGTTCAACACACCCAAGGTATCGCAATAGGTGCTCGTGCATCCGGACGGCGCCGATTGGGATACGGTCACACAAACCTGGTAGTACCCAGGACCGTTGTAAACGTGGCTCGGATTGGCCAAGGTAGAGGATGAACCATCCCCGAACGTCCACAGGTAGGACAAATTGTTGCCTGTGGAGGTATTGACGAGGATGATGGTGTATTGACCAGACGTATCCGGATACCAATAATACCCAGCTTGGCAGCCTCCACCGCCACCGCCTCCACAATTGGCCGTGACGGTCTGACAGTAGGTGTCCGTGCACCCTTGGCTGTCGGAAATGGTGAGGCAGACTTGGTAGTTCCCACTGGAGGCGTACGTGTGGGGGGTGCCGAAGAAGCTGCTTCCCGTGCCGGTACTACCATCTCCAAAGTCCCACAAATAGGTCAAGGGACCATTGGAAGTGTAAGATGAATCGTAAAATGTGTAGTTGCATCCGCTGTTGCCGAATGAGAAAAATGCTTGGCAAGATCCGGAACTACCGCCCAACCACAAAGAATCACAGAACGTGTCCGAACAGCCGTTGCTTGTGGTGATGGTCAAGCAAATCGTGTAGGAGCCCAGTGAATTATAGGTATGACTTGGGTTTTGTTGGGTACTGGTGGTGCCATCCCCAAAATCCCATGCCCAAGAAACAATGGAGGAAGAAGGGCTTCCAGCCGAAGACAAATCGCTGAAGTTGGCTGAGGTCGTACCCTGCACCCATGAGGATGAGAAGTTGGAAGCACAAAGGCTACCGCCACCGCCGTTTTGGCAAATCAAGAAATCCACCCCTTGGAATACCGTGGCATTGGGACCGTAGGCAATGGGGCCGGAACCTTGGTAGGTGCCATTGCAGTCGTACACGTAGACCCAAAGGTTGCTAGGAGTAGGATTGACGCCCACGATGTTGAATGCATATTCACCGTTGGAATTGGTGGTGGCAGTCCCGAAATAAGGGAAGGCCAATGAGTCAAACATGATGTAAACCGAGTGATTTGCGATCGGATTGTTGGTGCCTGACTCGCGTACCGTACCTGAAACGCTTACTGAAAGGGTTTGAGCCGAAATGGCGCCTGTCAGGACGAAAAGTGCAAGGAATAAAACGTAGAGACGATGCTTCATGGTTCAAGATTGCGTTTGATTTAACAGTTAAGAGCTCCCGAAGGCAAGTTTCCACATCGAAAAGCTCCAAAAAAGCCTTTATTATTGAGATTACCGGGCCAAATCGTGGTGCACCTCGGATGAATCCACAAGCGATGGAGCCCATGAATCAAAAATGCTGCTTTTTTCAAGCATTCCCAACAGCGGCAAAGTCTTGCAGACACCGATACACCTCAAATCCGAGCTGAAACCCGAACAAGGCTTGACTTGGAAATATCCTTCCTCGACCAAGATTCAGGCTAGAAATACCCAAAAAAACCCTTCAATTCCCTTAAATATGCCCAATGGCCCTTGGAAAGTCAAATTGGTCGACCGAATCCTGACCTTTTGCCATTCAGCGGTCGTTTGTGGCCATTCGGGCCAAATCGTGGAAAATCGTGCTATTTTTCCTTCGGATTTTTTGCTTGATTTGTTGTAGTGTTCCGCGTTGTGCGGTTTGCAAAGACCCATTGATAACATAAATGGGGATAGAACGGGCAAGCGGGCACATTCGAACAGCTTTTTCGGAAGAAAGACATCTTACCTACAGACTGCAGTTTGCGCTTATGAAGAAGAATATTTTGGGAATCGTCGCTCTGTTGCTCCTCATTTGCACACAGGTTTGGGCCCAGCCCTCGATTTCCTGTCCTGCCGTCAACGGTGGCAACGACACTACTTTGGCTTGCACCGGGTGTGCCAACCTTACGGCCACGCCTGTTTCAGGCAACCAACCCACCAATTACACGGTTCAGCAGATTCCATACAATCCGTACCCCTACAACGTGGGGACCCCGATTTTGGTGAACATCGACGATATTTATTCCGCGCTTCTGCCGATTGGTTTCAACTTCTGCTATTACGGCAACACGTACAACCAATGTATCGTCGGATCCAACGGGATCCTTTCCTTCGATTTGGGGCAAGCCAACCAATACTGCCAATGGCCCATCAATGCAGCCATCCCGAGCGCCAACAACCCGCTGAACTGCATCATGGGCACGTTCCAAGACATCGACCCCAGCATCGCGGGTACCATCCGATGGCAACAATACGGAACCGCTCCTTGCCGCGTTTTTGTGGTTTCCTTCGACAACATCGCCTACTTCTCCTGCACCAACCTTCGTTACACCGGCCAAATCGCCATTTACGAAACCACCAACATCATCGAGGTTTACATCCAGAACAAACCCACCTGTGCGGGTTGGAACGCTGGAGCCGCCATTCAAGGCATCCACAATGCCACCGGAACACAGGCTGTGGTGGTACCGGGACGTAACTTCCCCACACAATGGACCACCAACAACGACGCATGGAGGTTTGTGCCTTCGGGAGCCCCCAACTATACCGTCTCTTGGTTCCAAGCCGGCAACCCGGTTCCAATTTCCGCCACAACCACCGTGCAGGTTTGCCCAAGCCAAACCACAACTTATTATGCTCAAGCAGTTTACACCAACTGTAACGGTTCTACTGTGACCGTGACCGACAGCGTAAACGTGAGCGTCGTGGGCTTAGCCATCAACACCAATCCCAACATCACCCCAGCCAGCTGTAACAATGCCAGCGGCGGCGCCATCACGGTCAATCCAACAGGCGGCGCAGGTGGATACACCTATTCATGGAGCAACGGTGGAACGAGTAACACCATCACGGGTTTGTCACCCGGCACATATACCGTGTCCATCACGGACGCATCCCTTTGCACCAAGGTAGATAGCTTTGTGATTCCGGCAATTCCCATCGTAACCGCAACTGCTACGCCTTCACCCGCGCTTTGTTTTGGGCAAGCTTCTGGTTCCATCACCATCGGAGCAGGTGGTGGCAACGGTCCATACACCTACCAGTGGTCTCCTTCGGGCTCGGGAGCAATCGGCACCAATTTGGGTGCAGGCAACTACTCAATCACCGTCACCGACGCAGGTGGATGCCGCGACACGGTCACAGCCACCATCACCCAACCAACGCAAGTCACCACCCAAGCCCAAATGCAGCCAGCAAGTTGCTTCGGCCAAGCCAATGGTTCGGTTTCTGCTGTCGCATCGGGCGGTGTGGGTTCCTACACTTTCTTTTGGCAACCTATCAACCAGGCGGGTAGCAGCATCAGCGGATTGCCAGCAGGCAATTATACCGTGACTGCTGCCGACAGCAACGGTTGCACCGCAACCGCAACGGTTACCTTGACCCAGCCTACCGCAATTGCAATCAACGTTTCTACTGCCAGCGTCTCTTGCACGGGTGGGTCGGATGGCTCCGCGACAGCTGCCGCCAGCGGTGGTTCCGGAGGTTACTCCTATTCATGGAGCAATGGCAGCAACGGCCCAACCATCAACAACCTCGTTGCAGGGCAATACACGGTGACCGTCACCGACAACCAAAGCTGTACCAACACCAGCACGGTGACCGTATTGGAACCTTCGCCCCTCACCGCCCAAGCATCGGGAACGGTTGAAACTTGCGCCAATTTCTGCGACGCAACCATCTCGGTGGTGGCCAACGGAGGCACGCCCAACTACACCTATGCATGGAGCAACGGGTCCAGTTCATCTACCGTTCAAGGCGTATGTGCTGGCGCCTACAGCGTAACCGTCACAGACGCCAATGGATGTCAGACCACTGCAGCCGTTACGGTGGTGGCCAACCCAAGTCCATCGGTTGATGCAGGCGTCAACGTAAGCTTCTGCGAGGGCTCGGGCGGCGTGCAGTTGACAGGAACTGGATCAGGTGGTACCGCCCCATATTATTTCACTTGGAGCTGCGCCAACCCGCCTTGTGGCTTGGACTCATTGTATGACAATGACCCAGTAGCCAATCCGACCGACACAACCCTCTATTACCTGTTTGTGACCGACCAAAATGGTTGTCCTTCACCACTGGACTCCGTACAAGTCAACGTGATTCCAAAACCAAGCGTTGACGCAGGACCAGATGCCACCATTTGTGGCACACCAGCGCCTTGTACGGTCCTGACACCTACTGTCCTCACGGGTTTCGGGCCCTTCCAATACCAATGGATCCCAAGCACAGGCTTGAATGATCCAGCCTTGCAAAACCCATGCGCGCGGCCCGATACCACCACCATCTACACCTTGGTCATTACCGATTTGGCCACAGGCTGCACGAGTGACTTCAATACTTTAGATACCGTATCCACAGTCACCATCACCGTCAATCCAGTACCGGTTGCAGATGCAGGTCCAGACCGTATTGTCTGTTTGGGTGATTCGGCAATGCTGACAGGTGTGGGCACAAGTGCAGGCCCCGTGTATGACTACGAGTGGAGCCCAGCCACTGGTCTATCCAACCCCAATGTCATCAATCCAATGGCATCCCCACCCTCCACCACGACCTATTTCCTCACGGTTTGGTCCAATGGATGCCCCAGCATCGCGGATACAGTGACCGTGTTCGTGACTGAAATCCCAACCGTGGATGCAGGTCCGAACCGTGACATCTGCGCCGGTGAGACGGCTCTGTTGGATGGTACTGCTTCGGTGTCCAATCTGATCATTCCGGATTCCATTGCCGTGTTTTCTTGGTCTCCTTCCACCGGTTTGGCCACCACAATCGGCGAAGATGTGAATGCATCACCCGGGCAAACTACCCTTTATTATTTGGAAGTGACCTCCGCTTATGGTTGCCGCAATTTGGATTCAGTTTTGGTAACGGTTAACCCTTCCCCCCTTCCTGAAGCCGGACCTACCATCACCGTTTGCGAAGGCACCGGACCTTGGACCCTGAATGGAACCTTGACTTGGGTCAACAACCTGCCCCCTGCCAATCCGCAGACCATCATCCACGAATGGCAGCCAGTTGGATTCATTGTAGGTCCCAACAATGCCCCGACAGTTCAAGTGGAAACGGACAGCACCATGTATTTTTATTACACGGTTACCAACAACACTTGTTCCCGCACCGACTCGCTTTTGGTTATCGTGTTGAATGAGGTGATTGCCACAGCGACCGCAGATACCAATGTGATTTGCGAAGGCGACTCCGTTTTACTGACGGCCACAGGAGGCATCGGTGGGGCCAATTTTGTTTGGACACCTTCGACAGGTTTGGCCAATCCGAACTCTGATTCTACTTTGGCGGCGCCTACCTCCACCACTACCTACACCGTGACTGCCTCAGAAGGCGGCTGTTCTGGAAGTGCTGAGGTCACGGTTTCTGTGATTCCTGCACCCCAAGCAAGCTTTACCAACAGCTTCACCGAAGGATGTGTGCCCCATACAGTTTCCTTCACTTCCCTCACATCGGATGGCGTTTTGTTGGTTTGGGACTTCGGCGACAGCACACCCGTTGTCAATGGCGAACAAGTCAGCCACACTTTCACAGGTCCAGGATCCTACGAAGTCACACTTACCGCTTTGACGGAAGGAGCCTGTGCGGATGTTACGGAACCCCTGATTGTGACCGTGTACGACACCGTTCAAGCTGAATTTACTTCATCCCCCAACTTCCCCGCTGAATTGGCACTGCCAGACGGCTTTGTCACCTTCAACGAACAAAGCGCAGGAGGTGTCTCTTTCACTTGGAATTTCGGTGATGGCGGAAGCAGCAACCTGCCCAACCCAAGCCACGGATTCGATCAACCCGGCGAATATTACGTGACGCTCTCGGTGACCAATCTTTTCGGTTGTGTGAGCCATGTGACCCACGGACCTTACATAGTCCGCACCGCAGAAATCTTCGTACCGAACGTATTCAGCCCGAACGGAGATGGTATCAACGACGAGTTCATGGTCAACTACACAGGAAGCCAACCCTTCTTGCTGGACATTTTCGACCGTTGGGGTGAGAAGATTTTCTCGACCAACAACAAGAACGATGGCTGGGCCGGTAATTTCCGCAATGCCCCATGTGCCGACGGCGTGTACTACTACACGTTGCGGGTGGGTAACCGCGAATTCACGGGCAACGTGACCTTGATGCGCTAATTTCCTGTTAGAGATAGGCATGCACCCAAAAGCATCCGAGGCTGTGATTTTGATGTTCCGGCCTCGGATGTTTATTTTTTGCGTCCTCATGTTTGCATTTGCTCCACCCAAGGCCCTGATTGGTCAATCCCTTCATTTTTGCAGAAGTCATACCCAAGAAGGGAAACCGATCGGGTCACAAGACACCTTCGAATTGAAAAAAGCGGGTCAAAACATCGAGTTTTTGTTTGACCAAGGCGGAAACATCACAAGCCCCAAAATCTATTTTTTTGTAGACCGTTGGACGAATGGGAGATTTGACGAGTACGATACCAAGTCATCCACCCTGGTGAATTCGTCCAACTGGACGGCAGTTCAATACTCTTTTAACCAAGCAGGCGCCTACAGGGTACAGGTGCTGGATGCTGATAAAAAACTCCTGATTTCCAAACAATTGGGTGTATCCATCATTGAGAACAAAGATTCTCCAAACTATTTCGAAGGGACGGCCATGGTGTTGTGCTCGAAGGCGCCTGATGGTATCCCGTCGGACTCCCTGAAGGAAGTTCCCTTGGGTGAATATGTGGTCTTGCTCCGACATACAAGACCGATTGAAACCGAACGAGTGTTGGTGGACATTTGGACAGGCCCAGACGACAAATCCTTGGATTTTTCTGAACACATCGAATTGGCTACCGATCCGGATTGGACCTACCTGCAATTCAAATACCGCATCCAACAAACCGGACACCTCTCATTGCGTTTTTACACCGCCAACGATGTGTACATAGGCCACATGGAAATCAAGTCCATCACCCCCTGAACAGGCTTGCGGAGTTGTGGGTCTTGGATATCTTTGCAAAGGCTTTGTGTTTACGAACGCCTTGTACTCATTACCACCAACCTCAAAAAAATGAAACGATTCCTGATTTTGGTTCTGGCATTTGCCATTTACTGTCCTGCTTTCGCTCAACCCCAAGTTGACGAAATCATCAGCGCCTATCACCAAACAATCGGTGGCGACAAATGGAACAATGTGAACGGAATGAGGATGACATCGGTTGTGGATCAAGGCGGCATGAAAATCCCAATCGAAATCGTTTCCCTGCGTGACGGTCGCAGCTACACCCGCATCACCCTCATGGGCAATACCATGACCATGAATGCTTTCGATGGCAAAACGAGCTGGACCACCAACTACATGACCATGCAGGCCGAGGAAAGCACTTCGGACGACACCGAAAATGCACTTCGCAACTCCAAAGAATTCCCCAATGCTTTGGTGAGTTACAAAAGCCTAGGCTACGTGGCCACCTTGATTGGCAGCGAAGAAGTCGAAGGCACCGACTGCCACAAAATCAAATTGGAAAAAAAGACCCTCCTCGTAGAAGGCCAAGAGATTCCCAACGTGGAGTACTACTACATCGACAAGGAAAGCAACGTACCGGTGATGGCTGAGGCCGAAATCACTTCGGGCGAATTGAAGGGTAAAATTGCCCAGACCAAATTCAGTGACTATCAGGAAGTAGATGGCATCATCATTCCGTTTTCCACCTCACAAGGACTCAAGGACGGTCAGTCCCAAACGATTTCTTTCGATAAAATCGAAATCAACCCCAAGGTTGACGAAACTTTGTTTGCCTTCCCCAAGAAATAACCGTTATGAAAAAACACATCCTTGTCTCGCTGTTTTGCGGGTGCATCCTTCATGCTTTCGGGCAAGAGAAATCATTGCCTGCAGGTGACTTTTTGGGAGACATGAAGGCGCGGCATTTGGGTCCAGCCTTGATGAGTGGAAGGGTCTCCGATATCGAATTGCATCCCCAAAAAACCAATACCGTCCTGATTGGAACCGCAGGCGGTGGTGTTTGGAAATCTCAAGATGGTGGTGTCAGGTTTTCGTCGATTTTCGATGACCATTGCCAATCCATCGGAGTGGTCTCCATCGACCCTAGCGACCCGGACAATACTTATTGGGTCGGAACAGGGGAGGTTTGGACACGTAATAGTGTGTCTGCTGGTGACGGCATCTATAAAACCACAGACGGCGGGAAAAACTGGACCAAGCTTGGTTTGGAAAAAACAGACCGGATTGCCTCGATTCAAATCCATCCCCAAAACCCCAAGGTTGTCTATGTGGCGGCATTGGGTGCATTGTGGGGAGATAGCGAAGAACGTGGTGTGTACAAAACCGAGGATGGTGGCAAAACTTGGAGCAAAATCCTGTACGTGAACAACACTACCGGATGCTCAGAGCTGGTGATGGACCCTTCCAATCCAGAAATCTTGTATGCGGCTTTTTGGGAATTCCGTCGCACTGCCTATTCCTTCAGTTCGGGTGGCGAAAACAGCAACCTGTACAAATCCACGGATGGAGGCAAGTCCTGGAACAAAATCGTGAATGGTCTTCCTACCGGCAAAAAAGGCAGGATTGCGGTCGCTTTGGCCCCATCCAAACCCAGCACTGTGTATGCCGTGATTGAAGCCGAGAAAAAAGAAGAAAAAGGGCTTTACCGCTCCGATGATGGAGGCCAAACCTGGAAGTTTTTGAATGGCGACTTCGGACTCACAGTCAGGCCCTTCTACTTCTCCAGAATCACCGTCGACCCCAAGAATCCTGATCTTGTGGTCAAAGCAGGGTTGTTTGGATCCATCAGCCGCGATGGAGGCAAAACATTCAAAAGCTTAGGCTCCATGCATGCAGACATCCATGACGTGGTGTTCGACCATGCACATGCCGACAAAATGTTTGTGGCTACAGATGGCGGTCTTTATCGCTCCTTGGATGGTGGCTCCAGCTTGGAACGGGTGGAAGACTTGCCCCTCAGCCAGTTTTACCATGTTAGCATCGACAACCGGTCACCTTACAATGTCTACGGCGGGCTTCAAGACAACGGCAGTTGGTTCGGACCTTCGGCAAGCCCCGGAGGGGTGGAAGCCAGGGATTGGGAAGTCGTGGGCCAAGGCGATGGATTCAGGGTCTATCCCCACCCCACCGACCCCAACATCGTGTACTCGGAAATGCAAGGAGCTGAAGCCATTTGGAGGTTTGACGTCAAAAAACAGGACTTGAAGGTCATCAAACCTTATCCCGTACAAGGCGACCCCAAGCTGCGCTTCAATTGGAATGCTGCCATCACCACCAGCAAACACAATCCCGACCGCCTATATGTGGGAAGCCAGTTCCTTCACATATCCGAAAATCGGGGCGACAGTTGGCAAAAGCATTCGCCCGACCTGACCACCAACGACCCAGCCAAACAAAACCAAGAAGCCTCAGGAGGCCTTTCGGCCGACAACTCAGGCGCTGAAAACCACTGCACCATTTTCACGATTGCAGAGTCTCCCCTCACCGACCAGGTCATTTGGGTGGGTACCGATGACGGCAACGTGCAAGTGACACAGGATGGAGGCAAAACTTGGAAAAACGTAACCCAAAACGTGATCGGGCTCCCCAAATCCACTTGGTGCTACCACATCGAGGCCAGCGTGCATGGCAAAGGAAGCGCCTACGCCGTGTTTGACGGACACACTCAGAACGACTACAAACCCCATGTGTACAAAACCACCGACTTCGGAAGCACTTGGCAGTCCATCACCACGGATGAAATCACCTCCTTTGTGCGGAACATCCAGGAAGATTTCGTGAACCCAAACCTGCTTTTCATCGGTGCAGAAAATGGTCTTTACATCACTTTGGACGGCGGCAAAAGTTGGTCTCCTTTCACCAACAATTTCCCGCGCACTGCCGTGCACTACTTGGAGCTGCACCCGGAGAAAAACGCCCTCATCGCCGCCACCCATGGACGTGGAATCATCGTCATCGACGACATCAGCCCCCTGCGGAAAATCGACGAGTCCTTGTTGAAAGCCAACCTCACCTTTTTCGACACCAAGCCCTTCGTGATGAACGAGCAAAGCAATTTTGGCGGCACCTCCCTGGAAAACCAGTTTGTGGGTGACAACCCCACCCGCAATGCTCAAATCCGCTATTTCTTGCCCAAACGCCACACATTTGGCAAAATGACCGCCGAGATTGTAGACCTTAACGGCAACCTGGTCACGAAAATCGATGCGGGCAAACTCAAGGGCGTCAACACCATCGAATGGGCTTTCAATGCCATGGCTCCCAAAGTGGCCAAAGGTAAATCCTTGTCGTTTGCCCCAGCTCCCCAAGTGAAAGCCGGCAAATACAAAGTCCGAATCAACAAGGGCTCTGAAGTCTTCGAACAAGAAATCGAGGTCGTCTACAACCCTGAATCGGTGTTCACCTTGGCCGAACGTGCGGAGCAACAACGCGTCACCGCCGATTTGTTCGGGTTCATCCAGGACTTGGCCTACTTCGTGTACAAAATCGACCAATGGGATGCCTCCTTGGCTGATTTTACCTCAAAAAACAGCACACCCAACAAGTCTCTGACCAAGCTGAATGGCGAACTGGATGCGCTGCGCGAAAAAATGGTGGTGACCACAGGCGACAACTACGTCGGTGCGGCAGAGCCCCGCTTGCGTGAAAAACTCAACGACATCTACAGCAACGTGGCCTCCTACCCCGGCGCACCCTCCTCTACCCAAATGGAAAACATCGCTTCCCTCCGTCAAGATTTTGAGAATGCCAAGGCCGAATATGCCCGCATCGAAACGAGCAGCCTGAAAACGTTCCAAAAGTTGCTGGAGAAGAACACCTCTGTTCCCAAACCTGAGATTGCGGCCTTCGAAGACTTCTTGAAACAATAACCCGAAGTGGCGTTTGGGCAAGAATCCCAAATCTGAAACAACCTATTTGGGACCACGACGGAATTATCCGGGTTGACGATTTGCACCCATCGCACGACCCCATTCCCAAAACGGAGACGTGGAAGGACCCCGTCACATCTTAGCTAGTGCCTGCTCCAGGTCGGCGATGAGCACGTCTGCTTCTTCCAAACCCACGTAAAACCGGATGAAATTCCAAGGAAGGGTGGAAGTGCTGTAGTTCTGGGAATCATAAAGGGTCACGACCGGGAAAATCAGGGATTCGTGTCCACCCCATGAGCATGCCATCAAAAACCTGTTCAGGGAGTTGCAAAACCGCTCCACGGAGGCCTTGTCTTGGGCTTTGAGTTTCACACTGAACTGTCCGGTGCCGCGGTCCATCTGTTTACGGGCCAACTCGTATTGGGGAAACGAAGGCGAAAACGGATAGATGACTCCTTCGACGTTGGGGTGTTTTTCCAAGTATGCCACCACCTTGGGCGTGGTGACCGAGACCCGTTCCATCCGGAGGGGCAGTGTCCTCAACCCACGTATCATGAGCCAAGCGTCGTGCGGTGACAAGATGCCGCCGAGGGTCATGTATTCCCCTTCAAAGATCTTCACGGCCATGTCACGGCTACAACACAGCACACCCGCCACCATGTCACTGTGCCCGCTGAGGTATTTGCTGGCGCTGTGCACCGTGATGTCCACCCCCATCAGGATGGGCCGTTGGTTCAGCGGAGAGGAATAGCTGTTGTCCATCACCGTCAGGATACCATTTTCTTTGGCGATGGCCACCACGGCCGGAATGTCTTGCAACTCGAAGGTCATGGAGTTGGGGCTTTCCATCATGAACAAGCGCGTGTTGGGCTTACAATTCCGACGCCACTCCTCAGGGTCCCGTCCATCAATGAAAGTACTTTCCACGCCGAAACGACCCAACAAGACCTTCAGGAGTTTGTAGGTCCAAGAATAGGGCTTCTGTACGCACACCACATGGTCACCGGCTTGCAGGTTGGCCATCACGGCTGCACCCACCGCCGCGCTTCCGCTTCCGAAAACGAGACATTCCTCGGCACCTTCCAAGGCCGCCAATTTCTTCCTCAGCACGCCCACGGTGGGATTGTAACCCCGGGTGTAAAAAGGTGCGTCCATCTCTTTGGCGAGGCAGACACGCATTTCCTCCACGGTCGGAAAACAAAAGTTGCTGCTTTGGAACAAGGGTGGAGAAACGGAACCCATCCATTGGTCGCGGGTCTCACCCAATTCGTTGATGATGTAGGAGATGTCCATTGTCGGAAATTACAAAGCCACAATCATGGAAATTTCAACCAGTGCATTTTTAGGCAATTGTTGGACCCAAACGGTTTCCCGGGCCGGAAAGGAGTCGGAGAAATAGGTGCCATACACCGTGTTGACGGCACCGAAATCTTGACCGGGAGCAAGGAAAATGGAGGTTTTGATTACATTTTCAAACCCTGCACCGTTGGCACGGAGGATGGCCTTGAGGTTTTCCATTACCTGCACGGCTTGTCCTTTGAGGTCTG